>MDTG01280697.1_pt1 | contig 76456 bp, 65 predicted proteins | sample 811421 | NCBI WGS metagenome assembly MDTG01 (sample SAMN05326645, study PRJNA326480) | marine metagenome | isolation source: seawater | place: Pacific Ocean: South East | collected 2011
AAGGGGGAAAATCGCGATTTCCCCCTTTGGAAACCCCCATCGCGAGATGTTAAGCGGGAACCGCTGCCAAGCTTGTTATATTGTGGATGGGACGGCTGGTTTTGGTCAAGATGCCTGGTTGTTCGCACAGTGTGGTTGTCGAGTTGAGTTGGTCGAACGCAACCCCGCCATGGTGATGTTATTAGAGGATGCCATTGCTCGTGCGGACATTGAGACGATGCAGGTGGTCTGGGCAGATGCCAAGGAGCATTTATCAAGTCTCAAACAACAATCTGATGTAGTCTATTTAGATCCGATGTTTCCTGAACGCAAAAAATCCGCCTTGGTCAAACGCAATATGCAGGCCTTGCAATTACTCGCCGATGCGCCACAGGATGAAGCGGCCCTACTCGATGCTGCATTAATCGCGGCAACTAAGCGGGTCGTCGTCAAACGCCCGAAATGGGCCGACCCACTGCCTGGGCCCGCCCCATCATTCAATGTTGAGACGAAGGGTTACCGGTTTGATGTGTATGTTTGCGCTGCCAACGCCAGCGGCTGACAATAGCGACAGCACCAATGGCGACGCCGATGCCAGAGCCAATGTTCAAACCGATGATGCCAAGCTTTAACGGAAATGCGAGCACATAGCCTAAGGGAATGCCGATGAGCCAAATACAAATAATGCTGATTATCATCGGGACTTGAGTGTCATACAATCCCCTTAGGCCGCCGGTCATGATATTACGGGTTGTATCAAAAATCTGACCGATGACGACAACCACGAAGATCCAACGGATCAAATGAATAATACCCAAATTATTGGGATCATGAATATCTATATATAACGATGATAGCTGAGTTGGTAATAATAAGAATGCACAGGCGGCAATAGCCAATACGCTCAAGCCAAAGCCTAAACACAGTAATGCTAGCGAATTAATTTCGTGAAAACGTTTGGCACCAACAGCTTGTCCCACTAAGATCCCATTAGCCTGGGAAATACTGAACATCGGTACTAATACGATAAATAAATACTGGCTCACTACTTGTTGTGCCGCCAAGGCTTTGGTGCCTATCCAACCTACCATCATAGAAATAAAAAAGAATGACAATAATTCACCGCCAGTTTGAACGCTGATGGGCCAACCGATGTTGAACATTTTTTTGAGGAGGTACAAGTCTTCGCGAAAGCGCCATTGGAAAATGCCGTACTTCTCAAATCCCGGCAACCACTTAAAGAAACCAATGAATAACAACACACTGAACCACATTTGAATAGTGATGGCATAACCAAGCCCCGCCGCCCCCAGAGCGGGCAAACCCCACTTACCGTAAATTAACGCGTAACCAGCAACCACAAGCACAATAAGATTAAGGGCGTTGCTGATAACCACCAAGCGTTGGCGCAATACTCCAAAGGCAAATTGCTGCGCTGATGTCAGCCATAATGTGGGCAAGATAGCCCAGATATAACTGTGAAAAAAGCTCACCACAATGACGACCAACTTCGGTTCTTGACCGAGGAATAATAAGATCGGCCCAATATGCCACAATATAAATGCTGCAGGCAGAGTAATTAAAATCGAGAGTAGCCAGCTCTTTTGGATCAAACTGCCGATCTCTAAATCGCGTCCTGCACCAAAGGCTTGCCCTACCATGGCACTGACAGAGAACAAAATCGACATGGTTAATACCACCACCGCGATTTGCGATGAATAAATCAAATTACTGGCAGCTAAGGTATCGGGCCCGAGGTGAGCTAACATAATCATACCGATAAAACTGCTGATCATCGCCAAAAAACGCGAACCAGCGATAGGCACAGCTAAGGATAAGGCGCGCTTGGCCACATGGGGTGTTTTTTGTTCAGTATCTGTCATTGTGGTATTACTCTGAGGGTAGATGGGCATTTAAGCATGGTTAGGAGATTTGCACAAAACCTTGATGTTACCCGCTACAATCTGTACAGTAACGGTCCTCAATTGATCACACTGAATGAAGGCAAATTCATGAAAACTAATGCAAGTAATTCCATCACCGTTCGTATTAAACTCTCTAATAAGGTTGGCTCTCTCTCCCATGTTATGAGTGCTATTGCTGATGCTGGTGGCAGTATCGGCGCGGTAGATATTAACCATGTTGAAAATGATATAGTGACGCGAGATATTACTATCGATACCGTCGATGAAAAACATGCGGAACAAATCATCGACAAAATACGCGCAGTTCCGGATGTCGAAGTAGTGCACTATTCCGACAGGACATTCTTATTCCACCTTGGCGGCAAGATTGAAATCAAAAGCAAAAACCCTATCAAGAATCGCGATGATTTGTCCATGGCTTATACCCCCGGTGTAGCGCGGGTGTGTATGGCAATCCATAATGAGCCTGAAAATGTTTACAAGCTTACCTGCAAGCGCAATACCATCGCCGTTGTTACCGACGGTACGGCAGTACTTGGTCTTGGGGATATTGGTCCTGAAGCAGCAATGCCAGTCATGGAAGGTAAAGCGATGTTGTTTAAAGATCTCGGTGGTGTGGATGCTTATCCGATTTGTTTAGCGACTAAAGATGTGGATGAAATTGTAAAAACAGTCAAATACATGGCGCCAGGGTTTGGTGGTATTAATCTCGAAGATATTTCTGCGCCCCGTTGTTTTGAAGTGGAAGCGCGCCTCAAACAAGAATTAGATATTCCGGTTTTTCATGATGACCAGCACGGCACGGCTGTTGTCCTAACAGCGGCGTTCATCAATGCGATGAAGATAGTGAACAAAAAACCGAGTGATCTCAAAATTGTTGTTAGTGGTGTCGGTGCTGCCGGTGTTGCTTGCACGAAGATGCTGCAAGAAATGGGCGTTAAGAATATCATTGGTTGTGACTCCAAAGGTGTGATTGCGAAAGATCGCGGGGATCTAAATTCAGCGAAACAAGAGTATCTCGCAACAACGAATCCCAATAATGAAACCGGTACCTTGAAAGACGTCATCAAAGGTGCGGACGTATTTGTCGGTTTGTCAGCCCCTGATATGTTAGATGAAAAGGATATCAAAGGTATGGCCAGTGATCCGGTGATTTTTGCAATGGCGAATCCTCGTCCTGAAATTATGCCGGAAGTGGCAGGTCCCCATGTGGCTGTTATGGCAACGGGCCGCAGTGATTATCCGAACCAAATTAATAACGTACTGGCATTCCCAGGTATTTTCCGCGGTGCGTTAGATTGTTATGCCAAAGACATTAATAGTGAAATGCAATTAGCGGCCGCTTATGCTATTGCGAATGTTATTAATGAAGAGAGCTTGTCACCGGATTATATTGTGCCTAGTGTGTTTGACACCAGCGTTGCCCCAGCCGTTGCTGAGGCAGTGATTGATGCGGCCCGACAATCCGGCGTAGCTCGTAAGTAAGTTCCCTTGGCGCCAAGCACATTAGATGGCTTGGCGTCGAAGCTGGACTTTATTCAGCAATTCCCGCTGAAAGCGGAGAATTGCTTCCCAAATACTATCGCCAGCGCGGCAAAGCCGCGCGCATGGCGACCAAAGGGGGAAAATCGCGATTTCCCCCTTTGGAAACCCCCATCGCGAGAAGTTCAGCGGGAGCCGCTGAACTTTATTGTAAAGTGAAACTCATTTGCGCTAGGGTTTTCCATTCGGTTTGCCCTGGTGGCAATAATTGATAGAGTACTTTCCATTGGCCTTTTTGTACGCCATTCATGTGGCCCTTAATGGGATAACCGCCATACGCTAACCAATCCCGCAACGGTTGTTTGATATCACTTTCTTGGGCTTGGCCGTAGAGTTGGCCATTGGGTTGATAGAATTCAAACCGTTGTTTGTAACCAGTCTGTAGACCATACACTCTTACCCAGGCAACGACAGATTCATCATCGAATGAAAATTGATTCTTGCTCGTGGTTTGTTGTTGAAGTTGCTGAATGTTCACAGGGGCAGTACTTAAGCCCGACGCAATTAAACCAATAGCCGGCGCTTTAAAAGGCTGAGCCCATATATCCGGTGTGAAAGGATTAACGGCTTTGCCATTAAAGCCGACCGCGAAATACAATTGTGGGAAGTCAGCCTTGCCGGAAGCACCGACTTGGCCGATGACTTGGCCAGCTTTGACCATATCGCCGGGTTTGACGGTGATGGAGCCATTTTTGAGGTGGCAATATTGGGCTTGCCAACCGCTAGGATCACGTAACAAAATGCCATTGCCGCATTCTTGGCCTTTTTGGATGGTATATTGGGTGTCTTTATTGTCTGCCATACCATCGCGGCTTTGCATGACTTGCCCCGCCAGGGCAGCCACAACGGGAACTCCCTGCTGCATCTCAGCCTGGGTGGGCAGAGCGATATTCAGGGCACCATCACCATTGGGGGCGATATAGCAGGTTTGGCCTAGCTGACATTGGGCTGGGAAGCTGAGCTTGATGCTCGGCAATTGTTGCTGAGGGGCCTGGTTTGGGGCTTGATTAGGCTGGGGGTTATTCTGGGCTAAGGCTGGCGCTGAAAGGATACATAGTAGAGATAACAATAGTTTTTTTGGCATATTTCCTCCTAGAAATGACATTTTTGTCGATTTTATGCTAAAAATCCCGGAATTTCACGGTTTATTAGGGAATAATTATTAGCACTCAGGCGTTGAGAGTGCTAGAATAGCCAACATAATGACTCTATGGAGGTATTATATGACGAAAGCGCTACAACCTATCACCATGAATTTACCCGTCGGCAGCATTGATGCCTATATCCAACGGGCCCATCAAGTGCCTATGCTCAGTGAGGCAGAAGAGCACGATCTGGCCGTCCGTTTTGCCGAACATAATGATCTCGACGCTGCTCGAACCTTAGTTATGTCCCATTTACGCTTTGTGGTCCGTATAGCCCGTGGTTACAGTGGCTATGGCCTTAATCAAGCGGATTTAATTCAAGAAGGCAGTATCGGTCTCATGAAGGCGGTCAAACGTTTTGACCCCCACTATGGCGTGCGGCTTGCTTCCTTTGCTGTGCATTGGATCAAGGCCGAAATCCACGAATTTATTATCAAGAATTGGCGTATTGTCAAAATTGCCACCACGAAAGCCCAGCGCAAATTATTCTTTAATCTTCGTAATGCCAAAAAGCGTCTCGGTTGGTTCACCAAAGACGAAGTTGAAGGCGTTGCTGAAGACTTAGGCGTTACTACAGCGGATGTGTTGCATATGGAAGCCCGCTTAAATGCCCAAGATGCGTCTTTTGATCCGGTATGGGCAACCAATGATGAAGAAGCCTATGCGCCGGCTCATTATCTTGAAGACAAGCGAGCCAATCCAGAGCAGCACGCGTTGCAAGATGATTGGTCAGACCAAAGTCGCGATAAGCTGTATGATGCATTGGCACAATTAGATGAGCGTAGCCAAGATATTTTACAAGCGCGCTGGTTAGGTGAGTCTAAAGCGACGTTACATGAATTAGCCGCTAAGTATAGTGTCTCGGCTGAGCGTATCCGTCAGTTAGAACAAAATGCCATGAAAAAGCTTAAACAAGCGATCCAAACTGAGCTATAGTATCCTTATCAAAATTGATTTGGAGTTCATTATGAATAAGCCTTTTGTCACGGCAGCAGTTGCTGTATCTGCCCTATTCCTATCATCATCGAGTTATGCTTTTTTCTTCTCTTCCAGTACGGCAAATTGTTATATGAATGTCGGTGATAGTATGACCACTATCGAGCAAGCCTGTGGTGCTCCCACGTCAAAAGAACAAAAAGAAACCGGCGGTCCCTCAAGCAGCATTGTGCAATATTGGAGTTATGATAATACGGTGCGGGAAGGTAACTTGGCGCCACGGGTGAATCAAAACCCCGATCAAATCAGTGGCCAACGGGGGCGTTTTAACCAGAGTGAAACCTATACCATAGCCAAACAAGGACCGAATTTAATTTTTGCGATTGATGGCCAGACTATCAAGTCGATTACTAAGAATGGCAAAAAAGTCTCTCGAGCCAGTTGTCAATCGAGCAGTGTACAAGTGGGTCAAGGGATGCAAGATTTACTCTCAGCCTGCGGTAATCCTTCAAACAAGAATATTGGCCACAAAAGCACAGACAAACCAGAAGAAACACTGACTGTGTGGAAATATGATCTCGGCCAATTCCGCAACCCAGTGGTATTAACCTTCGGCCCTGATGGTAAGTTACGCAATATCAATGCGGATGGGCAGTAATCTAAAAATAAGTTTGATCATTATATAAAAATGCATTATATCGTATATAATGAGTGGAGTGCAGGGCAAGAATCGTGATGAGTTGCTCCAACAAATCCACGCACTGGCCAAACAAGATAAGAGGTACGGTATGGTAACACTGGGTGAAGTATTAAATGATGAGTTCAAACGAATTGGATTAGAAATGGGCCTTGAGCAAGGTCTCGAGCAAGGTCTCGAGCAAGGCCTCGAGCAAGGTCGGCGGCAAGAGCGAGTCGAGATCATTAGACGCATGCTGACACGAGATATTACGTTAGATCTTATTGAAGCGGCCACTGGTGCGACTCGAGAACAAATCCTCGAAGTCGCAGCGGATGAATCAATCGGCTCTTAACGACGGGGGGTGTTTGAACGCTCTCTCTGAGATACTGAGCCATAGCTTTTTCTCGTACTAGTCTCTGCATCATCTGGTGGGCCATCAGCAATGGCTTTATGATCAGTTTTAAACACTCCGCGTATTGAGCGTGGTAGCGTACTAGCGCTGGGTTGTGTTTTCTTATCACCCGTAATAGCTTGCTTCTCAGTTGAAGTACCTTGACCCATGATAGTCTCCTCATTGTTATGATTAAAATAAAGCGTTGTTATGCAGTACCGATGTAATACCATCGACCAAGTATGCGACGAAAGACGCTATTCTCCTGCATGACTTGCAGTTTGCCATTATAGACATAATAAGCTCTGAATTCGACTGTCGCGCGGTCTTCTTGTTCATGACTATTTAAGACGTCTAGTTTTTGCCATTGTACTTGCTCGGCCCAGGCTTTGGCGTCTTTTGAGTCAAAGCCTTCTAACGCTTGTTCTTTCATGGTGTCGGCAATGTAGTTAATATTTGCCAAACTATAAGCAGTGTAACGGGAACGCATGAGGGCTTCAGCGGTAGGCGGTATTTGTTTACCATCTAGGTAAGATTTACAGCAAGCGTCATAGGTCTTTGATGAACAGCAAGGACACATCATGCTTGTGTTGCCTCAAGGGGCGATAATGCAATGGGCGTTAAGGACGATTTGTCACGATATGCCTCCCACAGCTCAGCAAAGCTTAGGTTAAACAATGGATGCTTTCGTGAGCCGGCAATATCTGCTAAGGGTCGTAAGACAAACGGGTACTGTAGAATATCATTGCGTGGCAATGTTAACTCAGAACTAAAAACCACACTGTCACCGTAGAGTAGCAAGTCAATATCCAAGGCGCGGGGGGTGAAGGCTTTGCTATCAGGTGCACGGCCAAAGCGTAGTTCGATATCAGACAGTTGTTCGATGATATCAACCAGAGGAAGATCAGTCACAACATGAACCACACAATTTAAAAATACTTCACCGTCGAAACCAACGGCCGATGACGCATAGGTGGGTGAGCAGGTTATAGTATTGAAGTGAGCTTCGATGGCGTTAATACCCTCTCGTAAGTTTTTCTGGGGCGCAATATTACTGCCTAGTGCTAAGAAAACATCAACACTCATCCGCTACCTCGCCACGGCTAACGCTGACACTGACCGTACCTGCTTTGATAGCGCCAGGCTTAGCGACCCGTAATTTTACCCAGGGCATATTGAAACTGTCTTGAATAAACCGTGCAGTCTTATCAGCAAGGGTTTCGATGAGTTTGAATTCGCTTTCTCGAATAAAGGTTGATGTGATAGTGGCAATGTCAGCGTAGTTAGTGGTTTTGTCCAAATCATCATCCTGGGCTGCAAGTGCTGCATCACAGGGAAGTTCCAAATCCAAAATCACGGTTTGTGGGCATTGGCGCTCCCAGGGTAAGACACCAATAATAGTATCAACCCGTAACCCGCTAATATGGATGCTATCCATGGTTCACCAATGCAGCTTGTTTGACGATGCTAGTCTCAAAATTATTAAACTGCGATTCTAAACGCCACTGCAAACGGGCTTTGGCATTATTCTGTAAAAATCCATCACAACTCTTGGAGCGCAATGTGTCACCCAAGTTATCCCGGCGGCAAGCCTTAACGACTTCGGCTGTCTCGGCATTGTCCCATAAACTATTACCGGGCATAAAACTATAGGTAATGCTATTACGGACAATGGTTTTGACGGTAGGGTAATCCAAGTCATAGGTTTCGATAGCCCGCTGGTATTCTCGGGTAATATTGGTTCGCAAAATCCCTTCATCATCAGTTGCTAGTACCACAGGCACGTGCTTGCTGAGATATAACGGCAACGGATGTCGGTCACCACTGACATGGAGCAAAGTATCGTTGCTGGTTAAGTTGATTTCAACAGGGATATGTTTAGCGGCCATTTCAGCTAATAAATTATTGGCATTATTTTCCCCAGCGATATCCACACCATGACCAATGCGTTGGGCATTGCCCATGTGTACGGCATCAGCAATGTGGTAACTCAAGTCTGCTGGCGTGACGACACTAGGGCTTAACTCACCGGCATGCAGGGCAATATTGACGCCCGGATAAATGCCATGAAGGTAATTCATCATTAGCATTTGTAAATGATAGTCTCGTAGTGCTGTGACACTGTCTTCGGGTGCCACCAAGTTGACAGCAACGATTTGTGGGTCGCGTTTTGCGAGCTCAAAGGCAGTTAATAATTGCGCGAACACCAACTTCGGCTCAACATCGCGCACAGCAAGGTATTCATAACGAAACGTCATGTTACAACCCGGCTCTGCCTTATCGGTGCCGCAATGCATTTTTTGGCGGGCAAGGTTTGTGTCGGATTTGATTTTTGCTTGGATCTCATTAACCAGTTCTGGTATACCTTGCTTCATGAGTTGTTGGCGTAGCACACTCAAATCTTGATTCCACTCAACTTGGCTACCAATCTCCATGGCTTTGTCACCCATGGTCGTTAGCATAGGCTCCATGTAAATTTCATGTTGTTTGGCACCGCGGTTTAAAATTTCGGCCAAGGTGTCAGCACCATGGTCCGAGGTCACGGGATAAATTCGTGGGAAAATACCAAAGAAATGCTGTTCATTGGTTTCATGGCCTTCAACAAAGCTACGCATAGACCAACTGTCCACGACTCGGTTATAGAGGGCTTCATCCTTGGGTAAATCAGCGAGGGTGACGCCACTGTTACAGGTTTTGCTGGCATGGGGGGTGAGGGTATGCTCATCGACACAGATATTGTCTTTTTGGCCATAGCGGATGAGGTTCTCAGCATAGGCGGCGCCGGAGCGATGGATGTGGAGATCCCCACCTTTGGGCATTGTATCGAGGAAAAGCTGTAAAGAGCTTGGCTGCTGTTTTGCCTGCTCAAAGATGGCACTTACTTGGTCTTGCTGGCTAAGGGTTTGATTTAACATGGCATTTGCGCTGCATGTCAGGCTTAGCCCCAGTAATATGGCAATAGTTTGTTTCATTAAGGCGCCCGTATTGTTATTTCAGCGCGAATTCTACCATGAGTGATAGCTAAATACACACAGATAACGTATGATTCTTAAAGGTCCTAATCACCTAATCTTGGAGGCTTAATGAAAACCAAATCGATACTCGCGACTCTTTTTACCTTAATGTTTACCCTCGGCATGGCCAATAGCCTGTATGCCGACACGCCAGCCAATGGCAAGGGCAAAACCCTGGTGGAGAAGATCCTTAGCAACCAAGGCAAAGTGGTGGATGAATTCAGCTCGCTGGGTAATCTGCAAGGGTTTGTGGTCAAAGCTAACAACGGCCAGCAAGCTATCGTCTATGCTGACAAAGACGGTCAATTCGCGATAGTCGGCGCATTGTTTGATGGCAATGGTGAGAATGTCAGCGAAAAAGACAACCAAGCGCGCATTATGTCGCCAGTTGCTAAAGAAGCCCTCAAGGCTGCCAAAGATACGGCCTGGGTAAGAGATGGTGATGATGACGTCAAAAAAGTCATTTATGTTGTCGGCGATCCCAACTGTTCTTATTGCAACAAATTCTACCAAGAAGCCCGCTCATTGGTGAAAAATAAAGACGTTCAACTACGTTGGATTTGGGTTGGTTTCTTGAAGCCTTCCAGCAGTGGTATGGCCCAAGCTATCTTGGCGGCTAAAGATCCCGCAAAAGAAATGGCGAAGAACGAAAACAACTTCAAATCCGGTTCTGAAGACGGTGGCATCAAGCCTCTCAAAAAACCGTCCAAAGAGGTATTGGAGAAATTCAACAAGAACATGGAATTTATGAATACTTATCAATTCCCTGGCACACCGGTGTTAATTTACCAAGACAAGGACGGCAAACCACAAACCGTCTTTGGTGTCCCTGTGGGCGACAATCTGAAGAAGTTAGTGGACAGCGTTGCCTCAGAGTAGCAACGATAAAGAGCTAAATTAAGCCATCGTTTAGCCCTTTTCTCAGCAATTCCCCGCTTCCGGCGGGAATTGCTTCCCAAGTATTACGCTACGCGCGAAGTAAATTCGCACTTGCGCCTAAGAGGGAGAATCGCGATTCTCCCTCTTAGGAAACTCCCATCGCGAAAAGTCGAGGGGAAGCAGCTGGCTTTTTTGAATTATTCTTTAAATTATTTACATAAAATGCTTGATCGCATAAATCCGCCATGTTAGCGTTGGCTTCACGGTTAGGAGTCACTATGCGATTGATGTTTATGTTCTTAAGTCTTCTCTTGCTCGGCGGTTGTGCGTCATCGAAAATTGCTATCAGTGTTGATGCTGCCCCCTATCTTAATCCCAATCAAACGGGCATTGCGGAACCGGTGGAACTGGTGGTGTATCAGTTACGGACCAGTGATGGTTTCCAGCAGGCGAGCTTTGACCAACTGTGGCAACAGGATGAGATGACTCTTGGGACACAATTATTGCGTAAACAAAAATATTACATCTCCCCTAATAGCCACCAGCTTTGGCAACTACAACGTGATCCTAATGCCGAATATGTGGGTGCGGTGGCCTTATTTCGTCAACCCGACAGTGAACATTGGCGGGTTGTGACACCCCTCAATAAAACAGCCCCGGGATTTGATAACCATGTGCGCTTATCCCTCAAGAGTAATCAATTAAGGGAGCAATGACAGTGATTGAAATGCAACGCTTGCTTTGGACTGAAGGGATCCCTTTAACGCAACAACATTTTCAATCCTGGGAAGCATTTCTGCTGGCGCAGACCACGATGATTCAGCGCATAACTCGCAATGTGCAATGGGGTATTGCTGAATTGGATGTCTGCCAACGACAACTCGGTGAAGGCAAACTACAATTGTTGCGTTGCTGTTGTATTTTCCCCAGTGGATTGATGGTGGAATATGATAGTCGCAATGATGGCCCATTGCCGTGTGATATTCGCCGTGATGACTATACGTCTCAAGCATTGTATCTCGCGGTGCCGACCAATAACTGTATACAAGGTATTGCTGGTTATCCTGAATTACAACAAACGCCCCGATGGCACTGTTATCATGGGGAGATTGCCGATGATTTTGATCCAAAGCGGCAAGCAAGACTCGCTTTCATCAAACCTAATCTGCAATTATTAACGGACTTGGATAATCTTGACGGCTTTGAAACCATCAAGATAGCCGAGTTTGGCAATGATGACAGCCAGCGTCAACGGTCTCACTACATTCCACCGTGTTTGTGTGTGGGTGCCAGTCAGTCACTACAAGATACCCTAAAAGATATCAGTCAAACGATAAAGTCCTACTATGTTAATTTACAAGATAATGCCAAACCCATAGCAGCGCGGTTATTGGCACTAGTAGATCTGAGTATTGCTGACTATAGCACTTCTCCCAAACATTTATTTCAGCAGTTGTGTTTAAGTTTACAAGAATTAATCGCGCTGTCAGATGCAGATGTCATGGATATATCATTAACATATCAGCATGAATCAATGTCGATAACTTTTGCTACATATCAACAGACGATTAATGACTTATTAAAGCGTTTAACCGTCATAGTTCAACAACGGCGCAGCCTAATCCAAGTGTCGGGTAATTATTTTTGTTTGGATAAATTAAAAGAAATTGGCGGTGGGCAAATTGTGTTATCTTGTGAAAATAACGCAAGCTATTTGGGTTGGACCCATAATTTTGTTCAACAAGTGAAAATCAGCACTCGCATTAAACTTGAAGGCATCATCGCGGCGGCGTTGCCAGGCATAGTTTTGAAGCATCTCAAACAAAGACCAACTAAACATAAGTATGACGGACTTGTTGAATATTTTCTCCTGGACAAGACTAGTCCGGATTGGCAAGAAGCTGTCGCTGATAACAAGTTATACCTATTCTTGCCACCGCAATTTGAACACTGCCATTTGGATATAGAAATTTATGATGAAGACACTAGAACAATGTTGTGAGCCGGTATTTGATGCCGTGGTTGGGATACTACAAAATACCCTACAGGATGAAGCCGCTCTGCTACGCAAACATATGATTAAAGTGCTAGCAAGCTTTGAGGCCAGTGCTACTCAGGCAGGTCATGACAGTGCGAGTATTGGTGCGGCGAAATTAGCGCTGGTCGCCCTGATTGATGAAACAGTCATGCAAGAACAAAGTGACAGGAAAGTCGAATGGTCCAGACAATTATTGCAAGTGAAGTATTTTTCGCACCATTTGGCCGGTGAGACGTTCTATGATAATTTGCGCGAACTGCAGCAGGCCCCCTATCAACACATCGATGTTATCACCGTGTACTACCTGTGCTTAGGCTTGGGATTTCATGGCAAATATGTCAATGATGTCGACAAAGTAAAGTCCATCAAATATAGCCTTGAACGCCAAATCAGCACTATTAGCCAATTGAAGAGTGACGGCAATTATCATATTAGCCAGGCCAGTCAAGCAACATTGACTAGCAAATTGATGAGACTGCCTTGGTGGGCTATGTTGGGCGTAACCGCAGGGATATTATTGAGTATTTATTTGGGCTACTCATTCGCTATCGATATAACCAGCCATCACTTACAACAAAAACTTCACCATGTGAGGCAATACTAATGCAAACACCGTCTGTTTCTATTATTCAATTTCTAAAATTTGCTAGTATTAAACTAATAAATGCTCTACCCCGTCGACTATTGATTGTGGGTGGTGGTCTACTCGTGGTGGGTGCCATGCTCGCCTGGTTAGCACCACTGTTGGGTATTGATAGTTGGTGGTTGCGGAGCTTTATCGTTATCGTGCCATTGATAATTGGTATCCTATGGCGCATGCACAGCATAATTCACGCGTGGCTGCAGAATAATAAACTTTCACAAACATTCTTTAATCCCAGTGTGCAGGGTGATAATCTCGGCAAACAACTGGAACTAAATCTCCTAAAAGAAAAACTACAACACGCCGTCAAGACGGTACAGCGTAATCAACGGGGTTTTTGGCAACGACAAGCCGCTTTGTATCAGCTCCCTTGGTATGTCTTGATTGGCCCGTCTGCTGCGGGTAAGAGTAGTCTTTTGCGCCACTCTGATCTCAACTTTCCATTAGCTAATACTGACGATATACGGGTGCAAGGCTATGGCGGTACTCGTAACTGTGATTGGTGGTTTGCGGATGAAGGGATCATTCTCGATACCGCAGGACGTTATACCACAGCAACCGAAGATGAGGCTGAATGGTTGCGGTTTTTGGGGTTGCTGAAACGTTACCGGCCAAAATATCCATTAAACGGTATTCTCATTACTCTGAGCTTGCCCGAATTATGTGAGGGCGACAAACAAGACTTACAACGTCATGTCACCGTCATCAGCCAGCGTATTAATGAAATATTTACCCGTCTTGGTTATGTTGTCCCGGTGACGATTATTTTGAGCAAAATAGATTTGTTGCCGGGTTTTGATGCTTTTGCAAAAGACTTGTCGGCTGAGTCAGCCAATGCACCATTCGGTGTAGATTTGTCGGCAACGGATGTTGATAGTTCAGCTGCCCTACAAGCGGGTTTCGACGAACTGCGAGAGACGTTGTTTGCCAAACAACTGCAAACGTTTGCGCACCATGATTCGCCTACCTTTAACAGTAGGGTATATCTGTTTAATCAAGCTTTCACTAAAGCAGCAACGCAGGTATCAGCCTTAGTCGAGTTATTAATCACCGACTCTCCCTATCGCAAAAGTTTTCATTGCCAAGGGGTATATTTCACCAGTAGTTTGCAAGACTGTACAGACGAAAGTAACAGCCGTAGTTATTTTGTCAAAAATTTATTTTATCGTGTTATCCTGCCACATCAGCATGCTATCATCCCAACCCCTGAACAACGTAGACGTCAACAAACAGTCAATACAACTGTTGCCTTTTTGTGCCTTGGCAGCATTATCGCAACAGCATGGCTCTATCACAGCGCATATCATTATAACAAACATCAATTACAACAGTTCGCGTTGGCAGGTAAACAACTCAGTGCTGAATTGTTACAGTCTGGTATTAACCAACAAACTTTTGTGGATATGATTGCATTAGCTGAACAACAACAGGCAGCAATCTCCAAGCACAAAACGCCGTGGCACTTACGACTAGGATTAAATCGACAATCTGCAATGGCGCTGTCATTAGAGCAGTTATTACAACGTATCGTGCGACATTACTACCAACCCACGTCTATGCCAGCGCTGGCCTCCCAGTTACAACACTACCATACCCAGTGGCAACAACTGAACAAAATGGAACAACAACGCCTTCGAGGGGAATATTACATAACCCTCAAAGCCTATTTGATGTTGGCAGATCCAGGTAACATGCGGGCAGACGCCATTGCTCCATTGTTGGTTCAGCATTGGCAACACACTGTCGGAATCCCGCGATTATCCAAACAACAAAAGACAGTGCTAGAAACACTGATGGGAAATTATTTAACCGTATATGGAGAGCAGAACCACTCACAGCCGATAAATAATCAACTTGTTGATAGTGCTCGTAAGCAATTAGCCACAGGAACGAGTGCCAGTAATATCTATGCGGCGCTTAAACAACATTTACAACAGACAGCTTCGACTCTTAGTTTGCAACAAGTACTGGGTGCGCCCGCGCAACCGTTGTCAACGGCCATGGGGTTGCCGACCATGTATACCAAGAAGGGTTTTGATAACAGTGTTCTGCCGGCAATTAAACAGCTTGCTGCGACTAGCAAGACCGATGCTTGGGTGATGGGAATTGCTGATGATAGTCATCATCGTCATGCCCATCTCGATGATGAATTATTGCAAGCCTATTATGCTGATTCCCAAGATCAATGGCGCTATTGGCTAGGAACAATTCATATTCAGCCCTTTAGTACGGCGCTCGATGCGAGTCAACAATTGCATCGCTTGGCGAAGGCTAATGGTCCATTAGCCCATTTGTTAACGGCTATTGATACCAATCTTGGATTTACAATGCTGAATTATCAACCCACAAAGTCTCTCCAGCAAGCGCTAATGCCTGCGCTGATGCATTTGGCTGATCCTATCGATGAGGCAGCCATTAAAGTGAATAGTAACAAACAGCGTTTTACCGCAGCGCAAGCGTTATTAACCGATAAAGGCGATCCCAGTAATCTTAGTACGACGCTAGCTACGGTGAATCAGCAACTGCAGGGACTCACTGATCCCAGTCAACAAGCCCTGTTGCGTCCCCTATTCTACTTGCCGCTAAAAACTACCTGGGAATATTATTTACAAGGCGCAGGGGAGTATTTACAACAGCGATGGCAACAAACCCTATTCCCTGTTTATCAAACTACGATTGCGGGTAAATTTCCCTTCGCTCACCATGGTCAAATAGCCTATCCAGAAGACATCGACAGCTTTTTTGCTCCCAGCAACGGTATCTTTTGGCAGTTTGTGCAAACTGAACTTGCAGGGTTTATCGAGCGAGGAGACCAACACTGGGTGACGCAACAATGGTTAGATGAGGGGCTTCAATTATCCTCATCATTCATGGCGAGTCTTAATCGTGCATCTTACTGGACTCAGCATCTCTACGGTATTGATCCCCAGCATTTACGCACCCAGTTTGCTGTCTATCCCACCCCAACCCGTAATGTGAGTTCTGCAGAGCTTAGGATCTGTGACAAACATATTCATTATGCCAATGGCCCACAACAATGGCACCAAGTACAATGTCCTAACCAAGGGATCAATGATAGCAGCGTGTTGACAGTGACTGACAGTAACGGGCGTAGCTATCAAAGCACAGTTTATTCAGGCAGTTGGGGCTTTTTGCAATTATTACAAACTGCTACTCTTGAGCGTCTGTCGCCTATCAGTTATCGACTGCATTGGCAATTGCAGCAACCATCAGGTAACAAAGTTATTCTCGAGTCATTATTACAAGATCCACAAAAGAGTCTTACGATGTTACTTCAGCCGCAGATCCAATTGCCCCGGCGGATGATACAATAAATGGGGATCATCACACAGTTATACCGTTATTTAGCGACCACGCCAGATAGGTACAGTTGTTTTGGTAAGCGAGCGACGGATGTGGAGTTTGTGCAGTTTGGCGAACGATTTCCCGAGGCTCAGTGCCTTGATAGCTTGATTCAATCATTGTTTCAACGTCTGTGTGCTAACCGTTCAGCTACATCACTACAGGATTTTGGTGAGTTTCATTTTATTAGTCAAACTCCTCAGGGGATCTGTCTCGGCAAAGTCATCCCTAGCGCAGACAAGTCTGGACGCGAATATCCTTTAGCCGTGATTGTGAAGAGCCAGCAACAACACTATCAACAGCAAATATTTTTGCTACCGTATCGATATCACGAGCTATATGATCTGTCACTAAATTCCGAGCCTGGATCACTGCCGCAACGCATCGAAGCAACGCTTGCTAATGTGCCAGATAAAGCCACTGTGTTATCGACCTGTCTTAGCGATTTGCGCTCACTCAGTGTAGGAGATTATCTAACAGCTTGTCCTTTTCAAGCCAGCGAAACTGGATTCATAGCAGTCTTATCAGGTAACATAAAAAAAATTTTAGCTAATGATCCCCTTTGCTTACCATTGCCGAATGATCAAACCGTTACCGCCAGTGTTGCATTTTGGCTTTATTGCTTTAGTCATTCAATGACGGGTGATACGGTGCAGGTGATTTGGCGGCGTCCACCTAATGCAAGCGCGGCCTGGCTTTATCTATGGCAATCGCCGGTGACGGCAGAAAGATTCAGTGAACTACTGGTAGAACAATATGCCCTGAGTCAGCTAGTCTGTACAGACACAGTGACCACTATTGATGAAGCAAGACACAGAAGTTTATTTAGTCTATTAGAAGATCAATCTAGCTTTTCGCACCAGAGCTATTTTTGATGCAGAAAAGGGTAAAAAATTAACGAAAAAGCGGAATGTCGGATCAATGGGTCGAAAAATCGGAATAATGCATCCAATCCATGGCTGCGCTGGTCACATCGGTGACTTCAGCCCGTTCAGGTCCCTGCCAAAGCCATTTTTCGAGTGTATCAATTGCTGCATCATCACCACAGGCCACTACTTCAACGCGACCATCGGCAAGGTTTTTGGCGTAACCCGTGATCCCGAGTTTGTCTGCTTGGGCTTGAGTATTGGCCCGGTACCACACTCCTTGCACATGACCACTGACCCAGAATTTTTTACACACTTGTGCCATCACGAGGCCTTTTGGTGGGGTTTTAGGTGCATGAATTCTGCTAATTGATCAGCCGTCTGCAAACCGTAAAGTTTTGCTACTAATTGTCGCTGCGGTGAGAAGACAAAGGTTGCGGGCATGTGATCGACTTCGCCAACGCCCAGTCTGTCGCCAGGATTATTGGCCAGTAATACATAATCGATATGTTTGCGGGTGGCGAACTCTGCCATCGCGAGGCGTGCCATGCCATCAGGGTTGACGCCGAGCACGGCAACGTCGTCACCGTAGTTATGGGTCAGGGTATTTAATTCGTCGATTTCTTGATAACAGGATTTACACCACCATGACCAGTAATTCACAACTAACCATTTGCCATGGTATTGGGAGAAACGCACAGACTTGCCATTGCTGTCGATGCCATCAGGGCTACAAGCGGTAAGAATACTACAAATAAGTAAAATGAAACTGCAATGAAGTAATCGTGTCACGGTCCTTGTCCCCAAGCTATCGACTCAGGTTTTACTTTGGCAGAAATAATAGAATAAATCAATCAGACTTGGGTTTGAAAGCGCTGAATTGCTCAGCAACTTTTTCACACACCGCTTCCCAGGTGCCGAGTTCTGCTTGGCGGAATAATTCCATACTGGGGTACCAGGTGGTTTTGTTACCGGCATTGCTCCATAACCAATCGTGTTGCCAAGGTAGCAGGTTCCACACGGGGATGTTTAACGCTCCCGCTAAATGGGCAATATACGAATCCACACAAATGATTAAATCCATCCGGGTCATGGCTGCCGCGACATCAGCAATATCAGTAAAGTGTTCACTGAGATCATGGATTTGAGAGTCTTGTTTTAAGCCATCAGCAATAGCATTGTTGGGCTGCAGACTGTAGATGCGGGTATTCTTGCGCGACGTTAGAGTGTCTAATGCAGCCAGTGGACAATGGGCTGTACTTTGTAAATCAGCACTGTGTTTGCTGTACCAGAAAAAACCCACTGTCGTTGTTTTTTTGTCAGTTTTAATGAGTGCCTCCCACGGTTTGATAATGTCTTTGTCGAGTTTGAAATAGGGTACTTTGTGGGGAATTTTTTTGAGGTTTGGTACAAACAATTCACCAAAGTCTTGAATGGGAATGTGCATATCGAATTTCGGTTTGCGTTTGCCATGTACAATGACTTTGTCGACATCTTTGTGTTGTTCAAATAAACGCACAAGCTCTGGTTGTGCGTTAACAATAATAGTAGCATCTTTGTGTTTGATACTATCGATAAAACGAGCAAACAAAATACTATGCCCGAATGAAACTTCATTATTAATAAGTAATGTCTCGCCTTTTTTGAGGGGTTTGCCGTCAAAATGTTTTTTGCGGCTAGTAATTTTGAGTGATTTATACAGAGGTAACTTCAGTCGCCATTGGTATTCTGACCAGGCTTCATCGGTCATTGCCGCACGCAACAAAAACAAGCTGTGATCAAAATGCGGTTGTGGTTCTTTCTTATTAAGACTAATAGCCGCTTCATAATAGTACTTAGCGTCATCAATACGATTTTGCACAATAAAGACTTGAGCAAGTTTGGTATAGGCCGGCAAATAATCAGGATCGTTATTAATGGCTTGTTGGAAATAGCTGGCAGCTTCGGCGAATAGGCCTTTGTCCGCCATCAATAAACCCACATTATAATAGGTCACAGGACAATCGCCATTGAGACTCAAGGCTCGTTGCAATTGATCGATAGCTTCATCGAGGCGAGCTTGTTGTTTTAAGACTAAACCCAAATTATAAAACAAGGTCGGGTTGTCGGGATTAAGTTCGGTGGCAGCACTGAGTAATTCCTCGGCCCGCTCTGTTTGACCACTACGCTGGGCGATGATGCCCATTAAGTTTAATACTTCCCAGCGGTCGGGATTATTCAGTAATAAGCTTTTGCAAAACTCAATACAGTCTTTGATTTGACCTTCCTCAAAGAGCTTCTTTGCCAGTATATGATGGGTGCTGCTATGGGCACCAATCACATGCTGTAGCTGGGGGGTGGCTTTGCTGGCTTTTGCTGCTTTTGTCATTGCTCTCTCGGGCTATTCATAGAATACAGAGTGCTCCATAATAATAGGACGCACTCCTGTCAGTATAGACTATTGATTATGCGGTGGTAGCTACCATTTCCCGTTTTAGATCCTGCAAGATCCCTTCTGCTGGGGCGTTGCTGTGGTAGGCATAGATAAGCGCCCCCTGGGGGTTGACCAAATACAGAACAGGCCGATTATCCGCTCGGACCAACTCTGGCACGAGTTGGTTGAATTCATTGAATTCCGATGGGGTTAAGGTGGCATATTGGGCCGTGGGGTATTGGCTCTCCACCAGTTGGTAAATAGGGTTATCGGTTTCTTTGGGCAAGCTGACCACTAATCGGGCAACCCGATTGCCTTGGCTTTTGAGACCGGTGCGGACCTGGCCCATTTTGTATACAGTATCAATGCACGCTTCCCGGCAAGCCACAGGCGTCATATAAAGTAAAATCCAACGGCCGCGATAATGGGAAAAGCTTAACGGTGAGCCATCGGCACCAATCATTTGAATTGTGTCTAGAGATACTGGTGGCATGATAGCGGTACCAACATTGAGACCAGATTCCTGCCAAATGCCACGATTGCTGTAGACTGCGATAGCGATCATGACAGGGGCTAAAAACATCAAAAAAATCATCAGCCGCGTGCGCTGCTTTTGTTTCTTCTCGAGTTCCGGGCGTTCTTCGACTTTGGTAATTTTAATTCTAGCTTCTTCGCTCATCAAGCGGATGATCCTTTTGCTGCATTAAGTGACTAAGCATAAACCATTTGGTTTGTTTTTCAATAGTCGCTTATAGCCAATAAACGAACACGAACAAAAACAACCATACCACATCGACAAAGTGCCAATACCAAGCAGAAGCTTCGAAAGCAAAATGGTGCTCTTCGTCAAAATGTCCGCGCAAACAGCGGGCTAAAATAACCATCAACATGATGAGACCAATAGTGACGTGAGCACCGTGAAAGCCCGTCAGCATGAAGAATGTTGTGCCGTAAATGCCGGAACTCAAGGTCAAACCGTAGTGATGATGGGCTAAGATATATTCATAAACTTGGCAACCCAGGAATGTCAGTCCCAACACGATAGTCAGGGTCAGGCCAAAGATCATGACTTCGCGTTTGCGGTTTTTCAAAGCCCAATGGGCCCAGGTTAAAGTCACGGCACTGCTTAATAACAATACAGTATTTAACGCAGGGATCCCCCACGCACCGATGACTTTATCGGGACCGGGAAATAATTCAGGATTAGGATTTTTGAACAATGGCCATGTTGCTTGGAAGTGGGGCCAGAGCAAGGCATGGGTGGCATCGCCATGGCCTAAACCACCGAGCCAGGGCACGGCATAGACCCGCGCATAGAATAACGCACCAAAAAAGGCCGCAAAAAACATCACCTCTGAGAAAATAAACCATATCATCCCCCACCGGTAAGAACGCGCCACCATGGGACTGTGTAAACCTTGTTGAGCTTCGGCAATACTGTTAGCAAACCAACCAAACATCACGCCGACGATCAATAATGATCCCGGCAAGAACATGCCCCAGCCAGTATTGTTGTTGCCATGGAGCAAATTCACCGTACCAGCGGCGAAGAAGAATAAGCCAATTGCGCCAATGATGGGCCAGTAACTGGTGGCGGGGACATAATATCTGGGGGTCATGAAGCATCCTTTGCTGTAAAAGTCCGCGATTTATTAAGCCTACATCTATGATAGACTTCTCGCAACAGTAGGGCTTATGTAAAACGCGCTTTGCATCGTTTTCCAAAAGCCCTACAAACGCCTAAGTTTTAATTTGTAATAAGAGGGTTATTCATGCAAATCGCATTGATCGCCGCCATGGCCAAGAATCGTGCTATCGGAAAAGATAATCAATTACTCTGGCACTTGCCGGCGGATTTGGCCCATTTTAAGGCATTAACCTTGGATAAACCCATTGTCATGGGCCGCAAAACCTACGAATCTATCGGCCGCCCTCTGCCGCGTCGGCAAAATATCATCGTGACTCGAGATGAGGCCTATACAGCTGAGGGTTGTGAAGTGGTGCACAGTTTGCCAGCGGCGTTGGATTGTGGTCATGACGCCACCGAGATAATGATCATCGGCGGGGCTGGGATTTATGCCCAAGCTATCGACATGGCCCAGCGCATGTACCTAACTATGGTAGATGTGGAATTGCCCGGTGATTGTTTTTTTCCGCAATGGGATCCCAATGAATGGCACGTGGTGGAGCGCGAGCATCATCAAGCCGATGATAAGAATGCTTACGACTATACGTTTATGACCCTGGAACGCTAGTCAATACTATGAACGTGGATGATTTTGTCATCGCCTAATCGTATCGCCGTTAACCCATTCCCCCAAACACAACCAGTGTCTAGGGCAAATACGCCCTGTACGTCGGCGTGACCTTCAAGGGCGGCCCAATGGCCGAAGAGAATTTTTTCGTTAATGGCTTCGCGGTCAGGAACCAAGAACCAGGGCTTAAAACCTTGGGGAGCTTTAGAGGCTGGGCCCTTTTCCCTTAACGACAAGGTGCCTGTATCATCACAAAAACGCATGCGGGTAAAACTGTTCACAATAAAACGCAGCCGATCCCAGTCCGCAAGACTGCCTTCCCACAGGCTTGGCCTATCGCCATACATGTGCTGAAAGAAACTGCGATAATCGTTGCCTCGTAGGACGTCTTCTAATTCTGCCGCGTAACCGATGGCATCATCCAAGGTCCAAAATGGATAAATGCCCGCGTGTACTAACACGTACCCCTGTTGTTGATGAATAATGGGTTGCAGGCGCAGCCATTCACACAGTTCTAAGCGGTCCGGCGCATTGAGGACATCGCCGAAGGTATCGACGGGGCGTGGTTGTTCAAGACCATAATGCACTGCCAACATGTGTAAGTCGTGGTTACCCAGCACGGTGATGGCACTAGTACCTAGAGATTTAACTAAACGTAATACGTCCAGCGAGTTAGGACCGCGATTGACTAAATCACCGGTGAACCAGAGGGTATCCTGGTCGGGATTGAAGTCTATAGTCTCCAGTAAGTTCTGTAGCTCGCGGTAACAGCCTTGCACATCACCAATGGCATAGGTAGCCATCAGTCATCGTCCAAGGTTAAAGCTAATACATTACAAGGTAAGGCGTGTAAAAGTGAATCCGCGGTAGAGCCCATCAACAAGGCCAGGCCGTGTTTGTCATGGGCACCGACAACAATCAGATCACAGCTAATTTCGTGGACCAGTTTGACGATTTCGTCTTTTTTTGAGCCCACTAATACCCAGCGATTGTCCTCAGGGATATTCAGTTCACTGGCTTGTTTGGCCAAGTGTTCATGGGCTTGCTCTTCGAGGGATTTTTCCACATCCAAGTCTAAGGGCACAGCAAACTCACCACTGCCATAGAGCATCGGTGAATGTTCAATCACATGCACCAAACTCAGCTTGGCATGCAAATCTTCAGCCAATTGCTTCGCCTTGACGGCAATCGTGTAACTGCCATCGCTCAAATCAGTGGTAAAAAGAATATGTTTAAAACTGCCCATAGTCGTCGCTCCGTCCAAGATTTGGATCATCTTAAACGAAGCGTCTGTGAAGATCTAGCGGGAGGTCATAGTTGCTTTAAGCTCTTTATTAAGAGCATCTTCATCGCGGTGGTATCCCACCCCCCAACAAGCCAATGCTACAATACTACCCACTAAAATGGCTGTTGATGTTGCGGCTGAGGTCAGGAATATCAACAATAAAGCCGTGGGTATGCCGATGGCAAGGCCAACAGCCATACCAGCCAATGAGCCCTTGTTGCGGCTAAAAAATCCTTGAGGATTTGCAGAGGCGGGTTGTTCTTGACGTGGTTGAAATTCTCTTTGACCAGTGCCGAAGTTCTCCATAGAGCCAGTTTTGGGAGAGTGGTCCATTGCTAGGATTATGTCACCATCTTCATGAATATTAGGTCCTCCTTGGTATGGTACTGTTGTATCTATTGAGTGGGGCTGTTCAGATGGGCGTTTATCAAGTGAAGCTAATATCGCAAGTTCAGTTGCAAACCGCTTCTCTGAGTTTTCTGTATACCCTGCACAAGTAAGGTCTTCATCATGCACATAAAATTCATTGCCGGTGGCTGCTGGCTGACACATCACTCTGAATGTTCTATCGTTATATTTAACTGTATGGGCCACAAATACTGGAGAACTCATCACTAATCCTCTCTTGTCTTTATTAGTCCGGCCATTGTAACAAAATTTGGACAAAATGCAAGGGCTTTGATGTTTCATTGATGCCCTGTGATATACTGTGCTTCATTTATAGGACTATGGGAGCAACCCTTGCGTTTTTTGTATAACTGCTTGATATATTGTGCGATGCCCTTTGCTTTGTTGCGGCTGGTGTGGAAGTCGCGGCGCACGCCGGCCTATTTGAAACGCTGGAACGAACGTTTTGGTTTTGTGGATTTGCAATCAGCCCAGGGGGGGATTTGGGTTCATGCGGTCTCCGTGGGTGAAACCATTGCCGTGGTGCCACTGATTAAACGCTTGCAAGCCAGTCATCCGGATTTACCTATTACGGTGACCACCATGACCCCGACCGGTTCCGAACGGGTCACCACCATGCTTGGCGATACCGTGCATCATACCTATGTGCCCTATGATTTGCCCGGTGCCATGAAGCGTTTTCTCAAACGTCTACAACCCCGTTTGTGTTTAATCATGGAAACCGAAATTTGGCCGAACCTATTACACCAATGCCAACGTCAGGGGGTGCCGACCTTGCTTGCCAATGCTCGCATGTCAGCGAAGTCTGCCAAAGCCTATCGACGTGTTGCCCGTTTCAGCAAATCTATGATCAACGAAATCACTATCATCGCTGCCCAAAGTGCCAGTGATGCTGCTCGCTTTCGTGAACTGGGCGCCACTGCCGAACAACTCCATGTTACCGGGAGTGTGAAATTTGATGTGACGATTCCTGCTAGTCTGCACGAGAAAGCCGCCGTGTTTCGTGCCCGTTGGGGCGGGACACGCCAAACCTGGGTAGCAGCGAGCACCCACGAAGGCGAAGAAGAACTGGTCCTCAAAGCCTTCGCTAAAGTACTTGAACAATTACCGGATACTTTATTACTCTTAGTCCCCCGTCACCCAGAGCGTTTTGCCAAAGTCGCAAGTCTGTGTGAAAAACACGGCTTCGCCACGGTCTTACGCAGTCACAATCAACCTTGTTTGGCTGAGACAAAAGTGTTCTTAGGCGATTCCATGGGTGAGCTGGGTGCCTATTACGCCGCTAGTGACTTAGCCTTTGTTGGCGGGAGTTTAATTCCCATCGGCGGCCATAATCTATTAGAACCAGCGGCGGTGGGTGTTGCTGCTATCACTGGACCTAATGTCTTTAACTTCACCGAAATCACGCGTTTGTTAATGGAAGCGGGAGCGGTAAAACTGGTCCAAGACTACCACGCCCTGGCTGAACAAGTCATTGCCTTATTGAATGACCGTGATGCTCGGTCCAAAGCCGGCCTCGCCGGCCAACAAGTGGTTGAACAAAACCGCGGTGCCGTCGATGCCCATCTGGCATTGATTGATGGGATTGTGGCGGGCTCATCTAGTCCTAGTCAGCAAACTGCGCCAGAATGTCATTCTTCCCCATAAGCAATTTGCGCATCAATGGAGCCATAGTAAATGTGGTCGCGCCATTCTTTGGTGTAGCCCACCAATTTGTCATTGAGCAAGCGGGATAAAATATTCGAGATATAACTGGGGTTTTTCTCCAAAGCTTCGGCAATTTCCTTAACTTGCAAAGGGCCGGTTTGAACAATAGTTTTTAGGACGGCTTCTTCATTATCGGTAAGTTTAAAGCCTTTGATCCGACTTTTTGCATAGTCAATAACGATAGGTTTCGCAAGAGCCAACGTAATTCTATCCGTTAAAGTGCCGACTTGTAGTGTATTAAATAATCGATTTAACAAACCAAAGACATAACGTAGACGTCCATTAGTGATGCTATAAAGGTAGAGCAATACGTCTTTATCCACCGGTAATTCCACATGTTTATTGACACGATAGGTTTCGACACGTTTTTGAATTAAAGCTAGATAGTTATCTTCTGATAAAGGGGTAATTTCAGTTTCATGGGCAATAATGTCATCGAGCCTGTCAACTTCTTGAGCGATAAAGTGACGCAATGATATGTCGCCTACCAAGAGCCAGCTTGAACCATTAATCTGAAAATAATCCCGCATAATATTGAGTAGTGATTTGATATGCTCTTCTTTCTGTACAACGCCAATATCAAGATTATTGAGTTGGATCAGAATGCCATACTTGTAACCGAGTTCATAACTGACTTCAATCAAGTCTTCTAAATGTTGCGATAATACTTGAGTCGGCATTACCATTGGCTGGGTAACACTGCCAGAATGGCCATAGTTAGTACCAATACCAAATGCAGAAACACCAAATGAGCGGTACATCTCTGTTACCCGCCTGACAACGGCTTTTGCTTCGGTGAATTTGGGTGAGTCTTTGACTTCTTTGAAATGATTCAATTCAAGGGTTGAAATGAGATTAGCGATGACTGCTGCAAGCAATGTGTCAGCATTCCAGTTAGGTTCGACTCGGATCTCACTGGTGGGTGTGAGATATTTTTTTTCTTGTTCAGCTTGGAAACGTAAGTAGTTGCCAAATGATGTCGTGCCAACACCGCGGGATCCCTCTATCACCATGACGATATTGTTGGAATGTAAGGCAAATTGACATTGCTCCATCTTGTCCGTATTGCCGGTATAGAGCGTCAGAGTATTACTAGTGATGGGTTGTGTTTTGAAGGGCTCATTGCTGAATCCCAGGGAGTCCCATTGCATTTGAAATTCCTCATATCACTAAAATGTACGTTCCAGTGATTATATCACAAATATTTCTTATATCACTAAAAACTTCTTATATAAGAAAATTTTCTTATATAATAAAAATTATTGGCGCAGTGTGATATGATGGTAACCTCTTGATTTATATGAAATTGCTATTATTTGGCCGCCTCGATATGTTACTAAAATAAGTAACGTTACTTTTTTTAGTCTCGGGGTAGTAACATGTTATCCAGGCGTGTGGCTAGAGTTAGCTATTTGATTTTGATGGATTTTCCTAACCGGCATTCCGCACCAGTCTTGCGCATAAAAGGGTAAAAACTCAACTCAAAATGCTCAGGTATTGCATATACATTCCGCTTTATCGTTAATTTTTTATCCTTTTCTGCATCAAAAATAGCTCTGTGCGAAAAGCCGGTTCCTAAGCAAATGGCTTTGGTAGCTCTACTGCGGATAATTGATCGCCCTTAGGCTTGGTCATGGAGGGGACCTTGGCTTTGTCGGCGGGGGCGGTTGCTGATTTCGCGGCATCGGTTGCCGTGTTAGAAGAGGCGCTGGCTTTTGTCTGGGGGGTTGTTTTGCTTGCCGGTGCTTTGCTGGCAGTTTTAGGCTTACTGCTGGATTTGGCTGCTGTGGTTTTTGCTTTAGCGGGGGTTGCTTTTGCATCGGGGCCTGGTGTGGAAGGAGCTTGCTTGCTTGTCGGTGTCGTGCTTGGCGCAGTGGATGAACTTGAGCCAGTCGCACCGGTGGCTTTCTTTTCGGATTCTTCCAGTCGATTAATTTCTTCGTCAGTGCCACCTGTGATTTCACCACTCAACTCCATGTGGCCGGCGGGTTTGCTTTCTTTTAAGGAGTCAACGGTGATGTCCTTATAGGATGGGCGGTTCTTAGTGAGCCAGGCATTGATTTCACGAATATCATTCAAGCTCAAGGTCCCCGCTGCTTCTTTGAGGGCAATGGTAGCCTTGATGTAATCGTATTGGTCGCGGGAATATTGGCGCTGGGTGTCATAGAGATTACGTTGGGCTTCTAACACGTCTAACATGGTTTGAGTGCCAACTTTGTAACCTTCGATGGTGCTGCGTAGTGATGCTTCATTAGACACAATCGCTTGGCGGTCGGCTTTTACCTTACTGATCCCAGCAACAATATTGTTATAACTTTGACGAGAATCAGTTACCACAGCACGGTAAGTGATCTCGCGTTGGTCAAGCGCGCCTTGATAATCGTACTCTGCTTGTTTGGTTTCGGCCATTACCAGTCCCCCTTCAAAAACAGGGAGCGCTAATTGTACACCGACGCTGCCAACACGGCTGTTGGTCGTACCAACGGGGGTGCGGCTCGTCTTTGAGCGATCAAAACCGGCGACTGCATCCACGGTGGGCAGATGACCAGAACGTTGAACCTTGATTTCATCTTTGGCCGCCTCAGCCGTCCAACGCGCGGCTTGCAGGTTCCAGTTTTGTTTGGTCGCGGTGTCTACCCACTTGTCGACATTCTCAGGTTCAGGTGTCACTAACGGCACTTCTGATCGCAAACCGGCCAAGTGTGTATAGTAAACCCCGGTGATCTCACGCAGATCTTCACGGGTATTGATGATGGCGTTTTTGGCGGCAATCTCGGTGGCAATAATATTGTCATATTCTGCTTGAGCTTGGTACACGCCAGTGATGGGCACGAGACCAACTTTGAATTGTTGGCGGACTTGATCCAGTTGACGATAGGTGGAACGTTTTTCAGCTTCTGTGTAACGCAAGTCGTCTTCTGCTTGTAATATATTGAAGTAAGCCGTAGAGGTACGGCTTATCAAACTCTGTGCGGCAGCCGCATAGGTGGCATCGGCAGCTTTCACCCCAGCTTTAGCTTCACCTAAATTTGCCCAGGCTTGTAAATCAAAAATAGGCTGGGACAGGGTGATATCATAACCGTGGCTGATGAAATCATAGGTTGGGTCGGCCAAACCCGCATTGAGGCCTGTGGATGTCAGTGCACCAGTAGACTTGTTATCCGCCCAATTCTTCAGTCGATTGGCAGAGGCATTAAGACTCGGTAACAAGAAGGCACGACTGATGGGCACATTTTCGTGCTGTGACAATTGCTCAGCTTGGGCTGCTTTGTAAGTGGGATCACTGCTCAAGGCTTGGTTGAAAACTTCGACTAAGTCTTCAGCCGCCGCCAGGCTGCTAAAACTTAAGCATGCCGCGCCGACAGTGACAAGTGGTAACCATTTTTTCATCATAGTTCAACTTTAAAGAGTTACTGGCCTAGTGTCAAAAGATAAAATCAGCCCGGCTGACAGTTTGACTCAAGGGTGGGATCACGGTTTCGAATAAAGTGTCATTGCGCCAGTCATTTTCACCAACCCGAGTGATGAGCGTTGCTTCCATCGGTGCATCTTTGCCCAAAATAACAAACAAACGGCCGCCGATAGCGAGTTGTTGTTTGAAGGCTTGGGGTAATGCCGGCATAGAACCGGTGATGCAAATGACATCGTACGGTTTTTGTTTATCCCAACCGGTTGCAGCATCGCCTTGTTGTAAAGTGACATTGGTAATGCCGAGTTCGGCTAATTTGTCACCAGCAGTTTTGATAAAACCGTCATCCATGTCGACACTGTAAACATGCTGGCCGAGTTTTGCTAAGGCCGCCGTAACGAAGCCGGAGCCGGTGCCAATTTCGAGGATTTTGTCAGTTGCTTTGATAGCCAGAGATAAGAGCATCTTTGCCTCAATGCTTGGTGTCATCATTTGTTGGCCATGGCCTAAGGGAATATTGATATCGGCAAAGGCTAAGTCTCGGTATTCAAGAGGGACGAATTTTTCCCGTGGTAATTCCGCGAGCAAATCTAACAGTTGTTCATCAAGAACATTGGTGGTGCGTAATTGGCGCTGGATCATATTGCTGCGAGCTTGTTCAATATTCATCATGTTGGTGTGCCCTTTCGTCGGTGTCATTAAGACGGTAGAATGCCGCAATGAGGTGCCGATGACAAGCGAAAATTGAGCGCAATTGCGTTACAATGGCTGCAGCTGAATAACAATCCTTTACATGAGACATTTATGGCAGAAACTTATACCGCAGAATCAATAGAAGTCTTAAGTGGTCTAGAACCGGTGCGTTTGCGCCCGGGGATGTATACCGATACCCGTAACCCCAATCATATTGCCCATGAAGCAATCGACAACAGTGTCGATGAAGCTATCGCCGGCCATGCCCGGGAGGTGCATGTCACCTTATATAAGGATGGCTCACTGGAAGTTGCCGATGATGGCCGTGGCATGCCGGTGGATATTCACCCTGACGAAAAAATTTCTGGCGTCGAATTGATCATGACCCGCCTCCATGCCGGGGGTAAATTCTCCCACAAAAATTATGAATTCTCCGGTGGTCTCCATGGTGTGGGGATCTCGGTTTTAAATGCTTTGTGCAAGCAAGTGATTGTACAAATTAAACGGGATGGCCAATTGCACGAAATTCGTTTTGCCGATGGCGAGAAGACCAAGGACTTAAATGTCGTCGACAGTGTTGGCAAGCGCAATACCGGTACCACTATCCAGTTTTGGCCCGACGAAAAATACTTTGACAGTCCGAAGTTTGCCGTGGGCAGACTCAAACATGTGTTAAGAGCAAAGGCTGTGTTATGTCCGGGTCTTAAGACGACGTTTTATGACGAAAAGACCAAAGAACGTCACGAATGGTATTACGAAGATGGCCTGCAAGCGTATTTGTTAGATACGCTGGGTGATCTACCCCGCTTACCAGAAGAGCCTTTTATCGGTTCCTTTAGCGGTAACCTTGAAGCGGTGGATTGGGCTGTGGCTTGGTTACCAGAAGGCGGCGAAGGGGTTGAAGAAAGTTACGTTAACTTAATTCCAACCGCGCAAGGTGGTACTCACGTTAATGGTTTGCGTACCGGCTTACTTGAAGCCATGCGCGAGTTTTGTGAGTTTCGTAATTTATTACCGCGGGGGGTGAAGTTAACCGCCGATGATATTTGGGAAAGTTGCGCCTATATCTTGTCGGTGAAGATACAAGATCCGCAATTTGCTGGACAAACCAAAGAACGTCTCTCATCGCGTCAATGTGCAGCTTTCGTCTCAGGCGTGGTGAAAGATGCGTTTAGTTTATGGTTAAATCAACACGTGCAGTTGGGCGAACAATTAGCGGAGCTAGTGATTAGCCAGGCACAAAAACGCCTACGCAAAGGCAAAAAAGTCGCCCGCAAAAAAGTCACCACGGGTCCAGCATTACCGGGTAAATTAGCAGATTGCTCGAGCCAAGAACCGATGGCGTCAGAATTGTTTTTAGTCGAAGGTGACTCCGCGGGTGGCTCTGCCAAACAAGCCCGTAACCGCGAATTCCAAGCAATCATGCCCTTGCGCGGTAAGATCCTTAATACTTGGGAGGTGGATCCCACCCAAATCTTAGGCTCCCAAGAAGTGCATGACATTGCTGTTGCTATGGGTATCGACCCGGCAGCAGATAGCCTCGAAGGTTTACGTTACGGCAAAATTTGTATTTTGGCAGATGCGGATTCTGATGGTTTGCATATTGCGACATTATTATGTGCACTCTTCTTACGTCATTTTAAATCATTAGTAAAGGCAGGCCATGTGTTCGTAGCAATGCCGCCGTTGTATCGTATTGATGTGGGCAAAGAAGTGTTTTACGCCTTGGATGATGGTGAGAAGCAAGGCATTCTAGACCGCATCGCCGCCGAAAAACTCAAAGGCAAAATCAACGTGCAACGCTTCAAAGGCTTAGGTGAAATGAATCCCATGCAATTGCGTGAGACGACCATGGATCCCGACACCCGCCGTTTAGTGCAATTGACCATCGACGATGGTGACGATAGTCATCAAGTGATGGATATGTTACTCGCGAAAAAACGCGCCGCAGATCGCAAAGCCTGGTTAGAAACCAAAGGCAATTTAGCAGAGGTATAATGATATGGCTGAAACCAGCGCAAGTATTGAAGGTATCGAACAACTACCGTTAAAAGTATTCACCGAGAAAGCCTATCTCGATTACTCCATGTATGTGATCATGGACCGAGCGCTTCCCAATATTGGTGATGGCTTAAAGCCCGTGCAACGACGTATCGTTTATGCGATGTCAGAGTTGGGCCTCAAGGCTACCGCCAAATACAAAAAATCCGCTCGTACGATTGGTGACGTGTTGGGTAAATTCCACCCCCATGGTGATTCAGCCTGTTACGAAGCTATGGTGCTGATGGCGCAGTCATTTTCTTACCGCTATCCCTTAGTGGATGGGCAAGGTAACTGGGGTTCCCCCGATGATCCGAAGTCATTTGCGGCAATGCGTTATACCGAAGCGCGTTTGTCACCTTATGCTGAGGTATTATTGAGTGAACTTGGTCAAGGTACGGTTGATTGGGTGCCTAACTTCGATGGCACACTTGATGAGCCTGCCACACTCCCTGCCCGTTTGCCCAATATTTTATTGAATGGCACCACGGGTATCGCAGTAGGGATGGCGACGGATATTCCACCCCATAACCTCAAAGAAGTCGCATCGGCCTGTATACATTTACTGGAAGATCCGAAAGCCACATTGAGTGATTTGTGCAAACACGTTAAAGCACCAGATTTCGCCACAGAAGCCGAAATCATCACCCCGCAAAAAGACATCCAAGCCATTTATAAGACCGGTCACGGTTCTGTACGCATGCGCGCAGTGTATAACAAAGAAAATGGCGATATCGTGATTACTGCACTGCCTCATCAAGTCTCTGGTGCCAAGGTGCTTGAGCAAATCGCCAGTCAAATGCAAAACAAAAAATTACCCATGGTGGCCGATCTCCGCGATGAATCAGATCATGAAAACCCCACCCGCTTAGTCATCGAGCCCCGTTCTAACCGTGTTGATATTGAATCATTAATGAATCATTTGTTTGCGACCACCGATCTTGAGCGCAGTTACCGGGTCAATTTAAATATGATCGGCATTGATGGCCGACCTCAGGTTAAAGCCCTTGATACTATCCTCAAAGAGTGGCTTGAGTATCGCCAAGCCACGGTGCGCAAGCGTTTGCAATACCGTCTCGATAAAGTTCTTGCCCGCTTGCACATTCTTGATGGTTTGTTGATTGCATTCTTGAATATCGATGAAGTGATTAGGATCATTCGTGAAGAAGATAATCCAAAGCAAGAACTCATGCAGCGTTTTAAACTGAGTGACAAACAAACCGAAGCGATTTTAGATTTAAAATTACGCCACTTGGCACGACTCGAAGAAGTCAAAATCCGCGGTGAGCAAGAAGACTTGGCCGCTGAGCGTGACACCCTTGAGAAGACCTTAGGTTCCAAAGCCCGTCTCAAAACACTTATCCGCAAAGAAATCACCGCGGATGCAGAGAAATACGGCGACGATAGACGTTCGCCGTTAGTGGAGCGCGGCGAAGCCCAAGCCATGAAAGAAACCGATCTAATGCCAACGGAACCGGTCACGGTTGTACTATCCAAAAAAGGCTGGGTGCGTGCGGCTAAAGGTCATGAGGTGGATGCAGAGAACCTTAATTACAAGAGCGGTGATAGTTATCTGTCATCAGCCAAAGGCCGCAGTAATCAGCACGCGATATTCCTGGATACCACCGGACGCACTTATGCGGTAATGGCTCATAGCTTGCCGTCTGCCCGTGGTCAGGGTGAACCATTAACCGGTAAATTAAACCCACCTGCAGGCGCATCGTTCACTGATGCCATTATGGCGCCGGAAGATCAATTATTGTTGTTTGCGTCAACCGCAGGCTATGGTTTTATCGTCAAGACCGAAGAATTGATCAGCAAGAACCGCGCCGGTAAAGCCATGCTTAAAGTGCCCAAAGGTTGCACGGTGGTTTCGCCGCAACCAGTCGCTGATTTGGACAATGATTACATTGCGGCGGTGACTAACGAAGGCCGTTTGTTGATTTTTGATGTGAAAGATTTACCGCAATTGTCTAAGGGTAAGGGCAACAAGATCATTGGCATCCCTTCGGCTCGCGCAGCTAGCGGCGAAGAGTACTTAGTCAATGTTGCTGTGTTTAATGACAAGCAAGCGTTAAAAGTCTATGCCGGCAAACGCCATATTACCTTGAAATTTAAAGATCTCGAACATTACATCGGCGAACGCGGCCGACGGGGCAACAAGTTACCCCGCGGTTACCAAAAAGTCGATAGGATGGAGATTGCAGAGTAAAAACCTTAACCACAAGGACACGCTATGGGAAAATTAATTGGCGGGATGTTACTGATTGTCGGGACATCCATTGGTGCAGGGATCTTAGCCTTGCCAGTATCGACGTCAGAGGCGGGTTTTATCGGTTCTAGTTTGTTCTTGCTGGGTTGTTGGATGCTCATGACCTTTTGCGCATTCCTCATCCTTGAAGTGAATCTCTGGCTACCCCAGGGTAGCAATATGATATCTATGGCCAAAAAGACTTTAGGCCCCTACGGTGCAGCCGCCGCATGGTTTGTGTATCTATTGTTGCTATACTCCCTACTCTGCGCCTATGTGGATGGCGGTACCGATGTGTTTACCAGTCTTTTGCATATGGCAGGATTACCTATCCCAGAATGGGGTAGCGCGCTGATTTTTACTATTATCCTAGGCTACATCGTCTATCTCGGCACCCGTTCTATCGATTATGCGAATCGCGCCTTGATGTTCATCAAATTGGGTAGCTTTTTTGTATTATTATTTTTGGTGTCCAATCATATAAAGTGGGAACAGCTACTGCATAGTGAACCCCACAAATTATTAGCCTCAGTGATGTTGATGATAACCTCGTTTGGCTATGCGACTATTTTGCCAAGTCTCAGGACCTATTTTAACAGTGATGTCGTAGCATTGCGCAAAGTGGTGATCCTCGGTAGTTTAGTACCGCTGATTTGTTATATCTTGTGGGAGCTAGTGATTTTGGGCTCTTTGCCTTTAGAGGGTGACCACGGTTTGATTTATATTTTGAAGACCGGGCACACCACCAGTGAATTAATGGCTGCGCTGGATTTCTTTATCCACTCGGATTTAATTACTGATATTTCGCGGATTTTTATTTCCATCAGTGTATTGACCTCGTTCCTCGGGGTAGCATTGTCACTGTCGGATTTTCTCTCTGATGGCTTGAAATGGCCTAAGCAAGGTTTTGGCAATATTAAAGTGTATAGTTTAACCTTTATCCCACCGTTTATTTTTGTGATCTTTTATCCCACGGCATTTATCCTCGCATTAAAATACGCCGGCGTGTTTTGTATTTTACTGTTAGGCTTATTGCCTGTGGTTATGGCTTGGCGTGGCCGCTATCATCATCAATTGGATGCAAGCTTTCGTGTACCAGGCGGTAAAGTAACATTGCTCATTGCAGGTTTCATTACAGTTGTGTTAGCTATCTTTGGCCTATTGCAAGAATTGCAGTTGGTAAGTTTCTAATGTGGTTTTATGGCGTTAAAATATTAATCACTGCCTTGTTGGTAGTGGCGGTGTCAGAAGTCGCCCGTCGTAGCACCATTGCTGGTGCAGTATTAGCGTCAATTCCACTAGTGTCGTTTCTTGCGATTGTTTGGCTCTACATCCAAACCAAAAACACCCAACTGATCAGCCAACTGAGCCAAGATATTGTCTGGCTAGTGCTGCCATCACTGGTATTTTTTATCATGCTGCCCTGGCTATTGCGGCATAAATGGCATTTTTCAGTAGCTATCAGCTTGGCGACGGTGGCAACGATTATTTGCTACCTTCTGGTGTTATTAGTGCTGCGCTGGGTGCGATAATCCTATTAAGCGAGCTAACTGATTGATATATAACAAAAAACCATCATTTTTGATCATGCCCTGATCGATTAATCGTTTGTTGCATAATTCAAGTGACATCTAACCGTATATATGGTAGTATTCCGCCCCTAATGCTAATGAATAGACATGACACAGGATTATTACAATGAGTTATCCACCTGCCAGACCAAACCAGCGCGTGAATTCCACTGCTGAGACGGCAACAGGCACAACAGGCGACGTCAGGCCAAATTTTGAAGCCGAGTTGCGCTGGCGAGCAGATCTCAAAAATGCGCGTCGCGTAGAATACAGCGCACTACCTGGCCTTGAATATTGGCGCAATAATGCTGACAGTTATGCAGGATATGATGATCACCGTAGTGTTTATGATCATGAATTAGCTGATGGCATTGACCGTGGGGCAATCAACGACATATTCCAAGAGATTGAACAGTTATCAACTTTTGTCGATCAACTTAGAGAGTACCGCAGGTATTTGCCTAGAGACCAAGAAGAGTTTGCAATGGAATTCGAAGAATATTCTAAACGCTATCAAGACTTAAACTGTCAGCTTACAGAGTACAATGCGGCCATCGAGGCTGGCGGTGCGGTTACGCAAGGCCAAATGGTGGAATTATTACAGTTATTTATTGATTTAGTGGGTAATACAATCGAGTTGTACATCAAAATGTCTAAATTAACTAATCAATATAATAATATTAAGCAGCAGCTTGATAGGCTTAAAGCAGAGATTGACAAATCAGTACCTAAAGTTAGTGGTTCTCCCATGTTACGCAATCAATTATTAGCTGAATTAGGTTGGGAGGTAGAGCTTCATAATATCTCCACTAAAGGACGTGATAAGCGACTACGAACCCGAATTGTTAATAATGGACAACAGCAATGTGAAGAAGTTATTCCTTCAACAGAGGCGCAAATTCATCAACGTGTCCATAAGTTAAAACAAGTTTACGAGATGATTAATGCGTATTTAACCAAATCTGAATCTATGGAACTTGATGCGTCAAATAAAGAATTGGGGCTCGAAAGCCTTGAGTCAGCTGCCGATGTCAAAGAACTCCGTGACCATTTGCGAATTTTGCTCAATGTGCATGACCATACTCATCGGGATTACATCCACAATATGTATGAAATTATTTCAGAGAAATTCACAAAAAACTGCAGTGAAATCGGTAGCGATTATAAACATGAAGGTGCACCTATTCCCCATAATATGGTGTTTGGCAAGAACTTCATAGAAGAGATGGACAACCTCATGATGTATCAATTGCAACCGTTCATCATACGGATAGCTTTGCCTGGAATTATTAATGTTCTCATAGATTTTGAGAACGCACTAAAAGATCCTAAAGACCAGCCAATTCCTTTCCAGCCTTATAGAAGTCATTCTGCCACTACGGAAGAATGGAATGCAATGTTCATAACAGCCAATGACATGTCTAAAAACTTACAAGTATTTATAACGTTCTCGGAAAATTTTTCAGTAGAGAGTGAAATAGTGGAGATGGTTGGTGAGCTGAATAGCTATTGTATGTTGTATTTTGCGATGTTGACTATGTTTGAGGTTGGCACCCATGAACCAGCTGACCAAAATAAGCTTTATAATAACGCAAGCAATTTACAAAAGCTTATCCGCGATAAATTTATGCAGTGTCAAGAGCTGAAATCCTATTTACAAGAACAAGGCGATATTGATCAAAACGGTGCACCAGCGGAAGAAGTCACGGCTACGGTAGAATCCATGACTAGCGAACAAGAAGTGTATACTGCAACCCAGCGTGTAGATGCTACTCCACCGAAAGGGGCAGCCCAGCAAGTGGCGATGATGAGTAGTGTATTTGCTAGCCAAGAGAATGCACATCGCAACGGTAGTGATTCAAATGATAAATCATACCCAACAACGCCATCAAAGCCAAAACAACCCCTTGGTGAGGAAAGAGAGAGACTAGCAGACATCATGCGTGAGAAGCGGAGAACGGAAAAGCATGGAAATGGTGAGCAACGACGCTGTTTATTTCGCTAGCTGAAGAATACTTTATAATTTTTAATAACAATAAAATACAGGACAACACTATGCCAAATCCAAAAATAGCCACAGAGCCAACAATTAAGACGACCGATAACTCGATCACTAATATGACGGGCGCGCCTGCCGCAATCAGTTCGGCTCAGATAACCACGAGTGAGATAGTTGATGCCTTAGAAGATGCGCGTGCAGATATTGAGAGCTTAGCTGATGTTAACAAGCACTCAGAAAGCGTTCGTGCAGCAGCGCGACAGGAATTTATACGACTACAGTCAGAATATGTAGCAATCTGGGAAATGATTAATACCCTAAAAACAAAGGAAATAAAACCCAATGACATTGCAAGCATAATTTCGCAACTATACGACTTAACAATTGATGGATTGCAGTTCATTCATATGATCCAAGCGCTGTGGCAAATAACAGAAGACAAAATACAGAGCATGAGACTAAGCCGGTCCAGTCTTAGTCAATGCCTTGGTAAATTACCGCTTGACCTCAGTGTGTTACCAGGCGAACAGCTATTTCACCGACGTTATGGGTTATTGACCGATCTAGTATCGGACCTGCCTTTATTACTATCGGACATAGCAGCACCAGATGAATTAACCACAGAAGAGTCACTGATTGAAGTGCTGCGGTTGTTAGTGCCTGCATATGAATGCCTTTTGCAATACCGAGAGAGTCATGATGTTGCATTACTGGATAATTTACGTGAAGTTTATGGTATTGAGTTTGCGCGTGATCAAGTTGATAAGGTAATAACACATTTTGAGGAATTATTACAATGTCATGGTGAATTGACGCTGCGGAATTTAAGCAAAGACTTTGCGTGGCTTGAGGATGAGTTAGGGCCTTTGCAGTGCAGCTTACAACAAGCTCATAAGGCGACTCAGGGAAATATTATCAGTGTAGTGCTGACACGCTTAACCGATGCGGTGAGGTTGTTTGAGATAACCTACAATGATGGTGAGAAGAAGTTGTCTCAGGTGTTGCAGAGAACGGACTTCTTCAATCTTGAACAAGAGAATCTCAGTGAACTACTCCAGGAGTTACGAACTAAGTGTGATAAATTTGTCGCTATAGAAGCTGCACTCCCTGATGAAGCTGTATATCAAAATCTTCATAACTATGTCAGCGCCTTTGATAGATATTTAGTGCTTTTTAAGCACTTATTGGCAGTGGATACCGGTGCATTGGATGAAGAAATCAAAGTGATTTTACAATCACAATTGTGTGTCATCATCCAAGTTTGTCATTTCAAACACGAACAGTGTGTGCAAGAGCGGCTACGTTTGTATAAAGGGGATCGTATTGATTTCGCGGGTAAGGCATTAGCACTGCCTGCAGCAATGTTCTCAACCACTTCTGACATTGCCCCCGAGAGTGCAGCTGCTATAGCGCAGTTCGGTGTGCTCAAAGTTGGCAATCGTTGTGAGGCTGCACCTTCAGCACAGCCAGGCGCGCATTCTGATGAAGAGAACCAGGGAGAAGCCAGCCAGTTGCCCAGGGATGATGCTGCTGAAGCCTACAAACAAGCTCGGGTCGGGTTCGGGTCAGATGGCGGTGTTTAAGTGGGTTCTGTGACTGTTAGTATGGGTCTGAAAGCAACCATTTCAGTCTCAATACTGCTCGTTAGGGTGTGTGCGCTAGTTCTGAAAGCTTTATATGGTCGCATTAATGCCAGTTGTGGAAGGTGATCTAGGCTATTTTGCCGATATTTTTGTTTAGCTTCTAGCGCAAAATCCGCCTTAAAATCAACCAATTGCTCCTATCCTGATCAGCCTAAGCCCTTGTTATCACTACAGATCGGAAAATGACACAATTTTTTTTGTCGAAAATCAAAGTTTTTTTTCGGGATTTTCTGCGCAAAAAATAGCTAATAACCTGCACCAGCAAAAGTCGCTAACTTACTAATTTATAAGAGATTTACCCTAAACTTAATGTATTTTCTCTGGTCATAAAAGCAGCAAAAAAGACCAAAACATTCATTCGTTCAAATTTTTAATATGTGCTAACGCTTTGTTTTTACTGAAATTTGTTTTACAGGCCCAAAAAGGGCTGTTATAGTCCAGCGAAATATCACTACGGTATTAGTTTCAAGAATAAGGAATATTACTATGTATGCATTGACTGATGATCTCTTAGCTCTACTTGTTAATCCACAAGAAAACTTGATTCCACAGAACAAGCAGCCGAACGCAACGTTGCCAGACGGGCTCCAAGTGCTGCAGCAGTTCCTGATTGATTGTGAACAGGCCAAGCTAAAGTTGTCCAAGAAGAAAGTCGTCATTAATGGCAAACAGGAGTTGGTACCACAAAACTTCAAAGATGAGGTGTTAGTGACGTTCCAAGAGGCACTGGAGCTATTAATCTTTGACTATGCTTACATAGAGGCAACGAATAAAGGTGCGCAAGTTTCTCGACGTTCTTCACTAAAGCCCCAGGCAGCAGGTGATTCTCAGGGAATGGTAGGCGCAAGAAATGCTGCCAGAATGCTGCTAGATAAAGTCGCCGGGCACGAGGGACTAATTAAATCAGCAGGAGACTCTTCTTTAAGTAGCTTGGTCAGAAGTAAAAAAACACCACTACTTCAAAAAGCAGACGAGAACACGCTTATTATTAATCGTTCATTAGTCGCGTTATTCATGAGTGTATATTGCATTATTGAACAGGCGCTTCATCAATCATTATCAACATTTTCAAGTCAGGAGCCTCTTACACAAGCGATAGCGAAATACAAAGATGCTAAATCACTAGAGGCTAAAACTGCGGCAAAGGCTGAAATTATCCAACTATTACTAGCTAGAGTTTGTCATGATAAATACCCACGTAAAAAAACAGCTTATGAAGAGGAGTATTATGCCTATGTTAGACGGGGAAATGAATGGTTGGCAAGGGAGAATGTTTTAACCGAATTTGAGGCGCGCCTAAGCAGGATTGAAACATTATGGGAACAACAGGACATTGTGGATGACCATGATCCATTATTACATTCTAAAACAGCGATATTAACTGTTATTGGTCAGATTAAACAAGATATTGATAAGTATAAAAAAAATGCTAAAGAGAGCGGAGTATTACAATTCAGTGTATTAGAATTTGTTCATAATTCTCGGGATACGCTGAAAACATTTATGAAAACTATGCCATCTGCTAGCCACATAAGTAATGAATTATACGGAGGTAGCGTACGACTATTAAAAGATATACCAGGACTTGTTAAAATTGAAAGAGAATCAAGAAGCGCAATTAAACTTCAATATAATAGGCCACGCTCTGGTACGGGTCTAGAAAAACTTACAAATTCAACATTGCGACACTCAATTCAGCTATCACAAGGATTGGATGATACTGTCAGAATTGCAGAGTCTGCAGATATTACTCCCTATGACAAACACTTTAAAGAGCTATATACTGTTTTAAAAATGGTTGAGGTTTTCTATAAGCGATTTGTGAGTCTTCACGACACGCTTTCTGATGATAAGCGAAGAACTCTTAGCAAAATTTTTAAAAATGCCGAGCTCGAGGATGATAAAAAGTTTTATGTGAATAATATTGCTAGGTTTAATAAGCTAGTCAAAATGCTTAATACATATGATGGAATATTTAAGAAGTGTAACTTATCTCAAGAGCGATTAAGCAGTCTATCAAAGCAAGGAATGGAGCATAGTAAGCTTGCTAGAGAACTAATTAAGCTTTTGCTATTGATGTCTTTACAGGAACTAGGTGTAGAGTATTATGGAAGATCAGACGTAGTAAAATTGCTTGAAGAATTAAAGATATCATTGGCGGAAAAAGACCTCCGCCAACTGATTGCTGAGGCTAAGCAACAGTGTGCTCAACTTGATAGTCAAATGTATCTGCCGACAAGTATATCGAAAGCCAGTATGACAGATAGCCTTGATGAAGGCGATGATGTGGTGGACAAAATTTACGATACTCCAGCGCCGCAACCACAACGGACAGGAGCGATGCAAGAATCAAGAGAAGGTGGTGCTGAATTTCTAGTTGGTTCCGGTGGAGGTGCGACTGAAATTCAAGCTGAGAAAGCTATGGCAATTGGGGGGGAGCAACCAAGACATACCAGACAGCTATCTCATCGGGGGGATAATCCGGTCCTTGTGATTCAAGGATCTACTCCACCCCCTCTGCCGTCTCGAGGTAATCCAAAATCGGATCCTCGTCGTGAATCTGATGCTGGTACACCACCAACAAGTCATACTCTAACTACCCGCTTAGAACAAGCTAATATTGATGGATCTTCAGCTAGTGCGGAAACAGGAGCAGGCGGTGGTAGTCGTGACTCTGTTGCACAACCACTCTCAGGCTCTGGCAGTGCATCACAACTTCCGTCACCACCAAGTAGCGATGATGACGTCGGTGCGTGGAAACGCGTTACACAAAACTCTTGGACTTGGAAAACTGCTGCCGGGCTTGAATTTTTTGTTGGCGGCGGTGTCATTGGCACAAAAGTGGGTGTTGGTTTGGGGTTATTTACTTTAGGTTTCTCGTTATCCAATCCAGTAACCGCAACAATTATGTTTGTTGCATTTGCCTTGGTTGTCGGCGCCGCAATCACAACTTTATTAGCAGGAAGCTTGACGATTAAAGATGGAATACAGAAGTGTATGAGTCCAAGCAATAGTTGATGGAAGCAAAATCATTTCAACATGGGAAAATCTCAGTCATCCCGGGCATATATACTTTTGCGACTGCAAAAGTATATAATGCGCCCCGGGATCTTTATCCTGTCTCCTCAATCTTAGCTAAGGCTTTGTTTATTACAACCGTTAAACCAACAAACTAGAAATATCTCGGTAGCCACTCAAAACGCGGACAACTTTGATAGGGAAATCATAACTGTAAACAATGAGGTAGTGTGCTTTGAATGGCCAGAACCTCACAGGTTTATTTGTTAGATCAGGTCTTTCATGACCCATCATGGGGTTTTCGGCAAGCATAGCTAATGATTTGAATAATGAATCGAGTAGTTTTAGAGCTGCATTTTTGTTTTCAACAGCGATATAAGAAACAATGTCATCAATGTCTTGTTCTGCAATCTCGGTAAGGTAATAATTTGTCACTCTTCATCCTGGTTTATGTTCTCAATTTTATTTTTTAGTCGTTGATAAGACTTTTCTGCATCAACAATATTTCCTGATGTTAACTCATGAAAACCAAGATTGATAGACTGATTAAGCTGTTGGATACGCTGTTGTTGTAAAGTATCATGGGTATGCATTAATCGTAATGACTCACGAATCACTTCGCTAGCTGAAGTATAGAGTCCACTGGATACTTTTTCTTGGACATACTTCTCGAGTTCAGAGGTAAGAGATATATTCATGGTTTTGCACCTTTTTCAATAACAATTAACTATAACAAAGTATAGCAATCTTTGTTATTTCTTGCCATTAGGCCGACAATTTTTGTTAGGATTCAGTTAAAATCGTTATTTTGACTACTTATATTCATGAGCATTCTTCGAATATGAATATTTGTTATAGAAATCAAAGGCTTGGTTGGCCTTGGATTTGAACGTACTACCTCCTCCCAAATGCAGGTTGTCGCTTCAATACGAGTTTTTGAGCTTCTTGGCTATCTTCTGTTTCAGTAACTGAGGCCTGTAATGCCGCTGCTGCCTCACTACAACAGTTAGCACCGGCTACAGCCATATTCTTTAACGCCGTCAAAAACTCAAGTGCTTTTTCAGGCGGGATAGGATTATCATTTCTGCGTCTACGTACTAAGTCACCTGTGCCCATATTTTCTTTTCCCGATGCTCGTTTTACGCCGCCGTTTTTCACCATTATGCTCCTCTAAATGCATCAAAAACAGCGCCAATATATCCCATCAAAATCACAAAATCTATAATAAATACAACGAGTTAGGAATGTCTTACACGGCATGTGAGATCCAGTCCACGAACTGCAGTTAGGTTTAGGTGATGTAGTAGCCGTGACTATTCTATCTCATCCCAGGCAGAGTCTAAGTCACTGTCAATGTCATCTTTGGGACCTCTAATAGCACTGACTTGATCTTTAATGGTCGAAATCGTTTCGTAAGCGAATTGCTGAAAACTATTATTCGAAATCAAACAGCGGTTGAGTTTGACTTCGGATTCGAGATTTTGACTGATGATGTGGGCGGTGTCCCCTTCTTTGGCTTCTAGCGGTGGTAATATTAATGTACTGGGTTGACCGATATTGACTAAATCAGGCAGCAGCAACCCGCGTAAATAATCAGTATTGGTATCCCGTCGAATTTGTATGGCAATGCCAACAGCACTCGGCGCGAGTATTTGTATCCCCAGTTTGACCATCGTATTTTCGCATCGTACCCAACGGATCATGCCGATACGCCACTGGTAGGCGTATTTTTGTGATGGTTCTTGTAGACCAATAATTTCACCGGCGAGTAAACTGACGTTATCGCTGGCTTTGGAGGCAAGACACAAGCCTGTGGGGCTGGCGTCAATAATATCCCATTGTTGTGGTTTATATTTGGGTTTTTGTACGTCTTCGTCAGTGCCCATATCAACCAGGGGTTTAATTCCAGCGAGAGCATCAGTATTAATATTGGTGTACATGATTTCCCAGGGGTCAGGGGTGGCCGAGGATTGGTCTTTTTCCCAACGTTTAAGGGCGGGACTTAATTCAACGTCTTCGGGGCTGGTTTCAAGCTCGGTGGATTTGGCTTGTTGTAATTTAGCAAAAGGTTTCTCGCCGCTTAATGAATGATGGGTGGCGGACAAGCCAATACAAACATTAAGCTTACCGCTTTCGGGCATGCGCGGATGTTCCCGCGGGGTGAAGACTCCCCAGACATGGCGCAAGTGTTGCAGCGCGCTCACACTGATGCCGTCTTTTTTTTCGGTGTAAGTTTCTAAAAACTTATTAATGACTTGCGGTAGTTTTTGGGTGACTAGGCCACGGCACGTGGTCTTTTCGGTTTGTTTTTGATCGACCAAACGGTACTGCGGCATTTTGTCCTGATCCAACTGCCAGACAAATAAGGCTTTATCAAAATCCCTCTCAATGATATCAACCAAATCATACCAATCATTGAGTTTTTGATCGATAAGTCCAATTTCTTGATGGCGAAAGCGATAGGGATCAGTGGTTGCTAATAACAAGCAGCGTTTGTAAGCGTTTAAGACGGTGGATTTTTTATCATCGCCAATACAAATGGGGATATCGGTGAGTTCATTTTCATCGGCAAAGTGATAAAGCCGGTGGATCTTGAGCCATAATTCTTTGGGCGGTAAACGGTATAACTGAAAACAAATTACCAGGATATTACATAAGTGTGTTAACGCTTGATAGATGGCGCTAACAATTTGGCGGGAGTTAGGTTTTAGTTCTTTTTTGAGTTTATTTTCTCGCAAACAAAACGCATAGGCGCTAGCAGCGCGGGATTCGAGAGCGAGAGAGATTTTGATGATTTTGGGTTTTTGTGCGGTCGAGGTATTGGTTGGCCCAAGGTAGTATTTCTTCAGGCTGCGGCGAATGAATTCTAGGGTTGGCTCTAATGCGATAAGTATAGCGATGTTGTCTTTGATGGAGAGTGCATTTTTGGCAATACCCCCCAAATAGTCATAGACTAGCTCAGAGGTTTTGCTCACATTCGCTAAGGGCAATGCTTCAATCCAATGCTCTGCTTCACGCACGGAGTTGCTTTTTTGGGGTTGCTTTGGCGCGTCCACGATTCTCTATCCAAACAGTTAAACAAGGCCTATTTATTAAGAGTATATACCATCTACAGAGAGTGGTGATTTGTAGGGTACTCCTGCAATCTCTTTGACCAATTTTGGTACAAGATAGCCGGGGAGTTGGCGCAGTAATGCATCATAGAGTGCCCTGATACGGGTGGGCTCCAAGGCAAAGTGAGCACTGCCCTGCACGGGATCTAATTGATGCAGATAATAGGGCAAACAGCCGTGCTTGAAGAGCGTATGGCTCAATTGTGCTAGCACCCCGGCATTGTCATTGATGTCCCGCAGTAATACCGTTTGATTGAGTGATGTGACATTCGCCTGTTGCAATGCCTGAAGGGCATGTCCTACCTCAGTATCAATTTCTTGGGGGTGGTTACAGTGCATGACCACAACCGGTTGTAGTCGGGTGCCAGTGAGCCAATTGAGTAATTTGTCATTGATGCGGCTGGGCGTGACGATGGGCAAACGGCTATGAATGCGCAAAATAGTCACATGGGGGATGTCGGCAATAGCCTGGCATAATTCAGCCAATAAACTATCACTGGCCAGCAGTGGGTCGCCGCCACTCAAGATAACTTCGCTAATGTCGTCGTGTTCGCGGATATAATCCAGAGCTTTATGCCAGCCTTGGCGGCCGGGGTTATTGTCTTGGTAAGGGAAATGACGACGAAAACAATAACGGCAATTGATAGCACAACTACCAGCGACAGTGAGTAGAACCCGACCATGGTATTTGTGTAATAGGCCTGGGATTGGATTGGCGGCGTGTTCTTTGAGGGGATCCTGGCTGTAACCGGGATGAATGTCTAACTCTTGGGCAACCGGTAACACTTGCAGTAATAAAGGATCCCGAGGATTGCCCTTTTCCATGCGATTGACGAATTCTCGCGGCACTTTGAGGGGGAAGTCCGCAGTACTGTTTTCGCCTGACAAGACCTGGTTTGGGTCCAGTGCTAACACGTCACACAGTTCAACGAGGGAAGTAATTGCGGATTTTAAGCTACTTTGCCAGGTTTCAGCCTGCCATTTTATCGTTGTTCGAGGTATCATAGGCGCGAATTTTATCACGTATCAGGCGGGGAGAATATGGCAAGTTACAGTACTAATGAATTCAAAGGCGGTTTAAAGATCATGCTCGATGGCGATCCCTGCAGCATTATCGAGAATGAATTCGTCAAACCCGGCAAAGGCCAAGCCTTTAATCGGGTCAAAATTCGTAACTTAAAGACAGGCCGGGTGATAGAGCGTACTTTTAAATCCGGCGAATCGGTTGAAGCGGCGGACGTTTTAGATGTGGATGCCCAGTATCTGTACAATGACGGTGAGTTTTGGCATTTTATGATTCCTGATACCTATGAGCAGCATGCCGCGGAGCACAAAGCGGTCCTCGATGCCGAGAAATGGCTCAAAGAACAAGACATGTGTACCGTTACTCTCTGGGATGGTGTACCACTGTCTGTTAGTCCGCCGAATTTTGTCAGTCTTACCATCACAGAGACCGATCCTGGCCTCAAAGGCGATACCTCCTCCGGCGGCAGCAAGCCTGCGACCTTAGAGACCGGTGCTGTAGTGCGGGTTCCCCTGTTCGTCCAAGAAGGCGAAATGATCAAGGTGGATACCCGGACCGGGGAGTATGTTTCGCGGGTTAAATAACGGGCCCCCGCAAAACGCGCTATGCTTGGTTGTTCGTAAGTCCCGCCTGATTTGCCGAAGCTTAGCATTTCCTTAACCCAGCACATAAAAATTTCTTATTTCTCAAATAATTGCGCTCGATGAGCCAATACACTACACTGAAAGCCGTAAAAAATTGTAAATTTTTGGTAAATAAGCGCAATATGCCCTAAATCCGGGGATCCTTTAATAATGCATTAACATTCCCTACCTACAATGAATCCACGACTGTATAAGAGTAGTACAGTTCCTAAAAGGGATTTTGGGTGAAACACGCAAGACGCCAAGAATGAGAGTAGAGCGATGAGTTATCAAGATTTAAGCCCTGAAGCGAAAGCCGGCCTACAATTATTGTGGACTGACTATGTTCGTGATCGCGTAACTCTCTTTGGCCTCAAATGTTTGACGTCACATGAAAGACTTGCATTTGTAGAACGTAAGAATGCCAGAATAAGAGGCGAGAATGAAACCCGTAAATCTGAAGCAAGCCAGCAAGGCCGTGAGGTTGGTGAACTTGCCAAAGAGCTATATGCTGAACCGACTACTGATGATGAAGGACAAGATAGTTTTTACAAACTACATTTGATTGAACTTTTTGAAAATCAAGCCTCCGAAAGTGATGATACTGAGCTTGATGACGCAATATACCAGTCAACAAATACACCTCAAAAACTGCTTGAAGGGTTCTGCAGCTTTCTTGAAAGTAAGCTGAGAAATGCCGTTATATCGGTTGAGGATTTCGTACACAATTACAATCAATACTATCTCAAGAATTGTGCTGATGCCTTGAGTGTCTCTCCACGTCATGAACAAAAAGATGATGAGATCATTATATTTAATGCAAGAGATCTTAATGAGCCCGAAGAAGCTAGTATTCACATAGAAGATGGTGAAGTGTTTTTCTTTGGTCAATTCTCAGTTCCTAAATTTACCTTATATGCTTATGAAAAAGGAACTTTTCACTCAGAGGATATTGATGAGAGTCATCAACTTTCTGGGAAAATGCAAGTAAAACTGAAATTTAATAGAGAATATAAAAAATTCGAGAAACCGGATGTCCAGGCTGGTAATGCTAGAGGAACAGGTGACGTTGATAGGCTCTTACAGAAAGATCAAAACTTTCTGAAAAGAAAGGTTCAAGCCATTTATATTGCTAATCTTAAGAATGCTGATAACGAAGGCAAATACAAAACGGTTATTGAGGCACTGGAAAATCATAAAACAGATGATATCGATGTGCAGTGGGTTAGATTATGCAAGGAGATAGCAGCGCGTTTAGATGATCAATCTGGTGAAACTGATGAACTGTTATTTACCCTAGCTTACAATAAGCTCAGTGGCACTCGAAATGCTTTTGTGGATATTATCAAAACATTAGACATTAAAAGTTTTTATGACAGCAATGATCGATTTAAGACTATAGTACCATACTATCTGGATGATATTAGCAATACTGAATTTGACCAAGCCATCCTCGAAGATGCTATCAAGCGCTTGTGTGACCGTTATAATGAAGCGGAAGAAGCCAAACCCAAAGGGTTTCTCCAAAGCATGGTTGTAAAAGCATTACAGGCGCATCCGGATTATAAGAAAGAGGGTAAGCCGAATTCTCTACTTGTTGGTGGAATACTTGGTAGCGACAATCAAGCGCTTGCCACAATCATAGGTTTGTTAGATCAAGATACCAGTACTACTCAGCCATATGCTGCCGAGGTGACTCGTGACGTGGCTAAGCTTGCGGCACATACCGCAAATTTTCTCGATAAGCCAACAGATCAACAGCGTCAAGTAGCCGTTCGAGAAGAAGCTTATAAAGCACTGAGTACCTGGCAGAAACGTTGGGTGAAGGCAAAATTAGTCGCTGGAGCTGCTGCTTCAATCGTGGTTGGTTTTGCCTCTTTAGTGCTTGCCGCCGTCGGAGCCGTAATAGTTGCAGCAGCAGCTGGAACGACCCTCTTATCCGCAGGCATGGTTACACCAGGAAGTATTCCTGCTGCCGTGGCCGGTGGCGGTGTTTTTGGTGCAGGCTGCGTGGGGGTGGTAGCCTCTGCTGGTTTTTTTGCTCAGAATGTTAGGAAACTAAGACGCTTCAATCGGAATACAGATGCTTTGACAGACAATCCTACCACAGTTCTTGATGGCGCTAACCAAACTGCAGACGAGTTGCTGAGTAATAATAACGCTCAATCAGATTTTGTTACTGACAGACGCCCATCTGATGAGGAACATAGCGGTGATGAAATGTCACCATCACGAGGGAGTTCACAAAGTGGTTCACCAGTGAGTTCACCATCAACCTCACCCTCAGCTTCACCGAGAGGAGAGCATAAAGGAAGTGATGCGGACAATACTTCAGAAGACTTAACTGTCGTCATAGGCTCACCTTGATAAAACACTTACCTAACTACCCCGCCGCAGCAATTTCACTTTGATTTGCTCGCGGGGTTTCAGGGTCACAAAAAAATCTTTATTCACTGGATTAAACGATTGAATCAATAATCGATAGCGTTGGGCTATCATCACCAAAATAATATGGGCTTGTAACATGGCAAGTCCGCCGGCAATACACACTCGTGGACCGATGCCAAAGGGAATATAGGCAAACTTGGAACGGCCTTGTTTATTCTCATCACTGAAACGCTCGGGATCAAACCGATGGGGCTCAGGCCAATAATCGGGATTGCGGTGGGCGGCGTAGGTGGAGACAAACAAGTTGGCTTCACTTGGGATGTAATAATCACCCAGCTCAGTTTCGCACATGGTTTGTCGGATCAGTGCCCACAGCGGCGGGTACAAACGCAAGGTTTCTTCAATGACCATGCGACAATAGGGTAGACTATCCAAGTCTGCTAACTCCGGCGCGCGGCCATTTAAGGTATCGACCTCAGTATATACTTTCTCCGCAATCTCTGGATGGCGGCACAATTCATACAAGGCCCAGAGTAAGGTGTTGCCGGTGGTTTCGTGGCCGGTCACCAAAAAAGTTTGCATCTCCCCCATCAACACCTCATCAGTAATATCTGAGTCCGCTTGTTGTTGCGCCTCGAGTAATAGGGATAATAAATCATCGGGTTTGTTGGTGGCGGCACTGCGTTCTGTAATTAACTCACGAAAATTATGGTGTAAGCGTTTCAGCGCGCGCTTAAAACGAATATTGGCAGGTGTTGGCACCCAGTCTGGCAATATAAATTTGTAACGCAGCATGCGGTTGCCAATCTTGACGGCGTTGAGAGTGTTGGCTATCTCCCCGCTAAAATCTTTGCTGAAAAGAATGTGGGTTGCCATATTCAATACCAAGCCCATGATGTCATCATTGAGGCTTAGGGTTTTGTTTTTTTGCGCAGCCACTTCCCAGCGGTCAAGCAATTGTTTGGTTTCGGCAATGATCAGCGGAATGAAGGAATAAATGCGTTTGGGGTGAAATTGTGGCTGAATGCGCTTGCGCTGGTTACGCCACAGACTACCATTGTGGACCACTAAACCGCGCCCAAGTACACGCAATAGGTAATCGACATAGCGCCCCCGGCGTTGGTATGTCTCAGTGTCTTTTTGCATGACCTGTTGGATATAAACAGGATCACTGACGATGTAGAGTTCTTCAGAGCCAGAGACTTTGACTAAACCGCCCTTTTTGAGCATGTATAGCTCGAGCACATCACCACTACCTTCTGGCAATTGACCAAGGACATCTGTGAATTGTATAACTGGCGGTGTTTTCTTTTTTGACATTTTTTAGGTCTGGCGTATTTCTTGCCCATACTGTACCATCAACAGTTTAGCGGTACTAGATGGAAACCCTCGTGGCAATTGAATGTAGGCCAAACAAATTCGTTCACATACTGATGACAGTGCTCTGTGTGTTAGTTCTTAGTGCCTGTACCCCAGATCAATCCTTGCCACCGGTAGGCAGTGATAATTTTGCTACGGGTCCTGAGAGTAAAGCCAAGACTTATTATCCCTTACCCCCTTCCGAGAAATTAGAACCCGAAGATATGTGGACCAAGGTAACGCCAATTGCCTCTGACCGCTTGCGGGAGTTTCATGTGGGGATTTATCCCGTGGGTGAAGATATGTTGATTGTTTTGCCTAGTGAATTTTTCTTTTATCCCAATTCGTCCCACATGAATCCGGGCTATCGACCGGTATTGGATGGTGTGATTAAATTTATTAACCGTTACGATGTAGAGACTATCAAGGTAGCAGGTTATACCGATGCTGCAGGCAACAAATTGCGCAACAAGGCTTTATCACGGCAACAAGCCCAAAATGTTGCCCGCTACTTATGGCGTCATAACCTTAACGCTCGTTATGTGTATGCAACCGGTTATGGCAGTGAATACCCAATTGCGAACAATGTGACCCCTGAGGGGCGTTTGGCAAACCGGCGGGTGCAAATCACCTTCCGCCGCCTAACCCCTGAGAGTTAATGGAGACAACAATGGCGATCAAGAGCAAAACAGCCCCGAAGACCAAGGCGACAGACAAAACCACCAAAGCTAGCGCAAAAGCCACCAAGCGCGCGGCGAAACAACAAAAAAAAGGCGCGCTGGAACTGATCCGTTTGCGTAATTTTTATTACCGTGACAATTATCGTCGTTTGGTGGTGATTTTGTTTTTGTTGGGCATTGTGGCGGCAGGCTTAGGGGGTGTGATTTTTTATCTCGTCACCCATCGGCCGGCGCCTGTGTATTTTGCTACCAATATCCAAGGCGGATTGATTGATTTACAACCGTTAAATCGCCCTTCTGTCTCCCAGGCGGAGCTCTTGAATTGGGTACAACGGGCGGTGGCGTCGACATTTACGATGAATTATGTTCAATACCGTCAACAAATCAGTGATACCTTGAATACTTATTTTACCCCTCAAGGCGGACAAAACTTCCAAGATGCCTTGTCTGCGTCTAATGACTTAGGGGCACTGCAAGCCGGTAAATACATTGTCACCGCGAATGCGACAAGTGCGCCGATTATTGAGGCCCGTGGTCCATATCCTAACCCACCGTACCGTGGTCGTTACGCCTGGCAAATTGCTATCCCAATGCAGTTAACGGTGCAAAATGAATCTGGCAAGCGCAATCGCTACAGCTGTGTGCGTCTGCTGGTCGTGCGCTCCTCGCCGATGGTGGATACCAAGGCAAAAAATCTTGATGGTGTACGGGGTATTGGTATCGGCCAATTCCTAGCACAGCAAATGACCAGTCCCCAGCAGGATTGTCCGGCACGGCGTGCCTAAGGAAAGGCAATGGCAGCAGAAGGCGGCGCGCGTAATAAATATTTTCTCGGACTTTGTAGCGCTTTATGTTTAGGTCTCATTGTTGGTATTGGTGTGGTGATTTGGTTTTTGTCCCACCAAAAAGTCCCAGGCTATGCCGCAATCGTACAAGGACCTGACAAAAAAACCTACGCAGTTACTATGCCGCCATTGGCGCGGCCGATACTTACCCGGGAAGCCATCGTCGACTGGGTTGAAGAAGCAGCAACAACAGCGTATACCTACGATTTCGCCAATTATAATGATCAATTAAAACTCACCATGGATACCTACTTCACACCAGACGGTGCTGATCAATTCATGCGGGCGTTGGAAACCTCCGGTGCCATCAAAAATCTTACCGCAAAGCAATTGGCCGTGAGTTCCGTCGTCTCTGGCACGCCAGTGTTATTGCGGGAAGGCTACTTGATGGGGAAATATTCTTGGAAATACGAGTTACCGCTGTTGGTAACGTATCAAAGTGCCAGTGAACGGCAAACCCGTTCGTTGATGGTGACTATCTTGATCGTCCTGGTGCCACCAAGCGAATCCCCTAAAGGCATCGGCATTGATCAATTTTTATCGAGAAATTATGTGGCACGTAGCTAACGCAGTTAGCTACGTGCCACGTGCCACCGCAGATATGTAGGAAGTCTCCCTACGCACCTGCGGTGCTTCGGGAGACAGCCTAGTTAATGCCTTCGGTATGCAGGACGTCTCCCTACGCACCTACGGCGCTTCGGGAGACAGCCTAGTTAATGCCTTCGGCATTAACTAGGCTGGACTCAATCCTCTAGCTATGGGAAACTGACTGATACATTGGGAATGATGGGCGTCCTCTATGGGCTTTATGAAAAAAATGAAATTATCAACAGTAATGGCAACAGGTGTTGCGGGAGTATTGCTGAGTACGTCTGGATTTGCCCAACTGCCGCCCGGGATAATGCAACAGGCGGGCCAGCAGCAACAAGCAGCCATCGACCCTTTGCAGATGCAAGACATGACGCGCCAATTAATGACGATTGCTAAACAAAACCCCGATCTCGTTAAACGTTATACCAAAGCCATGAAAGAAAACCCCCAGGCGATGCAATCATTGATCACAAAGCGCAATATCACGCCCTATGATCTCCAAAAAGCCATTGATAGCGCATCAAAGACCGCAACCCAGACCCAAACCTCTTTGCAAAATCAATTACCTCAGCCGCAACGTCCACCAGCTGCAAATCAAACCCAAGCGGGAGGTGCCCAACAAGCTAACCAAGCACCTCAAACAGCAGCGCAAGGAGCGCCTGGTGCTGCGCAGCAGCCACCGAATTTAACGGCCGGCAAAGCTGTTAATTTAACCGCTAGTGGGGATGCAGGGGGCTTGACCGACGATCAAGAGGCTTTGGCCAACAAACAAGCATTCAAAGAAGTCCGTCGCAGTGCTTTTCCGATGAGTTCCGAGCAGATCCATACTTTTCGTAATGATCTTGATGATACCCAACGGGCCACTGCGGCTGATCCATACCATGCGCCGCCCAAGCCAACCTCAACGTCAATGGTTGTTAATTTAGCCCCTGGTTCTACGCCGCCGGCGATTCGTTTAGCAAAAGGGTTTGTGACGTCATTATTATTTATTGATTCTACCGGTGCGCCCTGGCCTATTGTGGCTTATGATGTGGGTGATCCCCAAGCATTTAATATTTACTGGAACAAAAAAAGCAACACATTGATGATTCAAGCCAAGACCCCTTACAACTACGGTAATTTGGCGGTGAGATTACAAAACCTCGACACACCGGTGATGTTAACGATGGTACCTGGCCAACGGGTGGTGGATTACCGGATTGATATGCGGGTACCGGGTATGGGACCTAACGCTAAACCCATGGTATCTGGTGATGATTTACCGTCAGGGACCAATCCGATTCTGTTGGATTTTTTGGATGGCATTCCACCAAAAGAAAGCAAGCGTTTAACGGTATCAAATACCTATGCCGAAGCTTGGTTGTTTGAGGACAAACTTTATGTCCGTACGCGATTTAACGTATTGTCACCAGCGTGGCTAGCAACTATGGCGAGTGCTGATGGTTTACATGTGTACGAAATGCAAAAAACCCCCCTTGTACTACTCGCTCGGCATGGTAAAGCCACGCAACTGAAAGTTGAGGGTTACTAGTTATGGCCAGTGAACGCATGAAGAATCTATCCAGTTTACTCTCTGAGGGAAAAACGCGGACGATTATTATTTTCACCGGGATAATTATTGTCACTGCAGTGGGTATTGGGGTGACGGGACTCATGAAAAAAACCAGCTCCAGTTCAACGGCGGGTGCTAAAGTTGCCTCTACGCCCAGTATTGCGTCAGTCCCTGGAACAACAGTAACCACCCAAGATTATGCCAAATTGCAACAACAGGCCAATGTCCAACGTTATCAAGACGCCTCTAAATCTGGCGGCAGTGCTATCTCGACCGTGATCACAAAACCATCAGACAGTGATAATGGTTTTGACATCGGCGGTCTTGCGGGCGGTGGTGGTGCCGGTGGCGCGGGCGGAGCTGGTGGCTTAGGCGGCCAAGGTGCTGATGGTCTTGGCGGAGCTGGTGGTGCCGGTGGCGCGGGCGGTGCTGGTGGATTGGGAGGTGCTGGTGCCGGTGGTCTAGGCGGACTTGGGACCGCGGGTGGCCAAGGTCAATTAACTGCGGCACAACAAGCCATGATGGATCAAATGGCCCAACAACAGGCGCTGTTACAGCAACAACTCGCGGATATGGCTAACGCACAAGTGCAACAAGAGCAACAACAAGTTCAACAAAATATGCAAAATGAAGCCAAAGCCTTATTGAGCGCCTGGAATAAAGTGCCCAATCAGCAGTATGTCGCGGGCCAACTTGAGACTCAAGGGGACAAAGGGGCTAAGGGCAATGCTAAGGATGGTGCTGACGGTAACGGTGGCGATGGCGATGATAGCAATGGCACAGATGGTAATGGCGGTAAGAGCGGTAATGACAATCCGCCTATCGTCAAAGCCGGCGATATTATGTTTGCGGTATTGAACACCGAAGTAAACAGCGATGAGCCAGGGCCAATTTTGGCGACTATCGTGCAAGGCCCACTCAAAGGCTCCAAATTAGTCGGTGGGCTACAAAATATGCCAGAGATCACAGGTACTAACGGCCCAGAAACAGTAACCCTGACGTTCAGTACCATCAATATGCCGGACAAATCCAAAACCTTTGGTATTAATGCGGTGGCAATTGATTCAGATACTGCCCGTACCGCGGTGGCCAGTGAAGTAGACCACCACTATTTATTGCGCTATGGTACTCTATTCGCGTCAGCTTTCATGGAAGGTTACGGTAATGCTATCACCCAAGCAGGACAAGTCTCAGTGGCATCCGATGGCACGGTAACCTCAGTACATGATAAGTTAGATCCGAAAGAAGAATTTTTTGCTGGGCTTGGTCAAGTTGGTACCAACTGGGGTAGCCAGATGAGCGACGTATTTGATCGAGAGAACACAGTCATCGTGCATTCTGGCGAAGGTTTAGGTATATTATTTTTATCCGATGTCACAGTACCATCGGATGCGGGTTAGGTGCGATTCAGGAGTTTAATGATCCATGGCTGATGATTTTGACGAATTCGAAGACGCCTTTGGTGACGAAGAAGACTATCAATTCGAAGATACAGATGATGAATTTGCTGTTGGCGAGGAATCGCAGGATTTTGGGCTAGAGGATGAAGCTACCGACGAAGACATGATGGATGAAGATGACACTATCACTGAATCTATCACCAAAAAGTCCCCCCTAAAGCTCGCTATTATCGCTGGCGCAGTGCTCTTTGCGATATTTATTTTGTATCTATTGATGCGTAGCCCATCACCACCACCCCAAAAAGCCCCTAGCCAGTCGGGCCAGCAAGCAAAATCAGGCGCAGCGATACGATCAGATGTGCCCATCGAAGCGGTGAGTCAGCCTCCGGGCATCGATAAGCAATTTGGCATGATCAATGATCAGCAAAAACAAAACCAACAGCCCTTGGCTTTACCTTCCCAAGATCAGGCTAAAATGAACCAACTGACTAGTAGTGATCGACAACAAGATAGCCAGCTGACCAAGTTTGACAAGCGGTTAACGGATTTGGAAAAACAAACCACCACCGTGACACAAAAATTCAGTGATCTTGAGAAACAAAATGCGCAAAATACCCAGCGCCTGAATCAACTGTCCAATGGCATGATGAATATCCAAAACGAAGTCATGAAGTTAAATGGCGCCATGCATCATTTGGTGGATCTACAAAAGAAACAACAAGCCTCAGCTCAAGCCCAACAACGGCCTGCCCCAGCTCGTCAACCTACGGCCCAAGGACGTGATGATGACGATCAATCTCAAACGCGCCAAGCGCCAGAGCCACCACGGTATTTTGTTCAAGCTATCATCCCTGGCCGTGCTTGGTTGACCGATAGCGAAGGTAAGACCATTACTGTTACTGTGGGCGACAAAATCCACGGTTTTGGGGCGGTCACCAACATTGATCCCCAGCAAGGGGTGGTGAAGACCAGTACCGGCACCACCATTGAGTATGGGGTCTCCGAGTACTAGTCAGGGCTGACGCAAAACCTGGCGTCATGTGGGCAAATACCACTGATTTAATCAATGCTTAAGGCACAAACTGACCAAATCAATTATACTTACCCTCATTGTAGGAATGAAGGGCCGCAAATGTCAGTAAAGTTTTCGAAGATTCTCCGTTATAGCCTGATAGTGCTGGGTTTATTTGCCCCGGTGGGGGTGGCTTTGGCCCAGACGGGGGGATTAAATACGCCTTCAGCCTCCGGAGTGCCAGATGTTGATAAAATGCTGGCAAACATTCAAGCTCAACTCCCCTATTTAATCCAATTTATTACCGCGTTTGCCTATGTGGCCGGGTTTTTTTTGATGTTCAAAGCGTTCTTTCACCTCAAGCAGTATGGTGAAATGCGTACCATGATGTCATCCCAAGCCGACTTAAAAGGCCCCTTGGCGAATATTTTCTTTGGCATGGCGCTGATATTCTCTCCGACCATCATCAATGTTGGTTTGACCACGGTGTTTGGTGACGCCAGTGTCTTGTCTTATCCCGGTGATAACCGCGGTTGGGATGAAATGGGACAAACAATTGTGTTAATTGTGAACTTTGTCGGTGGTGTTGCTTTCATCCGTGGCTTATTTCATCTCAACAAAGTTGGTTCCGGTCAGGCACAACAGGGTACATTTGCCAAAGGCATCATCCATTTGATCGGTGGGATCTTATGTCTGAACATCATTGGCGCTAAAAATGTTCTGTATACTACCCTTGGCTGGGCAACCTAATTGTCCTTTCCACGTTGTTTTATTCCTACTCTCCATTGCCAAATCTTGAACTATCGTTATAATAAATACATCGTAGGTTTCACAACAAGTCTAGATACATGGGGAGTAAGTTCACAATGGCACAGACAAACAAAAAACACTGGTTAAAAATCATCTTAATGACCACAGCTGCATTCAGCTGTTTTTTTGTGGGGGCAGTTTTTGCTCAGGATACTCAAGGCACGATCGCAGGCATTGCCTCTAACGTCAAAGATTCTTTTGGTGCCGTTGCTCAGCTAATCACCGCAGGCGCATACATTATGGGGATGGGATTTGTGCTTGGCGCTATTTTCAAATTCAAAGCCCACAAAGATAACCCAACCCAAGTACAGATTGGTGGACCAATTGCTTTGTTATTCATTGGTGCTGGCATGTTATTCTTACCAACAGTATTCAGTGTCACCGGTAAAACTATCTTTGGCCAAAGCGGTAAAGTCGGCGGTGTCACCGGTGTCAGTAGTTTTGGTAGCTTCTCAAGCTAACCACCAACAATGGGGTTGCTATGCATAGCATTACGCTGAATGCGTCGCTGTATAATTACTCGTTATTTCGCCAGCGGAAGGCAAACCCCGCCTTCCGCAAACTCGCTAAACAAATCTGGCAGCGTGATGATTACACTTGCCAGTTTTGTGAATTCCAAGCCCGTCAATTTCAAGAAATTGTCAATCTTGATCAGAACTATCGTAACAACAAAAAAGAAAACTTAGCCACGGCATGTTGTTTTTGTACCCAGTGTTTCTTTTTAGAATCTGTGGGCGAGGGTGGTTATGGTGGTGGGTTGATTATCTATAATCCTCACATGAGTCAAGGTGAAATCAACAGCCTTTGTCACGTGCTGTTTTGTGCCATGATCAACAATACGGAATACAAAGAAAGCGCGCAAGCCATGTACCGTACGTTACGAATGCGTTCAGGCATTGTCGAAGAAAAATTTGGCGAAGGCATGAGTGACCCGGCGGCGTTTGGTCAGACGCTATTAGATTTTAAAATGGCACAACGAAAAAACCCCAAGAAACTATTACAGAACTTGCGCCTACTGCCGTCTCGGACTCGTTTCAAAAAACAAATTGAACGTTGGGCCCAACAGGCTGGCATGTCATCCCCCCCTGAAAATACGGAGACCCCCTAGTCATGCCCAGCTTTATGGATCCCATTGTCGACGGAATCGACACCGTACTTGCTTGGTTAAGCACCGGCTTAAAGCAAACCAATGATGCCTATTGTGATCTTGAAACTGCTGAATCCCGCACTACCCTAGTAGCCCGTGATGGGTCGCTTGTGACAGTGCTCAAAGTTCACGGCGTTACCGAGATGGTTGGTAATATTGAATTTGAGCGATTACACCAAGGTATTGGCCAGAGTTTAGAAGCCACCCTTTCTCGGCCTGGTCATGCAGTTCAGGTTCTTTTTACTTACGATAAGGATGGAGTGAAGCAAGAGATTGATAACATCTATGCCCCCGCGCGACAAACTGCAGACGCATTGCATTTAAAGCTTGATGATCTCTTTAAAGAACGTACCGAATACATTGCGCGTTACTGTGCAAAAGAAAGCGTATTTTTGGTGCTATGGACGCGTCCGAATGTCATGACGAATGAACAACAAAAACGCGCGGTCAAAGACAAACAAAAAGCATTCCGTAACGCAAAAGTGCCACCGTTTAAAGATACGCAAAATATGATTGCTGGATTTCCTGATATGCGTAATGCCCATGATTCGTTTGTTCGGGCAACGGTGAATGACTTTAATGCCTTGAATCTGTATACGGTGGTGCTTGATGTTCATGAAGCCTTGCATGAAGTGCGCCAAACTGTAGATCCGGAATTCACCGACAAATCTTGGCGTCCAGTGTTGCCAGGCGACAAGATTCCTAAGCGTTATTTAGAACGTTTTCCCGACGATATTTCAAATGTGTTGTACCCAACCCTCGCATCACAGTTAATGCCACGGGATTCTGAACGTCTAGACTTACGGACTATGCGCATTGGCGATAGAATTTATACGGCGGTATTAGTTGAGTTGTTCCCGAAAGACATTAAACCTTTTATGCATTTGTTCCAACGAGTCTTGGCCACACAAATTCCTTGGCGTATTTCTTATCTGGTGGAGAGTAATGGTTTAGCCTCCATGCAAATCAAACAAACGTTGTCGGCGATTTTGAGTTTTACCACCGCCCATAACCGTTTGTTGAATGATTCCATTAACAAATTGCGAGAGATGGAGTTAAACTCTAATGATGCTATCGTCAAGTTTCGGGTAGCTGCTTGTACCTGGGCGCCTGCCGACAACATTCGCCTATTGCGGACCCGCACTTCCCAATTAGCTAAAGCCATGCAAGGTTGGGGGAATTGCGATGTAGCAGAAATTTCTGGTGATCCTTTCGGGGGTGTGGTTTCCAGTATGTTGGGTATCTCTTCCAAAAGTGAAGCTATTGCTGCTGCTGCGCCTTTGTACGAAACTGTGTATATGATGCCAATCACCCGCCCGGCCTCATTGTGGAAGAACGGCGCTATTCTATTCCGCTCACCCGACGGTAAACCCTGGCCCTTCCAGCCCGGCTCAACCTTACAAACCACCTGGATTGATTTGTACTATGCACGTCCCGGTTCCGGTAAATCCGTATTGTCCAATGCGGTGAATTTAGCCTTGTGTTTATCCGGCGGTCTAAAACGATTACCACGGATTTCGATTATTGATATTGGCCCTTCCAGTAGTGGTTTGATTTCTTTGCTCAAAGAAGCCTTACCGCCGGATCAAAGTCATTTAGTGGCTTATCATCGTTTGCGAATGACGCCGGAGTATTCTATCAATCCGTTTGATACGCAATTGGGTTGCCGTTATCCAACACCCCAAGAGCGTAGTTTCTTGGTGAATTTCCTCACCTTATTGGCTACACCATTGGGTGTGGCCCGTGCTTATGATGGTATTGCCGATATGTCAGGATTGGTGGTAGATGAGCTTTACAAGAACTTAGCCGATGATGGCAATCCTTATACTTACAGTACGGACTTAGAGCCTCTGGTTGATGGCATTCTCGAAGAGATTGGCTTTGTGCGGGATTCCCATACCACCTGGTGGGAAGTGACGGATGCATTATTCTTGGCAGGCTTTGAACATGAAGCCATGCTCGCACAGCGTTATGCCATGCCTTTATTAGCAGATGCGGCGTCCATGTGCCGCTCTAAAGCGGTGGAAGATCTCTATGGTGAAATTGTCGCACCTACCGGAGAATCATTGATTGATGCCTTCTCGCGCATGATTTCAGGTGCAGTCCGTGAGTACCCTATCCTTTCGCGCGTGACCTGTTTTGATTTAGGCGATGCGCGGGTGATTTCTTTAGACTTGGATGAAGTTGCGAAGACTGGCGGTGAAGCCGCTGATCGCCAAACGGCGGTGATGTATATGTTAGCCCGTTATATTTTGGGTAAGAATTTCTATCTCACCGAAGAAAATTTAGCGGACATGCCGGAGAAATACCACGATTATCAACGCAAACGCATTACTCAGTTGCGCGATGATCCCAAACGGATTGTTTACGATGAATTCCACCGCACATCCAAAGCCCAAGCCGTGCGGGATCAAGTTGTCGTGGATATGCGTGAGGGCCGAAAGTGGAAAGTACAAGTAGCCTTGATTTCACAATCCGTAGAAGACTTTGACTCAGTGATGATCGAGTTTGCAACGTCGATTTATATTATGGATGCGGGTCCAGCCCAATCGGTACGACGTACTGCCGAGATTTTCGGTTTGTCGGATACCGCCCAAACAGCGCTAGTTACCCGAGTTCATGGTCCACGGGAAGGTGGTTCGACCTTCTTGGCCCAGTTTGCTACTAAGCAAGGCATGAATACCCAATTACTCACCTGTACCATTGGCCCGATCGAGTTGTGGGCATTTAGTACCACAGCTGAAGATGCCAAGCTTCGTAATAATCTCTATCGCCGTATTGGTCCCGCCAAAGCGCGGCAAGTCTTAGCACGACTATTCCCGTCAGGTTCTGCGGCCAAATACATTGAGAACCGTCTCAATGTCGCCCGCGAGCAAGAGGGCCTCATTGCTGAAGTAGACGAGCTAAGCTTAGTCGACCAACTCGCCGAAGAAATCGTCGAAGCCTACAACCAGAACCCTGAGGTTAGTTCCCTGGCAGAGTGAGAGTTATTATGAAAAAATCAATAGCAATTTCAGATGAGCTTTATGAAATGGCTAGCTGCATTGCCAAAAAACGGAACTGTTCAGCTGATAGCCAGATAGAGTACTGGATAAAGATAGGTAAATGCATAGATGACAATCCTGATTTACCTGTACAATTTATCGATGAAGTCTTAAAATCTAAAAATTATAATGGAAAAGACGCCAAGCCCTTTAAGTTTAGAGGCGAAAAATAACTTACCCCAATTTCTCCGGCAAACTAAAATCTTGTAGCAAATTTGGCGTAAATGGATTCAAGTCTGTTTTACTGGTGATAGTTGTTGCGGTGGAGAAACCATTCAAGTCAAAGGCGACGTTCAGTTGCTTCGGTGAATTGGTCGTAGTAATGGTAGCTTTGTCTAAGACGCGCAACCAAGCCCAGGGGCCTGCTTCAGTTTGCTTGTTGGTATCATGATTATTGTCAGTATAGGCAATGGTGGCAGAATGCATGGCAGAGTCATCAGGCCATTGGAAATTGGCCGGCTTGTTGCTCGCTGGCTTGAAGCTACCATGCTGCTTATCGATATCCAGACTGAATTCAGCAAGATTGTTATCTAATTCTTTAGCGCTAACACTGAAGGCCACATTCACTTGGACACTATTATCAGGGAAAAACACACTCTGGATAATAGCAGCTTGGTGTAATGTAGTAATGATGTCATCATTAAAACCAATGGCTAAGCCATCGACTTTTTGCCAGGTCCACTTGCCTTGTTTAGTATCAATAAATGGGAATAAATAATTCGCGAAAAAACTATTCAGTACACCATTGGGGGAGAAGAATTGATTGAACGCGGCCAAACTGGTATCGGTTAAGGCTTGTTTATCCATGGGATAGTGACCACTGATGTCATTATTATAAGCGGGTACTACCGTGCTCGCCCATTGTTGACTGATATAGTGATTGGCATCTTTTAAAATATAACGCCAACTATTCTCGGTAATATTAGCCAACCACCCTTTAATAGGTTGTGGTGCATTGTAGGCGGCTTTGAGCAATGCATCAAAGGCGTCGTCTTTACCTTTGATCACCATACGAATTTTGGCGGTGTTAAATGCCATTTTGTTAGGTTCGCTGTCGGTGGTGATGTTCAGCAAAATTGTTTTGAGTTGCAATAAATTGCCGTGCAGAGAGTTCGATGATTTGCTATTAATATCCGCCATGGTCTTATGGAAACGGGCAAACTTGATAGACACTGGTGTGGGTAGGTTGTCATAACTCAGGTGGGTGTTGTTATCGATAGCATTCAGTATCGTTAATAGTGGCGAGCTCTCAGCGGATAAGGCGTCAATTACCTGTATGGCTTGTTCAAGGTTCGCAATATTCACCATGTCTAAGGGTTCGAGCGTGGCTTGCCAGGCCGCCGTGTAGGCTTTCATGTAATGATCCCGCAATTGCCGGAACCAGGCGTCGTCGACAGTTTTTTTGTGGGTAGTATTGCCCAGGACCCAGTTACCAGTCACGGCTTCTTGGACTGCAGCAGGCAATAATTCATTATAAACTTTAGCGAAATTCGTTTTGGTATAGATAGCCGGGATAGACAGCGTGTTGTCTTTTGCCTTAAAAATCTTGCCATAGGCATTGCCCGAAGGAATACTGAGACTGAGTGGCGGATGTTCTAAGGCAAAATCATTCTCAAGTACGGTCATCGTTAATTGTTCAGGGGGCAAATGCGTCAATGCTTTGCGGGCTTGTTGGATTAATGCTGGATTTAGTTTAATGGGTTGTGGCTGATGAGCGAACAAGTAGTCCAAGTGGCTTTGTAATTGTTGTCGTTTTTCATCACTGTTAATTTGCTCGGCCCAGTGTTGTTGTACCCAATGACTAACAACAGACTGGTCTAATTGTTGTGGCGAGCCCAACATTAAATACGCTTCTAACGCGCTGTATAAGCTAGCCCCATCAATGTGTTTGCTATCGTGTAGCTGCTCGTGAATATTTTGTTGTACCGCTAAACTGACAATGGATTGAATGGCATTAAGGTAAGCAAGTTCTGCGCTTTTAGCAATACGTTCTTGATGACGGTGAGCAAAGGGTGTAATGCGTTGGAAATTGTTATTCTGCAAATTACTCGCTGCCAGACCCAGAGCGTTAATAGCATCCAATGCTTGGCTTTCATCAAGGTGCTTTTGGGGTTGTTGCACGAGCACATCATAGTGGGCCATGGCAGACTCTGCTTGATTGACTTGCAAGAATGACGTCGAAAAATTATGGGTCCAATAGGCACCGGTGGCAATGACTAACAAGCCTGCGGCACTCAAGGTCAAAGGCTGTAGCCATTTGTCTGTGGTCTTAGCTGGTGTCTCTTGCAATAGTTGTAACCGTTGGGCTTCAAGGAAAATTAAATCTCGAAACAAACCCATGGTAAAGAAAGCCTTGGGGATGCGAGGTTCTTGCTTTGGATTATAGAGTTGCAATTCAAAACTATTAGACAAAGGGTTTAACAGCCGGTCAATGGTTTGACCTTGGGGGAAGGCGCTAGTGAAATAAATCCCACGTAATTTGCTAGGGCTGTTTAGAGTCGTAATGTCAGCAATATGCTGCAAGAAGTAAGCGATGGGTTTTTTGATGCTTTCCATCTGTAGGGGGAAGTCTTTAATAAGCTCCCGTCGCTTTGGTGTGATTTCGTGGTGCATGACACTGATAAGGCGTTCATTGAGACGCTTTAGGAGTTCGTCAAATTCGCTATCAAAGGTATCTAATACCCGCTGTTGTGAATTAGCAAGCTTGGCAAAGTTAATTCCCCACAACTGTTGTCGCTCTTCTTGATTCAAATGCTCAAAGAACTCACTGAAGCCTGCCAGATAATCGCATTTGGTGAATACCACATACAACGGAAATTCCCCTTGCAAGTGTTTTTGTACATCGAGGATCCGTTTACGTAAACTGATAAATGTCGCTCGCTGTTCTTCTTTGCTCTGCAGTGCCAAGCGTTCAACGCTAACCGTTAGAATCAAACCATTGAGACTTTGTTTGCGTTGGGATTTTAATAGCTCCAAAAACGCCAACCAAAGCTTGCGCTGACGGGGTTTGCGTTTGTGTTGAATGACAAAACTGCCCGAGGCATCGATAAATACGGCTTCTTTGGTTGCCCACCAATCGCAGTACTCAGTTTTGTTGAGAGGAAACACGGTATTGGATTTTTTGGCGAGGATAAAGTTTAAACCGGAGTTGGCAAGTAAGGATGATTTGCCGGCATCCAGGGTGCCCAGCATCAAGAACCACGGTAAATCAAACAGTTTCGCTGAGCTACCGTCTTTTTGGGTAGTGTCTGTGGTTTTAAGGAATTGAATCGCCCCCAAAAAACGCTGGCGCAAGCCTTCGGTTTCGAAATTATTGTCATCGTTAAAATCGTGTTGTGCGGCCCATTGTCGGGCTTTTAGCTGGATGCTCGCACACACACCGACCGTGAGCGTGAGACAAATCAAGATGGCAATAACCCGTGCTTGCGTCGCCAACAGGGGTAAGTTACCCGAGATATTCAGCAAGGGACCGTATTGCCAAATGGCCACGTTCAACGATAACGAGAGTAATACGGTAATGGTAATAAGAAATAAAGGGATTTTATTATTGTGCTGTTTCATAGGTTATGGTCTGTTGGGCGTTAATGGTATTCAGTCGCTGCTCTAAGGGTGTGCTTGTTAAGTTCAGCACATAGCTATAGCCCAAATAAATCGTCGCCACGAACGCACCGGTCGCAATAGCGGTGGTTAACGGAGAAAAGTTAAATACGCTACGCTTTTTGCGGGGTAAGGCTTCATCATTGGCAGGGGCTTTTGCGAGTTTAGCGGTATAGTCCCCCCGTTCGTCTCGGATCAAACGGTAGAGTTCATCAATCAGATTAATTAATTGTTCGCCACCCTGTTCTTGGTTACGGAATTTGCCAGCAAAACCAAAACTCAAACAAATATAAATAAATTCTAACAAATCAATATGCGCCTGAGCATCATCGCGCAAGCGGTCCAGCATCATAAAGAATCGGTCACCACCCCAGGCTTCTCCCTGGAAGGTATGTAGCAAATTATTGGCATGCCATTGGGCCTCCATACCCCAGGCGGTTCCTTGGATGGTTTCATCTAAGGCACAACACATGGCATAACGGGCAGCAAGAATCTCATTGTCCCGATAACCACGGGTTTGGGCGGCACATTCAAAGGCTTTGATTTCATGGATAAGATTTTGCCGTAAGGCGTCGATATCATTATAGCTGTCACAACGCTTTAATTTGCTGATGAGCGAAAACAGGGCCGAGGCGGCAGCAATTAACGGGTTAACGCCGGTTTTGGCGATGAAAGTCTTAGATTGGCAATAACTTTGCAGACTCGACAACGGTTCCCGGGCCTTGCCAGGCTCTAATGTCCCAGCAGCCTCGGGGGCAGACCCATCGTGTTGTAATAAGGATTCCGTTGGCATAATACGTCCTGTTATTTATTTGGTTTGTTCAGCAGCTCCCGGCTAAGCCGTAAAGCTGCTTCCTGTGTACTATCGCCTGCGCGGCCAAGCCGCACGGACGGCGACCAAAGGGGGAAAATCGCGATTTCCCCCTTTGGAAACCCCCATCGCGAGATGTTAAGCGGGAGCCGCTGGGGTTTGTTTAACTGCTTTATCGCCAATATCTCGCCGATAAAACATGTTCGGCCATTCTATGGGGGCGATTGCGCGGTACGCTGCCTGCTGCGCCTCTTCCACTGAGCCAGCTAGACAAGTGACACAAAGTACGCGACCACCAGCCGTCAACACACTATTATCACGCAAAACAGTACCTGCATGGAAGACTTTTTCGCCATCTTGGGCAGAATTTTTTAGGCCCTGGATCAGATCATTCTTTCGATAAGCACCAGGATATCCGCCGGCGCATAAGACCACCCCAAGGGCCACCCGTGGATCCCATTTTGCCTGGTAATTATGCAAATTACCGGTGAGACAGTCTAAACATAAGGCGACTAAGTCCGATTGTAAGCGCATCATGATGGGTTGGGTTTCCGGATCCCCGAGACGGCAATTAAATTCCAGCACATTGATGCTGCCATCGGGGCTCACCATCAAACCAGCATAGAGAAACCCTGTATAAGGATTACCCTCTGCTGCCATTCCTTCGATGGTGGGTTGGATAACTTCAGCCATAATGCGCTGTTCTAGTTCCGGGGTTAACAGTGGCGAGGGTGAATAGGCCCCCATGCCACCGGTGTTGGGGCCTGTATCGCCATCATCCCGGGCTTTGTGATCTTGGGAGCTGGCCAATGGTAGAATATGTTGGCCATCACTCACCACCATATAGCTTAATTCTTCCCCTTGGAGGAATTCTTCGATAACCACACTGCTGCCAGCATCACCGAAGCGGTTGTCTTTGAGGATATCTTCTACCGCGGTAATGGCTTCGGCCTTGGTTTGGGCAATGATGACGCCTTTGCCGGCGGCTAAACCATCAGCTTTGACAACAATAGGTGCAGATTGGCTTTCAATATAGGCAATAGCTTTGTCGTGATCGGTAAAACTATTGTAGCGAGCTGTGGGTATGCCATAGCGTTCCATGAAGGCTTTGCTGAATGATTTGGACGCTTCTAATTGGGCGGCCATTTGGCTGGGTCCAAAACAGGGCAAACTGTGTTCATTAAAGCGATCCACAATTCCGGCGGCTAGGGGCGCTTCGGGACCGACGATGGTTAGCTCGATGGTTTCGGTTTTAACGAAGTGCAATAAGCCTTGCAGATCTAACACATCGATAGGCACATTAGTGATAGTGTCTTCCAATGCCGTCCCACCATTGCCTGGGGCCACAAATACCTGTTGAACCTCGGGGGATTGTGCGGCTTTCCAGGCCAAGGCGTGTTCACGACCCCCACTACCGATGATCAAAACTTTCATGCTGACTCCTGCTGCGAACAATTAGGGAGGATAGTACGCGTTTAGTGGTAAGTTGTCAGTAGGGAATAAATGAGCACTTTGGGTTGCTCATGCAACGAAGCATAGCGCGTTTTGCGCAAGTCCTGTTGAGGGTGCCTCAGTGTTTAAAGTGGCGAACGCCCGTAAATACCATGGCTATGTTTGCTTCATCGGCGGCTTGGATGACTTCTTCATCGCGGATGGAACCGCCTGGTTGAATGATAGCAGTAATACCGACATTGGCGGCGGCATCAATACCATCGCGGAACGGAAAAAAAGCATCGCTGGCCATCACCGAACCGGCGACGTCTAAACCTTCGTCGTGGGCTTTGATGCCAGCAATCCGTGCACTGTAGACTCGGCTCATCTGCCCAGCCCCAATACCAACAGTGGCATTGTCTTTGCAGTAGACAATAGCGTTGGATTTGACGTGTTTTGCTACCGCCCAGGCAAATTGCAAATCACGCATCTCGTCTTTCGTGGGTTTGCGTTTGCTAACAATGCGTAAGTCTTTGGGATTGAGAGTCGCAATATCCAAATCCTGTACCAACAGACCGCCTTTTACCCGTTTGTAATCGAGACTGGCTTGTGGGGTCGCGGGCCATTGACCACAGGTGAGTACCCGCACGTTAGGTTTTTGCGCCAATGCCGGCAGCGCGGCTTCATCGATGTCTGGGGCAATAATGACTTCAACAAATTGTTTGGCGAGTATGGCTTCAGCTGTGGCTTTCTCCAGTCGTTGGTTAAAGGCAATGATGCCACCGAAGGACGATGTGGGATCTGTAGCAAATGCTCGTTGATAAGCAGCCAATTGATTATCGGCAATGGCCACACCACAGGGGTTGGCATGTTTGACGATGACACAGGCCGGTTCTTGGAAGGCTTTCACACACTCAAGGGCAGCATCAGTATCAGCGATATTATTATAGGAGAGTGTTTTGCCTTGCCATTGTTTGACCGTGGCAATACTGGGTTCAGTCCTGTCAGCCTCGACATAAAAGGCCGCCTGCTGATGAGGGTTTTCCCCATAACGCAAATCTTGTTGTTTAGTGAATTGCGCGGAATAAGTGGCAGGAAATGGTGTGACTTCACCATCTGCTTGGCGACAACCTAAGTAATTGGCAATAGCCCCATCGTATTGCGCAGTATGGGCAAAGGCTTTTTGCGCCAGACTCAAGCGGAATGCCTCGGTACTTTGGCCTTGGTTTTCACCTAAGTGTTGAATAAAACGCGGATAGTCGTCTGGGTCCACCAAACAGTTCACCGTGCGATGGTTCTTGGCAGCAGCCCGGATCATGGTTGGTCCACCGATATCAATATTCTCGATAGCATCCGCTAATTGGCAGTCGGGTTTAGCAATAGTCGCTCTAAAAGGATATAGATTCACGACCACCAGTTGAATAGGTTCGATAGCAAAGTCAGCCATTACCGCATCATCAATACCAGGACGACCCAAGAGGGCGCCATGAACTTTGGGATGAAGGGTTTTAACGCGGCCATCCATGATTTCAGGATGGCCGGTATAATCGGCAATATCAGTCACAGGTAGGCCCTGCTGCCGAAGCAACTTGGCGGTGCCCCCTGTTGACAGGATTGCAACGCCTAAATCATGCAACTGGGTTGCGAACTCCACAATCCCAGTTTTGTCAGAAACGCTTATCAGTGCTCGTTGCAATACTGTCTCAGAGCCCATCGAAGCTGTTCCCTCCTAAGACTTGCTTATAGTAAGTCGTAAACTTTTAACTTCTTACGTAAAGTACCACGGCTTAAGCCAAGGATTTTAGCGGCACGAGATTGGTTGTTGCCGGTGAAAGCCATGACTTTTTGTAGTAATGGTAATTCGATTTGCTCAAGTACCATGTCATACAAATTGCTTGGCTGTTGGCCGCCCAATTGTGCGAAGTAGTTATCTAATGCATGACGCACAGACTCACGTAACGGTTGCTCAGTGGTAGTTTGAGCACCTGGAGCTGCAGTTGCGACAACATCAGTTAATTCAGTTGTGAAAGTATTCATTGTTTTATAGCCCTCTCTATTGCTTTGGCTCTCATCGTTTAAGGGAGAATCCCTCATGAAAGCTCCATTGGCACGACCGCCAGATGAAACTCCTTCTTAACAATAAGATATCCATAAATCTTTCCCTGTCAGAGATAATATCTCTGAAAAACCAGTTTTTAGTGGTTAATTGGGTACCAGCCCCGCCTAACCGTTGACCATTATAGCACCGCAATTCGTATAAACAAGACACAAAACCAGAAAAATAGCACAAAAAATGCAAAAAAATTTGTTGACATTTCCGGGGCTTGCCGGATATTTCGGGTTTTTAGCCGTAATCCTCCCAAATAATTGTTCCAATAGCCCATCCGCAGTATGATTATCAAGTATCGGAACCCACTATTAAGGACGACTCGCAACCTATGGCACATTCCCATCTTTTTATTGTTTTGGCCTGTTCGTTTGGTTTTTTTATGGCGTGGGGCATCGGTGCTAATGATGTTGCTAATGCCATGGGCACCTCGGTTGGTTCCAAAGCTTTATCAATAAAACAAGCACTTATCGTTGCTGCCATCTTCGAAACTGCTGGCGCTATCCTGGCCGGAGGCCAAGTAACGGCGACTATTCGTAATGGTATAGTCGACCCCAATCTGTTTGCCAGTACCCCCGAAATCTTCATTTATGGCATGCTCGCTGCCCTCTTGGCTGCCGGAGTATGGCTGTTGGTAGCGTCCTATTTTGGCTGGCCGGTATCCACTACCCACAGTATTGTGGGGGCGATTATTGGTTTTGGCCTCGTTAACCTCCATGCCCACTCTATTCATTGGGGGGTGGTGGTGACTATTGCCCTTAGTTGGGTCGTTACCCCCATTATTGCCGGAATTATCGCGTATTTGGTGTTTATTTCTATTCGGCAATTGATTTTTTACGGGCCTGATCCCGCTGCTCGGGTGACTATTGTCATGCCTTTTTATGTTTTGGTGGTGGCGTTTGTGATTAGTTTGGTGACCTTTACTAAAGGTTTGCAACATTTAACGGTTCATATTGATGTGGCCGATAGTGTGCTCTATTCCTGCATCATTGGGGTCGTGGTGATGTTGGTGAGTTGGGGGTTGCTTCAGCGTCGTCACCGTAAGTTTGGCAAGCAGCAAGACATCCATATGATCGAAAAATACTTCGGCTTGATGATGGTCTTCACCGCCTGTGCCATGGCATTTGCCCATGGCTCTAATGACATCGCTAATGCTATTGGCCCCCTGGCGGCAATCATCAGCGTGGTGCAATCTGGCGGTAGTCTTGCTGCCAATACGCCATTACCACCGTGGATATTATTTTTTGGTGCCGCTGGCATAGTGGCAGGACTGGGCATGTATGGTCACAAAGTGATTGCGACTATCGGCACCCAGATCACCTCCCTCACCCCAAGCCGTGGTTTTGCCGCCTCTCTTGCGACGGCAATGACGGTGGTTATCGCCTCTGGCACCGGTTTGCCCATATCAACTACCCAAACTTTAGTGGGTGCTGTATTAGGCGTGGGACTCGCGCGGGGCTTTGCAGCCCTCAACCTCAATGTCGTGCGTAATGTCTTTATGTCCTGGGTAGTCACCCTACCTGCAGGTGCCGCCTTGGCTATAATATTTTTCTATCTGATTAAAGCGGCGATGCAGTTTGTTTAGGGTTTTAGACTAGCAGCCATATTTTGCATTTCAATATCGTCATCTGCTTTGGCTTGCGCTTCGTTGTCACTAGATAGGAAGATGCCTCCAACTAATGCTGAAGCGATTACAGTAGCAACAATAGTGATATGGGGGTGAGTGACGAGCAACCCAGCACATAGTGCGATACATAAGCCAGTCATTAAGCCATCAATCACTTTATCAATAAGGCTTTCTTCACCAGAGTTAAGTTGTTCTTGCGGGGTGCTTTTGGCGGGTTCAGGATTCTGCTTACCTTGAGCGAGTAGTGTCAAATTTGAGCCATTTGACGGAGTGAAAAACGCTGGTTTACTTAGATGAATTTCTTGAACTGAGCTAGGTTTTTTTTCGGGGGCTAATGATTTAATAGTCTCAGTTGTTCGATGTGCTCTTGCAATATTGAATGTTGTCGCCACTTGGGAGTCAGTTGCCCCAGTTTTAGCGCCTCTATGCATTAGTAACTCAACTACTTCTTGGTGTCCTGAACTTACTGCTAAATCTAGGGGGGTTCCGTGTTGACTAGCCGTATCTATGTCAGCGTCTTTATTCAGCAGTAGTTCGGCTACCTCCTTATAGCCATACCTTGCCGCAAAATGTAGAGGGGTTCCATATTGACTGGCTACGTTAACGTCAGCACCATGATTTAATAGCAGTTCAGCGATATCTTTGTGGCCATACATTGCTGCCACACTTAGCAGGGGTATGCCAAATTGGTTAGAGGCATTAATGGCTGCGTCAATACTTGCTTCGCTGTAGTAGTTCTCAAAATAATATTTGAGCATCGCCATATCGCCATTCGTTACTGCCCCGTGCAGATCTTTAGCTGCTTGTTTGTTTACTACCGGCTGCTCATTGCTAGGATATGACATTTAGATGCTCCTTTGATTCACATGTAATTAGAATACGTGCGGATTGTACAACAAGTCCCCAATCAACGTCAATTAGAGTTTTTAGTCTCTGTTGGTAACATGCCATTTTCTGATCTCCTGTAACATATCACTCGACTCATGCCTAACTCCCTGTTTTACAACAGATATAGGTATCGTCGAGAACCGGACAGATGGCGTGCTACATATACCGGACAAATGGCATGTTACCAACAGCTGTTTGTTTAGGGCCTTGCTTAAAAAGTTATTGCCGCCTACCAGCAGTTCCCTGCAGAGCAGGAAACTGCTTCCCAAGTACTACGCTGTGCGCGAAGTAAATTCGCGCTTGCGCTTAAGGGGGAGAATCGCTGCTCTCCCCCTTAAGGATCCCCCATCGCGAGAAGCTAAGGAAGTTCAAGCCTCACTATAAAAAGTTATTGCCGCTTATAAATTTTTATAAGCGGCAATAACTTTTTATGGTGAGAGAGGCCAAAAAGATGATTTCACAAAACCACCTGGTCTTAAAATAGCAACCCATTGATTTAAAACAATAATTATAGGTCAAAATAAAATCACCCCTTATCCGCAAACAGGGGCTGCTAGCTTGTTGCTCATCTGGATGATATTTAGTCCGATTGCCGTAAGTCCTTTGTAGCACCCTAATATAAGCGTCTGGTCTTCGAATAACACCTATACGATAACTTTTTGTTACTGACCCTACTACTATTCCTGACTACAGATGACTAAGGCCTATGATTGCTCCTAAATTCGACCTGTTTTTTACTCAAAAAACTTTTTATCTCTCAGCAAACAAAAAAGCGTGACAAATCACTAAGATAGAGTTACGATGCCAGAAAATAGAACAAAGTATGACGGGATTGGTAATTCTCACCAGATGACTGGTACTACTCGAAGCGTAGACTTCAGAGGTGCAAGTGGCTATAATGCGGCCTGATTTTTTTCTAGCAAGGATATGGGGTAATCTACTAAGGGAGCAACAGATAGGGATATTGCACTACAGTTTCAATAAATGTCAACTATTACAATGCAAAATAACTAAATTATACTATGCAGACACAACAAAGACTGTCAGATAAATTACAACCCCAACTTTAATCCATCAGATCGCATAAGTAGAACACAGGGGTAATAAAATGAAAGATATTGCGGTTATTGGTGGCGGTTGGTACGGATCGCATATTGCGCTTGAACTTCGCAAAAAAGGGCATAATGTAACCCTGTATGAAAAAAACCCTCGCTTATTCAGCAACATTTCAGGCCTATTCGGTATTCGACTGCATATCGGCCCCCATTACCCCCGTTCCAAAGCTACTCGTAGAAGCTGTCTGTACGGATTCCAGGCGTTCACAACTAAGTATCCTGAACTAATCGTACCACACGATTATTCTGTATATGCTGTTGGGAACAGTGACGCAAGTGGTATGGCCTCAAAAGTCTCAGCAGACGATTTTGTTGAAGTTTGCAAGGAACATTCAAGGTGTAAAGTTTTTTATGATACCGAAGAAAAAGGCTATAAAAACCTACAAGTAGCTGTTGAGCTTGACGAACCAAGTGTCTATATCGGAAGAGGCTTACATGATTTTTTCGAAAGAAAGCTAACTGATGCAGGTGTAAATATAATCTATAACTACAATGCGGTATCGGCCCATAAAACTGATTCAGAAATGATACAGATAACAAGTGATAATGGACAAGTAGGAATCTTTGATTATGCCGTCAATGCTACTAGCTTCCAAGCTTTGATGCCAAATAGCAGAATAAACCTACCTTTCAACACTGTTTACCAGCCATGCCTTGCTCTTGTATACGAAGATTTGGCACCGACCTCTGAAAAGCCATTTTCATTTATTGTTATGGATGGTTGGTTTCCGTGCATGATGCCTGCTGTAGACTACGGAAAAGACGCGACTGCAGAGAAACGACAATATATACTTACCCATGGAATGTGGACGATTATGGCCTCGTATTCCGATGTAAATAGCGCTAGAGAGCACCTATCGACGATCAATGATCAATTCATTGGTGAGAAAATAAGACCTAATTGCGAAAAAGAGATGAATAGGTTTTTCCCTGCGTTTGGCGAACGATTCAGGTATGTTAAGTGGGTGGGAACAGTTCTAGCAAAGGTACGGAATAACCGAGAGTTTCGTAGCTCCATCACTTTTCGGGATACTGATTCTGGAATGATCTACGTCTTGCCAGGAAAAGTCAGTAACATCTTTGATGCCGAAATTGAAGTTGAAGCACTTATTGATGGACGGGATATAATCCATAATGAAGGTAACGGATATTCATACGTGAAAGACGGGACCCTAGACACCGCCTTACCTGAATTTAGAGAAGAAGTAATCGGTCGCAATACTTGTGATCTGCAAACCTTTAGGTTAAAGGAAATTAAAGATCCGCCTATAGTTAAACAAGCTATTACCAAACAGGCACGCCTCAAAAATAGAACTACGGCAAACATGAAACTTCTTGTTGGATTAGCCTTGATTATTGCTTTTAATGAGTCCGCATGTGAAAGCCCCAATCCCTTAGTCCGATTGTTTATTGGATTAGCCTTCTTGGCTTCATGTATTTCTTTAATAATCAGATACTCAGGTGTTAGTTCTTTCGAGCAGTTACCAACCTTTTTCCAATACAAAAGTGGTACTTCTGGTCATCAAATATTATTGCAAAACTCTACTGCAAGCGGTATTACACCCAGCAGTACGCTAATGCAGTGAACGACTTAATCCAAAATAAATTCATTATATACAATGCGTTAGCACAGAACTTGCCATGCCTGAGTAAAGGGTGTACAATCGCCCATGATTCAATTGAATCAGAACCTTTTAAAACATAATTCAGTAAACAGGACGGAATCTTATGAAGAAAACATTTAACCCAAAACTTATCCTTGAAATTCTAAAACGCTTACCTGTGCAAGTTTTTTGGAAAGACATTAACGGTGTATACCTAGGATGTAACGATGCCTTTGTCCAATCACTAGGCTTATCCTCTGAAGATGAAATTATTGGTAAGACTGATTTCACGCTCCCTGTAGAAGTTCAGGAGGCCGCAGCTTATCGTGAAGATGATCTTGATGTTATTAATACCAATAAACCAAAGTTAAATATTGAAGAAGAGCAAACATTCCCTGACAAGACTGTCCACCTGTTAACAAGCAAAGTGCCATTATCTTTAGATGAGAACGGTGTGGATGGTGTTCTTGGAATATACTCCGACATAACAGAACTTAAAGAGACAAAAATCAGACTAGAAAAAGCCCTGATTGCAGCCGAGGCTGCCAACAAAGCCAAAAAAGAATTCATCGCGAATATGAGTCACGATTTGCGTACGCCGCTAACGGGTATGGTCGGTATGGCAGAGATCATGTTGATGAGCCCAGAAACCAACATTAACCACGAACATATTGGGGACTTTCATCTATCCAGTAAGCGCTTGCTTGCACTGTTTAATCAAGTACTACATTACATTGAATCCGAAAACCCAAAACATTTAGGCGAACAAGAACCGTTTGCGCTGCAAGCGATGTTTGATGATTTAAAGGCACTTTTCAAACCCACTGAAACCTTGACGGGTGTACCCATTAACTACACGGTATCAAAGACTGTGCCGGGGGTAACTTTTGGCTACGGTAGTGCTCTTCATCGTATTGTCCTCAACCTCATCAGCAATGCCACCAAATTCACAGAATCCGGCAACATAGACGTTAATGGCGATTATATTGCCTTGGATGATGAACGGGGTATGCTGAAATTGTCTGTTGCGGATACAGGTATTGGTATCCCTGATAACGCTAAAGGAAAAATATTCGAACGCTTTGGTCGAGTTTCACCCTCCTTCGAAGGGGATAAGCCCGGTGCAGGGTTAGGTCTGAATATCGTTAAGCGTAATGTTGAAGAGATGGGCGGTACTATTCATTTCGTCAGCGAGGAAGGCAAAGGCAGTACCTTTATCTGTGAAGTACCACTCTCATTACCCAAAGGGGACATGCCCGATAATTTATCTCAATATGTATCCAAAAAAGACGTTTTGGTCGCGCCAAGTGTTTCAACAGCAAAGCAAGAAACTATCAATACACATGGGAATGTAACAACGGGAGAAAAACATATCCTTATTGTTGAAGACAACTTGTTGGCTGCCAAGGTCGCGACTATCTTAGTGACGAAGATGGGTTATAGTGTTGATCACGTTACCAGTGGCGAGGCAGCACTTGAAAAAGCCGCGAGCACTGGCTATGACTTCGTCTTCATGGATATTGGTTTGCCGGGCATTGATGGTTTCGAAACCACAAAGCGTTTACGTGAAAGCCATTGCACGATGCCGATAGTGGC
>MDTG01381767.1_pt1 | contig 76450 bp, 81 predicted proteins | sample 811421 | NCBI WGS metagenome assembly MDTG01 (sample SAMN05326645, study PRJNA326480) | marine metagenome | isolation source: seawater | place: Pacific Ocean: South East | collected 2011
AGTACCATCGGCGCAGAAAGGCTTGACTTCCGAGTTCGGAATGGGATCGGGTATTACACTTTCGCAATAATCACCAGGCGATTTCTTGTATCTTAAAAATTATAAATGTAAATACTTATTTTATAAACTTATTACTTTTTTTGTTAGTTTTTATATTAAGGAAAATCCAGTTATATGTGATGCCTAACCCATCAACTAGTTTAGTTTTTGGTTCCCAATTTAATAATTTTTTTATTAAACTATTATCACTTGATCTACCTCTTACTCCTTTTGGCTTGTTGAGCTGATAATTTTTTTTTATTTTATATTTAGCAATTTTTTCCACAATATTTATCATTTTATTTATTGAAACTTTTTCAGATGAACCAAGATTAATTGGTTTAGAATAATCACTATAAAATATTTTCAAAATTCCCTTAATGCAATCATCGATGAACATAAAACTCCTTGTTTGTTTGCCATCACCCCAGACATTAATTTTCCTTAATTTTTTCATTTTGGCATCTGCAACTTTTCTACAAATTGCAGCAGGAGCTTTTTCTCTTCCTCCAGAATAAGTTCCAAATGGTCCATAAACGTTATGTAAACGAATAATTCTTACGTCTAATTTATAGTCCTCTTTAAAATGTCTACACATTCTCTCACTAAAAAGTTTTTCCCATCCATAACCATCTTCTGGATCCGCAGGGTAAGCATCTGTTTCTTTCAAACCTGAAATACTCGTTTTTTTTTGTTTTTTTGAATTATAAACACATGCGCTAGAGGCATACATATATCTTTTAACTTTATTAATTTTTGAAGCTCTAAGTAAATTTGTATTAATCAAAACTGAAAGCATGCAGTCAGCCTTATTTTTTTCAATAAAACCCATTCCACCCATATTGCAAGCTAGATTGAAAACATAATCGATTTTTTTTGTAATTTTGATGCAATTTTCATATTTGTTCAAATCAAATGAATAATTTAAAGATTTATCAAATAACTGATACCAATTATTTAATGGTTTAACATCTACACAAATGACATTATAGTTTTTTTTTAGAAGTGTTGCTGCTAGGTGACCACCTATAAATCCTCCTGCACCTGTAATTAGAACTCTTTTCATAAAATTATAATATACCTATAGAGTCATGCAGCTTATGAATGTAAAATAAATTTACGCTATTTTTAGAATATTTATTTTCTAGTGTATTACCTGAATGTAATATCTTTATTTGACTTGTACTTAATTTTTTCATCATATTTTTGTCCATATCAAACTTATAACATAAATATTCATTTTTTAACTGATTATATATTATATTAAAATTACTATAATTATACTCTATTAAAATTACAGGTTTATTTTTTTTTAAAAATTTCTTCATACCCTTTAATACCTCGTGATCCAACCCCTCTACATCTATTTTAACAAAGCAAAAATTATTTTTTAGATTTAGATTATCAAAATTCTTAAGTTTCAATTTTTGTGATTTGTACCTAAATTTTTTATATTTATTTGGATAATTGCTTTTTATTTTATTTTTTATATATTTTTTGTCAAAGCTATTATTAAAGTGAAAATAATTATTTTTATAAAATGCTTTTATTAATTTTTTTTCACAATCTTTTGAGTATAAACCAAATTTATAGATTTTTAAATTTTTATAAAACTTAGATAATTTATCAATATAATTTTTAATTAAAAAATTATCTGGCTCAAAAATATGAATTTGATTATTTTTAAATCCCAGTTCTCTAAAACCAATAGTAGATAGTCCTATATTGCCACCTACATCAATAAAATCTCTTTTTTCATTTTTTTTAAATAAAAGTTTTAGAGCAAAATAATCCTTATCGTGTGGGAAAAGAAATTTGAATTTACTCAAATTATTATAGACAAAAATTTGAAGTATTGGAATATTTTCAATAAATTTGATAATTTGATATCTTAAATTGCTTAAAAATATCATTTGTTAAAAAACTTAAATTTTATAATAGTTATAATTGCTCTTAGACCATCGAAAGCTGTAATTTTTTTTCCATCTTGGTAAGTTCTACCATTATAATTGATTGGGATTTCATAAATTTTTATTCCTAGATTTGATAATTTTGTATTAAGCTCTGGACAAAATGAGAAACCTTTTTCTGTGAGATTAATTGATTTAAATATTTCTGATCTAATCATTTTGTAGCAAGTATGAGCATCGGTTAATTGCTGCCTATTTATAATATTAGAAACAAAAGTTAAAAATATATTACCCCAAATTCTAATTTTATGACTAAAATTTTGAACATTATTAAATTTATCTTTTTTTAAAACTCTAGATCCATACAATGCATCAATATTCCTATTTTTAACTTCATTTATAAATAAATAGTATTGATCTGGATCATATTCTAAGTCCGCATCTTGAATTATAACATAATCTCCATATATGAATTTTTTTGCACTTATTATTGCAGCGCCTTTTCCATAATTTTTTTCATGAAGAATTATTTTATCAACTTTATTCTTAAAATTTTTTAAAATTAATTCTCTTGTGCCATCAGTTGAGAAATCATCAACAACAATTACTTGTTTTTTTACATCACTTAATAAAACTTTGTTTATAAGTGTTACTACGGTTTTAATTTCATTGTAGACAGGTATAATTATTGTTAATTTCATGACTGTTTTAGATGATTGATGTTTTTTTATTAAGTTTTTTAGTCACTTTTATTTATACACCTTTTGGTTATTTGATCCATAAGGGAAATAATACAATATCATTTTCATTACAATTAATTTTTAGCATTATAATCGTATCTTTTTTTTCTCTTTTATTAAATTTTTTTATTCCTTTGTCACAAAATATAAATTCAATATTTTTGATTGTAGGATTTCTGTTAATATTAAAATACAGAAAAAATTATTTTAATAAAAAATATTTAAAATTTTGTATTTATACTTCAGCTATTATATTTCTTTTAATATGTTCGAGCAATGTTTACAGGCCAGATGCAGGATTGTACCATCTACCATATACAAAAATTATAAATGATGAAAAAATAATTTTTGGTATATCCAATTTACATTTTAGATTTGGTCATATTTCGATAATGCAATATACATCTGCGATTTTTAACAATATTTTATTCAAGGAAAATGGAATAGTCTTCCCTGGTTCGATAATCGCAAGTTCAGTAATGTTAAATTTCTTGTCTCAGTTAAATAAATACTTAAAAAATAAAAGTTATAATTTTCATTTTCTTGTTATCATGTTTTTAACAATTTTTATTTTTTATAAAATTAATAGATATAGTGAATTTGGTAATGATGCTCCAGCACACTTGTTATTGTTTTTATTGGTTTCTGAAATTATAAAAAATTATAGATCAATGACTAATAATAGGTTTTTTGATCTCATATTAATTTCTCTGTTCATTATAATGAATAAAATAATATTATTGTTTTCAATTTTATTTCCGATGGCGTTATTACCATATAAAAAATTCAAGTTTATTATTTTTACAAAAAAAAATTTGTTTATTATTTTATTTTTAATTTTATGGAGTATTAAGAATATATTAGTTAGTGGGTGTTTTTTATATCCAGTCAAGTTTAGCTGTATTGAAAAGTTAGTCTGGACAGACAAGAAACTTGCTGAAAAAGTATCTATAGAAAATGAAGCTTGGGCGAAAGGTTGGCCAGATTTTAGAGGTAAAAACTCAACCATTTCACAATATGATTATTCAAAAAATTTTAAATGGATTGTAACTTGGTCAAAAAACCATTTACTTAAAATGTTAAAAATATTAATTCCGTACTTTTTACTTATTTTGATAATTTTTCTACTAGTAAAAACTAATTTTAAAAATATTAAAATTAAAAAATATATAAAATTTTTATTATTAATTTCATTCTTAGGAACTATAGTGTGGTTGTTGAAAGTACCAGTTTTTAGATATGGGTATTCCTATTTAATTATTTTTTTTTCAGTACTATTTGGGATCACTTTTAGTTTATATGAAGTTAAAGAAAATTTTAATAAAATTTTTAAAAGTGTAATTTCAATTTTAGTATTAGTCTTTATATTTAAAAATTCAAATAGAATAATTTTTGAAGATAAAAAATATTTTAATTATCCTTGGCCAAAATTTTATTCAATGAATTCAGAAAATATACCCAATAAACCAAATTCTAAAATAATTAACGGGAAAAATATTTACTACGCACAAAATAGTTATTGTATGTATTCATACTCACCATGTGGAATAGTTATAAATGATATTGCTCACAAAAGCTATTATAATTACTCAATAATTTATAAATTATCAGATTAATTAAATATTATTTTATATCATGTTTATTAACAAAACTTCTTTAATTATTCCCACTAGAGAAAGAATAAATAACTTAAATAGACTATTTCATTCAATTAGAAATATTTCTAGCAAATTTAACGAAATATTAATTATTGATAGTTCAAGTAATGAAACAAATAAAAAATTGTCGAGCATATTTTCTAAATATAAAAATGTTAAAGTTATAAGATCAATACCATCTACTTCAAAACAAAGAAATATTGGAATTAATAAATACAATAAAAAAAATATTTTTTTAATGTTTTGTGATGATGATATTTTATTTCATAAAAAATCTTTCAAAAATATGGACATATTTATAAATAAATATCCTAATTATGCTGGTTATGGATTTAATTTAATTGAGAAAGAAAATAAATTTTTTGAAAATATAAAAAAAAATAAATTTATTAAATATTTTGGTTTTTATGATAATCGTCCAGGAATAGTGTGTGATAATGGTTGGCATACTAAAATTTCCAATATTCATAAAGATTGCAAAACAATGTGGTTAAGTACTCAAGCATGTATATATCAAACTAAATACGTCAACAAAAATAATTTATTCGACACTGATTTAGGAGAATATAGTTACTTAGAAGATTTAATCTTTAGTTTTGGTATTGGTGAACGTGGTTTGATGGGACTTTCTAAAAATTCTAAATACAAACATCCTAATAATATAGAAAGAACAAATGTTGAATTTGGAATAAAAGAAGTGATTAACAGACATAAATTTGTGAAGAAAAATAATTTAAATTTGTTAAAATTTTATATCTCTATAAGTTTGAAGTCTCTTTTTGTATTATCTAAAATATTACTTTTAAGAGCGCATTTTATTCCTAAATTAATAGGAAATATAATTGGTATTATAATATGTTTAACAGGATTAAAAAGAAAATAAATATTTTAGTCGTTTTACCGATAATATATCTTTTATTATTTGAGATCTCAATTAGAGCCTTGGTTTTTATATTAACACTAAATACTCAAATTTTTGAATATGGTTTTAACAAAAATATCAAATTGAGCTTACATAGCATTAGAAAAGGGGAATTTTTTATCTCTAATGAAAATTCTTATTTATATAAAAAAGATTATAGTAAACTTAATTACTCAGATAAAATATGGATTTTTGGTGGATCAACATCAAATAGAGGATTTTGTGATAGTAAGGAAATATCCTGGGTTGATCTATTAGAAATTGGTTTAGGAAAAGAGAATTTCTCAAGAAATGGTGTTAACTCAAACTATTCTTTAAGAGTTCTTCAAAATAAATTAGAAAAAATTGATTTGCCAAAGGGGATAGTTTGGGCAAATAAAGTTAACGAAATATTGTTTACAAAAAGATCATCAAACATAAGAAATAAATATTTTTACTATGTATACTCAATTAAGAAAACATTGAAAAATAATTCAGTACTATTTTATTTTTTTGAAGAAATATCTGTAAGATTATTTGATAAGATTGGGGTAAATATAAGAAGTGAAAAGATTAGTTTAGATATTAAAGATTATGAATTGTCAGCTGAAAACTATTATATGAACACAAAAAAAGCTATTGCGTTAGCAAAATTATATAATATAGACCGATTTTTTATTGTCTCAGTTTTTAATAGTTCAAATCTTAAAAACTTTGATACCAAATTTTATAATCATTATCTTTACCAAGTGAAAAGGCTAATACAGGAAGAGGATATAGTTAAATTTATAGATACAAAAGAATACTTATCTTCGAAAATAAAAAGAGAAAAACTATTTTGTGATACTATGCACCAAAACTATAAAGGTAAATTAATAACAGCTAAAATAATTTCTAATTTTATTAATGATAATTGGTAAAAAATTAAATTATATATTATTAATTATGTTTTTTGGGCTTTGGTCCTCTATTGGTTCAGATCCAAATAACTTCTTATTTATATTTGAAAATAAAAATAATATCTATTTTAGTATTTTAAATCTTGATTATATCGGAGCAATAAATTTTTGTAGAGCACTATTGCCAATTGTAATATTTATAGTAAGTCTAGGTATAATATTAAAATATAATCTTTTTACTAAGCAAAAAAAATTTGTTTACCTATTATTAATCATCCAAGTTGTACAAATATTTACAACTTATCTGTCAAAAAATACTTTAATGTTGAATTATGAGGATACTATCAATCATATTGGAAGATACCATTGGATTATTTCAGCAATATCAACGATATTTATTTTTATGATTGCTGACAAACTAAGAAATTTTGATATTAAATTATTATTTAATATATCTGTTTTTTTTTTAGTAATAATAATATTTTATTTTACATCAAAAATACTCATTGATTTTTATTTGATAGCAAAAAATTCTATTTACCATCTTGATGTATTCAGAGAAAGTGCCTTTTTTCTTGACCATCAAATTCCTCGTATAACAGGTTTGTCAAGATCCATACTAATTATATACATAATATTATTTATATTTAATCAAAACAGTCGGCTTTTTTTTAAAAAAATTAATTTTTTAATATTGTTAATTCTTGGTGGACTAATTTTCTTATTTCAATCCAAATTTGCTGTAATAGGTTATTTTATTATTAATTTTATTTTTTTTATTAATTCGAAAAACAAAATTAAAATCTTGAAATTATTGTTTACATTATTTTTATTTCAAATTTTAGTAGCTTACTCATTATCTTATTCTAGAATTTTCTTTCAAAACGATGGAAAAAAATTAGCATCAACGTTTCAAAATTTAGAAAAATCATCAGAATTAAGTCATTTAAGGGATATTGAGGATAATTCAAAAGAAGGAATTGATTTATTTAAATATAAAATTAGTTCAGGAAGATTTATGCTTTGGTCCAAATCATTAAAATTAATATTTGAAAGACCATTCTTAGGTTACGGATCAATGTCAGATAGGTTTTTGTTAAATGAAGAAAGGTTGAGTAAATCAAATATTCAAATTGTTAACCCAATATCAAATGCTTTCTTGTATGCCCTATTTAGTGGTGGATTTATTACATTATTTGTATTTATTTATTTTTGGCAAAACATAAGAAATAAAATATTTAATCTGTTTTTAAATATTGAATTTAATCAAACCTATAATTTTATAGGTTCTAGTATAATATTTATAATAGGACTTAGATGTTTTATTGAAAATTCAATTATGCTATTCGGTATAGACTATTTATTAGCATTAAGTGCTCTTTATTTGACAGAAAAAAGATGAAAATATCAATAATAATGTGTGCAAAGAATAGTATGCCTTACATAATGGCATCAATAGAATCTTTTAGAAGACAATCTTATAAGCATAAAGAGCTGATAGTTGTGAATTCATTATCTGATGACAATACAAATGAATATTTAAATTCTATTAAAGATAAAAATATAAAAATATATAAATATAATGGAAATATTTATGCTTCCATGAACTTTGGTATAAGAAAAAGTAGTGGTGAAGTGATTGGAGTATTACACTCTGATGATGTATATTTTAATTTTAATATTCTATCGAATGTTATAGAAAAATTTTTTAAAAATAAGAAGATAGATTTAATTTATGGAGATATTCTTTATTGTAAAAAAAATGATTTAACAGTTTACAAAAGATCTTGGTCAAATATTCATATAGAAAAAAAACACGATTTACCTCCTCATACTGGTTCATTTATAAGAAAGAAAATATTAAAGGAGAATAAATATAATACAAATTTTTTAATTTCTTCTGATACTGATTTATTATTAAGAATCCTAAATAAAAAGATTAAAATTTATTATATGAAAAAGTATATCTGTATCATGAGGATGGGTGGTTTGAGCACAAATTTATATTTTTTAATAAGAAAAATCAAAGAGGATCTAAAAATATATTATAAAAATGAATTAACATTTTTAAATTATATACAAAAAATTATCTCAAAAAGTAATCAATTTTTTTTTAAAAAAAAAATATCAGTTAATAAGTATCATAAAACTTTAAATGAGATTACCAAAGTTAAATTTTTAAATTTAAATATTTTTCAAAAGTACAAAGGTAATATTTTTTCGGCATTGAATTTAGCTTTTGTTTCTTATGATTATAAATATAAAATTAGAACCCATAGATATATTTTCTGGCCTGATGGAGTATTTTCAAGAATTTTAATCGATAAAAAAAAAATACCTGGAAGAGATATTTTTGTTAAAGTTTTAAATAAAATAAACTATAGCAAAAAAAGTATGAGTATTATTATATTAGGTAATCTTCCAAAGGTATCGAAAAAATGGCTTGAGAAACGTTTAGTAAAAAAATTTAAACATTATTCTTTACCATATGATAATGCAAAACAGATTTATGATAAAATAAGATTAAAAAAATTTATTAATAACTCTTTAATAATATTAACTCTTCCAACTCCGAAACAAGAATTATTAGCTAATTTAATTATAAAAGATTATCCTGAGTGTAATATTTTATGCATTGGTGGAAGCATAAATATGTTAAGTGGATATGAAAAAAGGGCACCAAATTTATTTTATAAACTAAATTTTGAGTGGCTTTGGAGACTTAGATTTGACACTAAGAGAAGAATATTAAGACTAATAGAGAGTTTAAAACTTATTATTGAATTATATTTAATGGGAAAAAACAAAATACATTAATGACCAAATACTATATATGGAGCTGTGAATATAATAATTATACTGGTGAGGGACGTCTAGCAAAAAAGTTTGTAAAATGTTTTTACAATAAAAAAAAATTTAAAATTTTATCACCAAAAAACAGTTTCATATTAAGTAATTATATTTACCAAATTTATGGGATATTTGTACTTTGGTATTATTTTTTACTAGGAAAAAAAACAGTATATTTAAATTTCTTACCATTATGGAATTTTTTAATTTTTTTTTTGGTGCCACCTAAAACTGAATTTGGACCAATTACTGGAAGTATTCAAATTAATAAAATTGAAAGCGTCAAATCTTTTTTTAGATCGAAGTTATTTCCTATATTTTACATTATAAGTTTAAATTTATTAAATTTTAGAGAAAAAAAAATTATATTTGCAACTAATGTTCTTATAAAATTTATAAAAAAAAGTATATTAAAAAAATCTGAACTTAATTTTGTCCTAAGAGATTTAAAAAAACATAAAAATAAATCTAAAAAGACTATTGATTTCTTAATATATTATAGAAAACATGAAAATAAATTTTTTGATCATCACATTGATTTTATCAAAAATAAATTAAATAAAAATCGAAAAGTCGTTATTGTAGGCGATGATTTAAAACTTAAAGGTGTTTTGAATTTGGGCAGAGTAAATAAAAAAAAAATATTTGAACTAATCAAGAAATCAAAATTTGTGTTATCAGGAGATGACAATTTATTCTCTTTCTTTAATCTAGATTGTTTGAGCAATGATACCAAAATTATTTTTAATTATAAATTAAATTTTCAAAATAAAAATTTGAATAATAAATTGTTTTTACCTTATAATTTTGAAAGAAGAAAATTTTTAAATTGATCTAATTTTTAATTAGAATGCAAAATTTAGAAATTATTTTTTTGTAGGAGAATTTCCTGTTGTATTCTTTATAAGAAGAAATACATAATTTTTCGTACTTTTTTTTATTTAAAAATAATTTTATAATATAATTTGATATTTCTTCTAAATCTATTTTTTCATCAAAAAGTTTACCATTGACATTTCCTGTCACTATTTGCCTGATGCCACCAACATTATAAGCTATATTTGGTAAGCCTCTGGAATTAGCCTCAACAAGTGCAATACCATATGCTTCGGCATTTGATAATAGTAAATGAAAATGATTTTCTAATAAAAATTTAGAAATCTTTGCATATCCTTTTTTTGTATTTTTATTAATAAAGTCTACGAAATTTATATTTTTATCATCTACCTTTTTTTTTAATCCAATAATGGTTAATTTTGATTTTACACCCTTGCTGTTAATAATCTTGTTAATTTTTAAAATTTTTGAAATACCCTTTCTTTTCCAATTAACACTTAATGTTATTAAATTAAGTATTTTCTTTGGTCTAGTCTTTATTTTTTGTAAAACATATTTTTTACTAATTTCAGATTTTAAGCTGGGACCAAATTCTAATAATTTAAATTTTTTTGAAAAATTTCGATATTTTTTATTTGCTTTTTTTATCGCCCAGTTACTTGATAGAAATATTCTTTGACATCTTTTTATTGCTTTTTTCTCAATTTTATTTATCGAAGCTTTTGATACTTTTGAAATTTTTTCATTTTTATAATAATGGTCGTAGTAATCAGAATAAAGTAAGTCCGTCCATAAGAATATTGGTATCTTAGTTTTTATATAGGCTATTAATGAACTATCGAATGCTAATAAAATGTCTATATCCTTATACTTAATTTTACGTTCAATTTGTTGACCAAAATTTTTGGATACAATTTCAGTATAACTCTCATCAAATTTTTCTTTGTTAAAAAAATTAAAATATTCTCTTTTAAGTGCTGTTATTTTTCTTAAGGTATTATTTAGTTTATCAATTTTAATTACTTTAATTTTTTTATTTTTCTTTAAATTTTCATAGACAGAATTAACTGTTCCAGACCAATAAAGCTTATCATCTAAATCTGATCTTGTAATTAATCCAATTTTCATATTTAAAAAATAGAATTTATTTTAATCTTTAGAATTTCTCTTGTTTCATTATTAAAATAGTCAAATAAAAATATAATTACTATATAAGTTAAAATTGTAGCATATGCAGCGCCATTTAATCCAAAAAAAGTTATTAATATATAATTTAATATTATATTTAATATAGCTCCTAAAGTTACATTTAGAGCGTAATATTTCTGCAAATTTTTATTTATATACCAATGTTCGTTAACCACTCCGAGAAATACGAAAAATATGCTTAAAGATAAAATTTTAATTAATATAATACTATCTAAGTAAATATCTGTAAAAATAATAGGAATAAAATAATCTGATGTTATTAAAATAAATAAAATTAAAAAAAAAGAAATTTTATTTATTAATCTATTTAAACTTAATAATTTAAAATCATATTTTTTACTTAACAAGAGAATTGGTAAAAATGATACAATTATTATTTTAGGTATGAAATGATAAATTTCTATATATCTTACTGCTACAGCATATAAACCTAGCTGGTATTCATTTATCATCTCCTTTATCATAATTTGATCGATCCTCATATATAATATGATGCTAAGAGATGAAATTAATACTGGTAAACTTCTGAGTACTAATTTTTTTAAAATTGCAAAGTCTAGATTATAAAAAACATTTTTATATTTAAAGAAATAAAAGAAATTAACAAATATAAAGACTATTAAGAAATCTAAGATTAAAGCATAATAAATATAAATGTAATCTAATTTATTTAGAACAGAATATATAATTGCCGATGCTGATATAAAAAAGCCTGCACATTGGGAAATAACAATATATTTAGATAAGGATTTTGCTTCAAAATAACTGAATAATACTTCACAACTTTTTAAAAGAATGCCAATACCTAAAATTAGAGCAAAATTATTATAAATGATATTTTTATTTAAAAAGTTTACTATCAATAAAAATAAAAAATAGCTAATTAGACTTATAAAAAATCTTAAATAATATGCATTTATAGTATTTTTAATATTGTTTTTGGTTTTATTTACTACTTGATTTACTAAAATAGGATTAACACCTAGTGATGAAATAGTTACAAATAAAAATAAAATAGCCAATAGATAATTCAAAATTCCAAAATTATCTGGTCCTAAATTTCTGGCTAGAAAAACAATTAAGAAAATGTTTGCTGAAGCTCTAAATAATTTATCAAATAATAACCATGATAAGTTAATTTTAAATTTTTTTTTATTTAATATTTTAAACAATTTTAGTTCTAATTAGAGTGTTTATCATAAATATAATAAGCAACCGGCAAATAGTAAATTATACTCAACCAATTGTTAAAAAAGTTACCAGTTGGTATTAATGGCCATAAATTTACGAAAATTCCAATCAGTATTGCACTTTCAGGGTAAATTTTTTGTTCATTTAAATTTAAAAACTTAACAATTTTATAAAGTACAATCAAAAACAGACAAAAAACACCTAAAAAACCTATAATTCCTGTTTCAGATAAAAGTTGAAAATAAGTATTATGTGGATGCGTAGAACATCCATATGTTTCTTTAGATTCACCAAATTGATTTGTGACTTTTATATGTGGTTTATATTCAAATTCTTTGCAATCAAATCTAAACATTTTTACACCAAAACCAAATACTGGTTTATCCAGAAACATTCTTAGAGCAGTTGTATAATGTGATTGATGGTGAAAACTAAATAACATAAAATTTAAATTAGTTTCACTTACATCTTTATCTAAAAAAGACTCAAAATATTTACCTTTGAACTGTCCAATAGTATCAACAAAGTATCTATCGTAAATTTTTGGGTTTTGTAGTGTAAATATAATCGATATAAAAATGGTAGATAAAAATATAATTATCATTTTACGTCTTAAAGGCTTATTGATTAAAAAAAATATAAAACTATATAGAATGATTAATCCAAATGCTGCTCGATCACCTGATCTATAAATTATTACAAATGCGAAAGTCAAAATAATAATATCTAGTGCTTTTATCTTTTTAATATATTCATATTCTTTTAAAATTAGATAAATAAATATTGGTAAAATTTTCTGCAAAAAACTTCCTAAGATAAATTTATCGCCAAAAGGTCCACTTATTCTCATTAAATCATCATTATTTGTTTTTAAACCAAAAAAATCAAATCCAAAGAAAATTTGGAAAATACTATCTAATATTACGAACAAAATTGTTATCCTGCATAAATTAATAATAATGCTCAATGATTTAGAATAAGCTTTCAAAAAATATATTATTGCCAGTACATAAATTCCAAATCTAAAATAGAAAAAAGACGACTTAAAGGATATTAAAAAGTCTGTAGCAAAAAACGAGAGGGAAACGATATATGCCCAAAAAATTAAAAAAAACTTTAAAAATTTATTATTAAACAAATACAATTTTTTTTCATTTAAAATAATATATAAAAAAGAAATAAAAATTAAGAATAAAAAAAGTTCTGCAATAAATGGCCCTGCAACCAAAGCTAAAGGCATTAACCCGATTAAATATACAGAAATTTTTTTTAACATTGAATTTTGTTTAAGTTTATATATAACAATTTTTATACAAATGACTAAACTTTATTGTGATACTTCTAATTTAAAAGATATTAAATTCTGCTTAAAAAAGTACAATATTGATGGTGTAACAACCAATCCATCAATTATGAGAAAAGAAGGTGTAAAAAATTACAAGAGTCAATGTAAAAAAATTTTAAAGGTAATCAAAAATAAGCCTCTATCAGTTGAAGTTTTCGCTGATAGAGATAAAGAAATAATTAATCAAGCTGTATTGATTTCTAAATGGAGTAAATCAATATATGTAAAGGTACCAGTTATAAATACTAAAGGAAGATTTTTGAAAAATGTGATTAATACACTTAATAAAAAAAATATTAAACTTAATATAACTGCAGTTTTTACAATACCTCAACTCATAAATATAAAAAAAGTTATTAACAAAAAAACACCTGTAATAATTTCTATTTTCAGTGGCCGGATAGCTGACAGTGGAGTAGATCCTTTGCCTATTATAATTGAATCAAAAAAGATGTTTAAAAAATTTAAAAATGTAAAAGTATTATGGGCAAGCGTACGAGAAGTTTATAATTTTTATCAGGCAAAAAAAGCTAAATGTGATATAATTACTGTACCACCATCTTTAATACAAAAAATCAAGCAAAAAAAAGCCTCTTTGAATGATTATTCTAGAATTACAGTAAAACAATTTTTTGACGATGGAAAAAGATCGAGATTTAAACTTGAATAATATTCATTAGTTCTTTGAAATTCTCAATAATATAATCTGATTCTAAATTTTGGCTTTTATTGTAGCTTTTTTTTAATAAAACAGTTTTACAATTAGCTTTTTTTCCTGCCATTATATCTTTATGAGTATCACCAACTACGAATGATTTTTTTAAGTTCAAATTGTATTTATTTTTTGCAACTTTAATCATTCCAGGATTTGGTTTTCTCATATAATTATTATCATTAGACGAGTATGATGTATAAATATGATCAATCTTTAGACAATCCATTAACTTTGAATTAATTTTTATGACATTATTTTTTTTATTTTTACCCCTAGAAACATCAGGCTGATTAGTAATAACTATTATTAAATATTTTTTTGAAAGTTTTTCTATTACTTTTTTACAACCTTTAATTATTTTGAAATCTTTTATATCTCTAATAGCTAATGGAATTTTTTTTTTTTTTGAAAAATTTGTTTCAATTAATGTTCCATCTCTATCAAAAAAAACTGCTTTTTTTCTTCTCACCACTTGGTTTTATTTATTTGAAGCATTGGATGAGAGACAAACAAATGCCAAAGCAATACTTGAAAAGATTCAGAAATAGGTGTTGCTAGTTTTTTGTCTTTTATTTTTATAAATACTTTAAAATCTGAATTTTTATAAGCATATCCATCTGTACGACCCAATATACTAATTACTTTAGATTTTTTCATTTTTGCGTATTTTATTGCGTTAATTATATTAACAGATACATTTTTTTTAATATTACCACCTCCAACAGAAAAAATTAAAAGAGCATCTTTTTTATTAATCCTGCATAACTTTAAATATGTGTCGAAAATAGTTTGAAAACCTTCATCATTTGTTTTAGCGGTAATCTCAGAAATATTATCAACGGGAGTATATGCGTCAATGCCACATAATTTTCTAAAATCGTTTACTGCATGAGAAGCATTACCAGCACTTCCACCGACTCCAATAATAAATAATCTGCCTTTATTTTTTCTTAATTTCTCTAAATGTTTAAGAATACTATAAATATTTTTTCTCTCTATGTTTTTTAAAGCGATATTAATATTTTCAAAATAATTATCAATTAATTTCATATCTTTTTAAATAATTTTTGAAGTCATTAATACCACTATAAGATCCAATCTCATAGAATCTTTTTTTTACTATGTATTTGGAAAGCATATTTTTTTTTGAAATTTTTTCAAATAATTCAGGTAACTCAAATTTTTTATTTTTTTTTATATCGACAAAAATTGATTTACTTACATATGAGGCACCATAATCAATAAAATTTAATTCTTCATTTGCAGTGTCTCTGAAATATTCTATTTTGTTTCCGTTTTTTAACCTTATATTACTTCTATCATATAAATTTTTATTTTTAAAAATTGCCATGGTAGCTAGATTTTTATTTTTTATTAATTTTGTCAATTTAAAATTAAAGTAACTATCTCCATAAATTATAAAAAAATATTTTTTCATAAACCTAATTGATTTTCTTACTGCTCCACCTGTTCCTAATGGCTTACCATCATTTACAATTTTAACATTAATAAAATTTATATTTTTTCTTACATAAGTCTCAATTTTTTTATTAAGATAACAGGAAGATAATAGTACGTTTTTAATTCCATTATTTTTTAAGTATTTGAGTTGATAGTATAAAAATGGTTTTTTATTAAATTTTATCAAACATTTTGGGACTTTTTTTGTAAATTTATTAACCCTTGTGCCTTTACCGCCTACCAAAACTAAAACTTCATATTTTATCACAATATTTGTTTGACACCCTCAAAATCAAATTTAAATCTAACTTCTTTTAAATTTATGTTTTTTAGAGAATTTCTTAACTTTGCTGGAGTGTCAGAATAAAATAATAAAAACCCCCCCCCTCCTGCACCAATTAGCTTGCCACCTACAGCTCCATTTCTAATAGCGTAGTTATAATAATCATTTATTAGCTTATTAGACATATTTTTTGACCTAGAAAGTTTATATTTCCAATGTTCATTCATTAAATTTCCAAAATTTGTCAAATTTCCTTTTAATAAAGAATATTTTATTTCATAAGCTAAATCTTTTACAAAATTCAAATTATTTATTATTTGTTTATTGCTATATATAGTTTTTACATTTTGTTCTTTAAGAATAGTTGAAGAATTTCTCGAAAACCCTGTAAAGTATAACAATAAATTATCTTCTAACTTTTCTATTATATCATTTTTTAGATTTAAAGTTTTAGGACTAACTATACCTTTTTTATTTATTTTAAATTCAGTTATACCGCCATAAACAGAAATATATTGATCCTGTTTACCGGATGGTAATTTCAACTTATTTATTTCAATATCACAAGCTGACTCTGCTAATTTAATTTTGTCAATAAACTTTTTATTGTAACTGAATAATGATTTAATTAAACACGTGGTAAAACTACCTGAAGATCCCAATCCTGTTTTGGCTGGAATATCTGTTAATGTTGTTATTTCTATTTGATCAAGATTTTTTTCTTTCTTCAAAACCTCTTTAATAATTTTATGTTTTATTTTATCTACTTTTTTGACTTTTTCACTTTTTGAGTATTTAAGATATATACCTTTTTCAAAAGGTTTAGTAATTGATACATATATATACTTATTAATCGCAGCTGATATGAAATAGCTTCCTTGTAATTTATAATATGATGGAATGTCTGTTCCACCTCCTGCTATACTAATTCTCAAAGGACTTCTAACTATTATCATTTCTATAAAGTTCTTTAATTATTAGAAGATTTTTATAAACATCTTTTATATTAGGTTCACAACTTTTTTTTTTTGTAATTGAATGGTAAAAATCATCAATTTCAATTTTCCAAGAATTATTGGACTGATATTTTGTAAAAGATTTGACTTTTTTTTTGGGTATTCCCATATTTTTACTCATTTTATATAATATTAGTTTCTCTTTTCCATAACTTTTACCTAGACCGATTATTTCGATCTTTCCGTATTTGCAAAAAATTTCAAATGTAAACTTATTTTTCCATTCTGTGGATGAAGAATGAAGAAAAGATAGATTATTTTTGCTATTTTTTAAAGAAAAGAAACAATTATCCTCTAATTTTGTTTTCCAAAAATAATTTTTTATAAAAGATGAATGAACTTTTAAATCACCTAAGAATATTCTTGATAAATCTATGAGATGTGACCCTTTATCTATAAGTTCTCCTCCCCCTGAAAGTTTTCGATTAAATCTCCACTCTTTGTGATAATTTTTTCTTCCACCATGACCATAAATGCCTCTTAAATATAATATTTTACCTAATGTTTTTTTCTTAATAATTTTTTTTGCTAAAATAATACTTGGGTGATATCGATGATTAAAACCAATTTTTACAATAATATTTTTTTTTGCCTCGGAAATTCTTTTCAATTTTTTAGTGGTTGTTAAGGAAATACAACCTGGTTTTTCGCAGAAAATATGAATGCTTTTTTTTAAAAATGCCTCAATTATTTTTCCTTGATCTGAGTGATAAGTCGCTATGAAAACTGCATCTAATTCATTTAATTTAAGTATATCATGCCAATTATTTGTAAATAAAATATTTTTATTTTTTAATAAATTTTTTTTTTTATTTATATATTTATCGGCACAGGCTTTTAAGATAAATTTATTTCCAAATAATTTTATTCTTCTTAAACCAACAATACCACATCCAATTAATGCAACGTTTAAAGACTTCAATTATGTTCCTTTCTTCTTAATGTAAATTTATCTGAATTTATTAATTTATTTACACTTTTTTTATCATATTTTATTATATCATCCCAAGATGAACTTATTAACTTGCCACTAATTTTATTTCCTTTTTTTGAATTAAGAAAATTTATTGTCTTATACAATTTAGAAATATTAATATCAGAATATTTAATATTTTTTTTTAACTTTAATATTTCATTTTTCGAGACTTTATTTTTTTCTTTTAATATTTTTTTTGTCATAGGGGACTCAATTATACCTGGTGAAAGAATATTAAATCTTATATTTTTATTTTTAATTTCGTGACTTAATATTTCCGTCAATTTTACTAGACATATTTTAGTTAGAGAATATGAGCTAAAATTCTCACGATAAGAGGTTGAGCCACCTCCAGAAAAAAGAATTATCAATAATTTTTTTTTTTTATTAACAAATTGATTAATACTTTTGAATAAAAGAACATAGAAAAAAAAGTTTGTGTAAAAAGTGTCATAGAATTTTTTGATATTTTGTTTAAAAAAATTTTTAATTTCACCCTGTTCTCCAGTAGTTATAATTAATATTTCTGTTTTATTTATTATATCCCTATTTTTTTTTAGATCTAATTTCATTTTTTTTAAATTAGAAAAACTGTATTTAATCAGTCTTACCTGGTTTATTTTTTTTTTTTATATATGATTTTTTTTTTAAATATATTTTAGCTTTTCTATTTCTATAAAATAAGTTTAAAATGTTTCCATCATCTAAATATTTTTTTGTAAGTTCTGAACCTATTTTGCTAGATGAGCCAAAAACTGTTATGTTTAATTTTTTTTTAATATCCATTTATTTTTATTTATGTAATCTACGGTATCCATCACAGATTTTTCTATTGAGAAATTGGGTTTCCAACCTTTTGATCTTATTTTGCGGGTATCTAAGAAAATAAAAGGATTATCACCAACCCATCCCCTTTTACCACCTGAGAAGTGCAATTTTGGATTTAAACCTAATTTTTTTGTTATTATTTTAATAGATTTTTTTACAGTTATATAATCATTTGTGCCCAAATTGATTATGTTTACTCTCTTTTTAAATGAATTAATTGATTTAAAAATTGCAGTAACACAATCAAGAACATGTAGATATGATTTTTTTTGATTTCCATCTCCTAAAACATAAAGTTTTTTTGGATTTTTATTTAATTTTTTTACGAAATCGTATACATGCCCATGCGAATAGCGCGGTCCTAGTATTGAAACAAATCTAAAAATGTATGATTTTAAATTGTAAGCCTCTGAATAAGCAGAAATTAAAGCCTCTGCTGATAATTTTGATGCACCATACAAAGAGGTTTGTAAAGGAAAAGGACAATTTTCTTTTGTTGGAATTTGTTCAGATTCACCATAAACAGAACCTGAAGAAGAAAAAATAAATTTTTTTGCTTTATTCTTAATAGATTGTTCCAAAATTCGATGAGTAACTATTATGTTCTGCTCCAAGTCCCTATTTCTAAATTTTGTTCCATACCTGACATCAGCATTAGCAGATAAATGGAATACTTCTGAAACATTTTTGAAATACTTATCTAAATTAGCCTTAAAAAGGTCAATCTTGTGAAATTCAAAATTTTTTTTATCAAAATTATCAATAAATTTTTTTCTACCTGTTGATAAATTATCTAAACCAACAACATAATTTTTTTTTTTTATTAATAACTCTACAAGATGGCTTCCAATAAACCCTGAACAACCAGTAACTAATACAATTTTTTTTTTCAACTTATTTTAGCCCTAAATATTACTGTTTTAACAGGTGTTAAAATAGTTGGAAATTTATATCCAAATTGAAGAATATACTTGCCCTGCTTAACAATCTCAAAATTATCTATTTTATATCCGTTGTTAACTAATGCTTCTATAATTTGATTAATAGTAAATTGAAAAACTGGAGGATGTTTAAAAAATCTTAAGATAAATTTATATACTAACCTGTAAACTAATTTTTCAAATATATTAAACCACAGAGGGACACAGGACTCTACAATGATTAGTTCACCATTACTTCCAATTTTTTTCTTTATTTCATAAAAACATCTGTTTAAATTATCGAAATTTTCTTTAACATTTTTTCCACAAAGATGGTGTAATAGCATGTTCATAAAAATCTTGTCAAAATATTTAAGATGGTCTGGAATTTCCAATACGCTTCCTTTAACAAGCTCTATATTATTTGGAAGCTCACTGCTATTCATATATTCTAGGTCTAATCCTATAATTTTATTTATTTTATCAGTATTGTAATCAAAAACACCTCCATGACCAATATCTAACAAATTTTCAGTTCCAGCTAAAATTTCAGAAATCTCGTTTCTTATATTCTGATATGTATCAATATTGTTAATATTTTTTCTATAATTTGTATTGTCATTAAAAAATTTTGCATTTTTTTCTGAAATCTTTTCTTGTTGATTTTCTTTATTCATCAAAATTAATTTTTTTATCTATTATATATTTCGGACGCTTTTTTACTTCATCATAAATTCTTCCTATATATTCTCCAAGAATACCAAGGGCTATAAGCTGAAGACCAGAAAAAAAAGATATTATTAAAATAGTTGACGATAATCCTGGTGTGATATTTGGATCTACTAGCTTAATTATAATATAATATAAACCTATTAAAAAACTTAAAAAGGCAAAAACAAAACCCAGTAATGACATAAAGAAAATTGGTTTAGAACCAAATCCAAATAATCCATTAAAAGCTATTTTAATAGAACCTAAATATTTATTATATTTACTTATACCTGAAAATCTTTCTTCTCTATCATATTCAATGAAAGTTTGTTTAAAACCCACATATGCAACCAAACCTCTCAAAAAAGCATTTGGTTCATCAAACTCATTTAAATAATTTACAATTTTCTTTGATATAAGTCTAAAGTCACCGGAATTTATAGGAATTCTTACATCACTTATTTTGTTTATCAAATTGTAACCAAAAGCTGCCACTGATTTTTTAATGACTGTTTCGCCTTTTCTAGATTTTCTTTTTGCTAGAACCACATCATATCCCTGATCCATTTTTGTATACATTTCGTTAAGCAATTCAGGTGGGTCTTGTAGATCACAGTCTATTATTAAGCACCTTTCTCCTTTTGAATTTTTAAGTGCTGCCATAGTTGCTGCTGATTGACCAAATCTTCTTGAAAAAACCAGCAATTTTATTTTATTATTTTTTTCAATTTCTTTTAATATGACTTCTTCCGTATCATCTGTGGATGGATCTAAAGCAAAGATTATTTCATAATTATTTGTTATCCTTTTCACTTCGTTAGTCATTCTTTTAACAAAAACAGTAATATTTTGTGCTTCGTTATAAACGGGTATTATTATTGATATATCTATCATTTGTTACTTGTTACTATAAAACTCTTATTAATAATAGACACATTGCATACATTCTCACTAGTATTTTCTGAAAAACTGGCATTAAACCCTTTATCATAATATATAGATTTTATTTCAATATATCTATTTATGAAATAATCCTTTTCTGATGTAAATGTCGATTTGCAATGATCTAATTTTTCTTTGCTTAAGTTCCAATTTATATTTTTTTTGTAATTTTTATCAATAATTGATGGAAATGCATCATAAGTTCCAATTCCATTATTTGAAAAAGAAAACTTATAGATTGGAAATATAATGAGTAGAATTAAAATCATATAATTAAATTTTTCTTTTTTAAAATCTATTGCAATAAATAAATATATGAAAATTAAACAGTAACTATAAATTTTAATTATAGTCCAGAAATTTTGATTAAAAAGAAGGTAAAGTATTATTATTAAAAAAAGAAATATACTTAAATAAATAAAATTAATATTTTTTCTTATAATATATTCAATATTATTTTTTAAAATATATAAAATATATATATTTAGGAGGATAATTAATGTTACAGAGATATACTTAAAATTATTTATTGTATTATCGATAGTTAGATAATAAAGGCCAAAAAAAGAAGGGATTAAATTTAGTAATAAATAATTATATCCTTTGTCTATATGATCAAAATAAAATTGATTTAATAATTCAATTAGACTTTTATTTAAAATAGTATTTTTAATTATCTCCACGTAATCTGGATCTAAAATTAAACTTTTTTTTCCAAAAATAAATGCCCCAAAATATCCCCACCAATCTACATTTGGATTTAGTGCTTGATTTAATTGTATAAGCATAAACTTATAATTAAGTTCAAAACTAAAAATTGTAAAAATTAAAAAAAACAGAATAGAAAATAATAATATTTTAATATTGAGCTTATTTTTATGTATTAAAATTTTGGATATCAAATAAGTAAACGCAATTATAATAAAAATACAAAATATTTCTGGATAAATTATAAAAAGAGATGCACAAAATAGAGATAGGTATATACCCTCTAAAAAATTTTTTTTTTTATTTTTATCAAATAATAAATATAAATATTTAATACTTAGTAAAAATAATGAAATAGAACCTAGATGAGCTAGAGCATCAATCTCAAAAACATATAGTGAAAAAAATGAAATTGAAAAAATGAAAGATAGTATAATTTTTTGATAAAAATTGAATTTTTTAAAAATAGATAAAAACGATATCAGAGCTAAAAAATTCAAAAAAATCAGAAATATTTTAAATAAGTGAGCTACCAAAAAAATATCAAAATATTTTGAGTTTAGGTATAAAGACTGAAAAAAATTAACAAAAGGTCTGTAAATTATAACTGAGTTTATATTTTGGAAATTATAATAATTTGATATTATTTCGATAGATCTTAATTCATTATAATTATACTTGCTAAATAGCATTGATGATGAAAGATAATTGAAATGATCCCAATAATTACCTCTAAAAACATAAAATTGTTCGCCGTAGTATAGAGCTGGAATACTAAATGTAATAAAGAAAACTAAAAAAATAACTATTAAATTAATAAAATATTTTAAATTTTTTTTTATGTACCAAAAATTAAGCAAACAAAATAATACAAGAATTAATAGATAAATATTTATTATATTCTCTTTACTGAGGTCAAAAATAAAGAACAGGTGAAAAGATAAAATCACAAATACAGATAAGCCAATAAAAATAGTATCTATGCTTCTGCCTTCATTAAACACTTTGGATTTTTTGTTAATTATTAAGCCAAATGAAGCAAAAATAAATATTGAAGAAATAAAATAAATTATAATTAATAAATAATTCATAAGTAATTCTATTTTTTTAAAACTAAAATTTTATTGTAAATAAATATATATAAAATGATTTGTACAAAAATTAATATTAATAGTTTTGTAGAACTATTGTACCAAATAATACCAAGTAGAAAATTTGGCAATAAGCAAATATTAATTATTAATGCCGAGATGGTATTTATTTTTTTTATTTCTAATTTATTTTTAAATTTTAAGGTAAAATAACCATTAATAAGCGAATGCAAATGTAATTTATCAGATCTATAAACAGCTTTATTTCTTTTTATTCTCCTTAAAATAGAAAATAAATTTTCGAATGCGGGATACCATAAAAATACTGCTGCCAATAATGGACTTATAAGACCTTGAGAATTTTCAGTGAATGAAATAACTAATAATGAAATTAAAATAGAATTAATATAAATACCATTATCACCTAAAAAACATTTTCCGAAAGAGTTAAATAAGAAAAATACAAAAAAAATAACAATTAAAGTTTCAACTAATACAATCATGTTAAATGTATAAAAAGGTAACTGCAGATTTACAAAATATATTGAAAACAATATTAGAATAGAATTGCCTATTACAAAACCGTTCAATCCATCCATAAAATTATGTCCATTTAAAACTGTGACTAAACAGAAAACTACAAATATTAAATTAAAAAAACTATTTTCTAGAAGGTAATCAAAATAATAAAAGTCTACGGATGATATTTTTATCTCGTTAAAATTAACTAAAATGAAAAAAAATAAAAGTTGAAAAATTAGTCTAATTTTCGGAGACAGCTCTTTTTTTGTATCTGCAAGTGTCCCGATTAATAAAAAGGGTACGAAATAAATTAAAATTTTTATTTCATAATTATTAAATGAGAGAATTATAGTAGATAAAATGAAATATATACCACCTGATAAAGGTATTATATCTTGATGTTTGTATTTATGATGTGCAGACTCAGGATTATCAATTAAAAATTTACTTTTAGATAAAACAAAATTTATAACTAATAGTAGGCTTACGCAAATTATGGTATTTAAACTTAAAATTAACATTTTTATATATAAACTAATATAGTTTATACTATTTAGATTAATGAGATTTATATTTATTTTTATATCTTGTGTGCTACTAATCTCAATAACACTTTGCGAATTTTATTTAAGATATATAGGTCTTGGTGACCCTATCCGATATGATAGCAACTATATTTATGGATATGCCCCCAAAGAAAATCAAAAAAAAGAGCGTCTAAATGAATCAATTGTTACTATAAATGAAGTTGGTTTAAGAACACCATTCTCTTGGGATAAAGAAAATAAAGAGAAAATTATATTTATTGGAGATAGTATTACTTATGGGGGCAGTTATATAGATGACAAAAAAATTTTTTCTTATTTAGTATGTGATAAATTAAAAAGTTACTTGTGTGGTAATGCGGGTGTTAATGCCTATAGCGTTATTAATATGGTAATGAGATCACGATTTGATATTAGGATAAAAAATTCACAAAATTATATTTTTACTTTAGCACCTGGAGATTTTTATAGAGAATATGTGGGTTCTGGTGCGGCTCATTTTTATTTAAACAATAAAAAGTTTTTTCTACCAGCAATTACAGAGGCAGTAAGCTTTATAAGCACGAAATATGATATTAATAACTATATATCAAAAAAAAATGATACCAAAATTTACGACAATAAAATTGAACTAATTGATTATTCTATTACTTTACTAAAAGATGAGATTGAAAGACTAACCAAAAATAATAAATCTGTGAAAGTATTTTACTCAATTGAAAAAAATGATAAAAAATCAAATAGAAAATTAAATAGATATATATTAGATAAACTTATAAAATTAAATTTAAACAGTTTTTATTCCTTAGAAATGGTTTTAGATAAAGATGAATATTTCTATGACAATGTACATTATAGTGAGGCCGGACACTCAGTAGTAGCTGATAAAATGATATCTACCTTTTAATTTTAATACACTCAGAATATACTCTTTTAATTTTTGCTAAATTTTTTTTTATATTATGGTTACTTTTAATTAAAGAATTTGCATTATTCCCCATTCTAATAATACTTTTTTTATTTAAACAAAAATAATCAACAATTTTTTCAAATTTTTTTAAATCTCCAGGTTGTTTGAAAGATAAACCTGTTTTTTTATTTATAAAACTATCAGCTGAATTTTTTTTGAGACAAACAATACTGGGTATTTTATATAATCCCGCCTCAAAAATTTGTCTACCTAATGCATTTAAATAACTCGGAAAGCAAATAACGTCAATTTTTTGGTAAAACAATTGAATATTATTCAAATGACCCATATTAAAAATATTTTTAGAATCTAATAACTTTTTATTAATATTGTTTGATAAATTAAGTATTTTTCCATACCATTTCTCTGGAATAAAATTTCCCGCTAAATAAAGTCTTATTTTTCTTTTTGTATTCAGTTTATTGTGAATTAATATTAAATCCTCTAAACCTTTGTATTTTAGAAAACTTCCGATATATCCAAAATTAATATACCCATTTTCAAAAAAAGTTTTTTTTTTTATTTTTTTTATAACAAATATATTTCTAATTACTTCAACATTTAAGTAATTTGGCAAAGAGTTTTTTACATCATTATCTATTGCTATTATTTTAAATATATTCTTTTTTAAAAATTTGCATATTTTCTTACCAAAATAATTATTCTTTTTAAATAAAATCCTGCAGTGTAGGATAAATGGTTGCTTAAAAAAAAACTTAAATATAAAAATTGTTGGGACTAAAGTAATTTCATTAAAATGAATTAAATCTAATTTTTTTATATTTTTTTTTATTAAAAAAATTGAAATTATTGTAGGAAAAATAAATAATATTTCTCTGAGTAGGATTAACCATCTTAGGCCCCTGTAATAACCTAATATAGAATTGTCAAATTTGGATAAACCTGCTGTTTTAATCACATGGCCATATTTTTTTAATCTTTTTTCTGCAATACCTGATGGAGTTAGAAAATAAAAATTATAATCTTTGACCATAATTTTTAAATACTCTTCGAGACTCTTTAGTGATCCACTGAATTCACCAATCGAATGAACAATTAATATATTATTTTTTTTTTTCAAAGAAATAATTCTTATTTTTATCAATAATAACTTGTAAAGTATTTAAGACCTTATTATGTCTTTTTTTTGAGTTATCATTAAATGGCAATGATATAATTTGTTTACAAATATATTCGGAGTTTCTCAAAAACATATTTTTTTTTATTTTTTGATTAAATTGTCTGTAAAGTGGTTTTGGGTAATAGACTTTATATTCCATATTAACTTTTTTTAGTTCCTTAATAAATTCTGATCTTTTTTTTAGCAAAATATTGAATTGTGATAAAGTTTCTCCACTTTTATATTCAGGAAAACCTGAAATTAAGTTTTTTTTAAAAAATCTTTGGTAACTTTTATATACCTTTATTTGGTTATTTATTTTTATTTTAAAATTTTTAATTTTTTTGTTAAGAACCGCCGCCTGTATAGAGCCGATTCTAGAATTTAAACCAACAAAATCACTGTATGAATATTTTTTTTGTCCATGATTCCTCAATAATAAAATTTTTTTGTAAATCTTTTTTTGGTTAGTGAATACTGCACCTCCATCACCATACCCACCCAAATTTTTTGATGGAAAAAAACTAGTACATGTAATGTCAGCAATTGAACATGAATTTTTATTTTTAATTTTAGAACCTAAATTTTGTGCTGCATCTTCAATATGTATAATATTATTTATTTTACAAATTTTTTTTAGCTTTAATAAATTACAGCTTCTTCCAAATAAAGAAGTTGAAATTACAGCTAAAGTACTTTTGCTAATTTTTTTTTCAACATCTTTTATGTCGATATTAAATGTTTCAATTTCAACATCTGCATAAATTGGTTTAAAGCCAAGCAAAAGGACTACCTCTGCAACTGATAACCATGAAAATGCAGGTATAATAATTTCTTTTTTATTTCTTTTTATATCTAAGGATAATAAAGATAAAATTAATGAGTCAGTTCCTGACCCTGTTGTAATAGCATATTTAGAATTTGACAATATCTTTAATTTATTTTCTAGAGTTGTTACTTCCTGACTAAATATAAAATTATTTTTTTTTATGACTTTTTTTAAATTCTTTATTATGTCGTGATTTAAAGCAGAATTAATTAAATCAAGATCATTAAATTTCATCATTTAAAAATATTTACTTAATTTTTTGTTTTACTGAATTTTTTTTTTTGTATTTATGAATAATTTCGTTTTTATTATTTATATTTCCATAAATTTTTGCTGGATTTCCAACAACTAATTTATTTTTTGGAATACTTTTTGTAACAACTGATCCTGCTCCAACTAAAGCATCATTGCCAATTGTAATATCAGACAAAATTGTAGAATTTGCACCTAATGTAGCTCCAACTTTAACGAGAGTTTTTGAGTATTTTTTTGGGTTAATTTTCACTTTTGATCTTGGAATTTTAACATTTGTAAAAACCACACTAGGTCCACAAAAAACATCATTTTCTAAGGTTACACCTTCATAAATTGAAACATTATTTTGTATTTTTACATTATTTCCAATCTTAACATTATTTCCGATAAACACATTTTGACCTATAACGCAATTTTTTCCAATTTTTACATTTTTAGAAATGTGCGACCAATGCCATATTTTTGTATTTATTCCTATTTTTACATTTTTATCTATACAAGCGGTATCATGAACAAAATATTTTTTTTTCATTATTTTAAAATTGGAATTAACCTGATAATTTTTTCAAATTCAGATATGTGAAACAAATTTTTATTAATTATCATTTTATAATTGTCTGTGTGCAGATTATTAAAATTATTAAAATTAATCTTTGTTTTATCAATAATCATATGCCTATCAAATTTTTTTCTTTTTTTATATGATTTTTTGTTTAAAGTAGATAGTGTCCATTTTATATTCGCTTTTTTTAACTTCATATAACCTTTGGCATGATTTTGTTTCTTTATTTCGAATTTTATCTTTTCTACGTCTCCAAAAAACCAGATCAACAAGTCAAAGAAGTGTATGCCGATGTTTACTAATAAACCTCCAGACTTAGTTTTAATATTTTTCCAACTTTTAAAATACCAATCACCCCTAAATGTTGAATAATTTATTTTAACATCATAAGTTTTATTTTGTTTATCTATATTTTTTTTTAATTTTATTATTTTTTTATTTGCTCTTATCTGAAATATGCAAAAACATTTCTTGCCATATTTTTTTTCAAGTTTCCTTATTTTGGAATATTCTTTAAAACTTAATAATGGTGGTTTTTCTACTATTACATTTAAACCTAGAGATAGCCCCTTTTTTATACTACTAAAATGTAAAAAAGTAGGTGTACAAATTACTAAATAATCTATTTTTTTTTCTGAGATGTATTTGAAAAATTTATTTTCGTTATTAAAAAATTTTGTTTTAGGGTAAGATTCATCTAAAAATCCAACATTTTCATGAATGTCACAAACCGCAACCAGTTTACCATTTAAATTTTTTATAGAATTAAGGTGTTTTTTTGCAACAAAACCTGATACTCCAATTATACAAAACTTTTTCATTTGAGCTAAAATAAATATATATAAAAAACGTATATCATGAATATCAAAAAAAAACTTCTTCTTAAAATAAATTCTAAAAAAGCTAAAATTGGTATAATTGGTATGGGTTATGTTGGTCTACCTTTGGCAATTAATTTTGCTAAAAATAAGTTTTTTACTACAGGATTTGATAATGATTTAGAGAAAATAAGAAAATTAAAAAAAAACATATCCTATATAAAACATGTTAAAAACAAAAGTCTCGTTGAAGTAAAAAATAAATTTAGCTTTAGTGAAAAACTGAGCAATATAAAATATTTAGATATAATAATTATCTGTTTGCCTACACCGTTGGATAAAAATAAAAATCCAGATCTGTCTTACATTAAAAATACTTTAAAAAAAATGAAAAAATTTTTAACAGTTGGAAAATTAATTATATTAGAAAGTTCTACATATCCAGGTTGTACAAGAAGTATAATGAGTGAAATACTTTTTAAAACTAAATTTAAATTGGGTAATAATATTTTTGTTGGCTATTCTCCTGAAAGAGAGGATCCAAATAATAAGAAATATAATATCAAAAATATTCCAAAGATTTGTAGCGGTTTAACAAAAAATTGCAGTCTTTTAACCAGTTCGATTTATAAAAAAATAGTAAATAAAATAGTGAGTATTAGCAAAGTTGAAATTGCAGAGTTTACAAAAATTTATGAAAATACTTACAGAAGTGTAAATATTGCCTTAACTAACGAATTAAAAATTTTAGCCTATAAATTGAATATTGATATTCATGAAGTAATTAAAGCCGCAAAGACTAAACCTTTTGGTTTCCAAGCCTTCTATCCTGGACCTGGTGTTGGAGGCCATTGTATTCCAATTGACCCCTATTATCTCTCATGGGTAGCAAAAAAAAATAAAATTAAAACTAATTTTATTTTTCATGCAGGAAAAACAAATTCTAAAATGCCAAAATGGATTGTACGTGAATCTTTAAAAAAAAATAATATAAAAAAAGCCTTAATTATAGGAGTTGCTTATAAAAAAGATTTAGATGATACAAGAGAATCTCCTTCAATAGATGTAATAAAGATATTAGAAAAAAAAAAAATCATAGTAAATTTTTTTGATCCTAATGTAAAATATCTCAAGTCAAGAAAACTTAATAAAGACAAGAAATCAAAAATGAGTTTAAATAGCTCGATGTTGAGGAAATATGATGCTGTTTATATCCTCACAGATCATAGTAATGTAGATTATAAATTAATCCAAAAAAACTCTAAATTAATAATAGATACTCGAAATGTATACTCTAAAGAAAATGAAAAAAAAATTTTAAAACTTTAGAATTATGAATAAAGTTAAAATAAGTGTCATTGTTAATTGTTACAATGGGGAAAAATTTATTTTTAAATCTGTAAATAGTATTTTAAATCAAACACACTCAAATTACGAAGTAATTTTTTTTAATAATGCTTCAACAGATAATAGCGAAAATATAATTAAAAAATTAAAGAGTAAGAAAATTAAAATACTTAAATCAAAAAAATTACTAAAACTTTATAATGCTCGAAATAAAGCAATAAAACACGCTACTGGACAATTTATTGCATTTTTAGATGTTGATGATTGGTGGAATAAAAATAAATTAGAAAAACAATTAAGAGTAATGTTGAAAGAAAATTCTGAAATCTGCTTTTCAAATTTTTTTATTCATAAAAATAAAAATAAAAAATTATTTAGAGATATGAAAGATAAGCAAGTTAATAATGAAAAAGAATTTTTAAATAATTACCCAGTTTCAATATCAAGTCTTATGATAAAAAAAAAACTTTTTGATAAAAATAAATTTAATACAAACTACGAGATAATTGGAGATTTTGATCTAGTTATAAGATTAATTAAAAAATATAAAATTTCTTACACAAATAACCCATTATTGCATTACAGAGATCATAACAATAATAGAACAAAAATTAAATTTCTTCTCAGACTGAAGGAAATGGATTATTGGATAAACAGTCAATTAAAAAGCAACAATTATACCAGGGAAGAGATAAAAACTTTAAGTGAAAAGAATAATTATTGGCGATGTAAATACGACTTAGGGAAAAAAAATTATAAAAATTTTAAAAAAAATTTAAAAAAATTACCGATAAGCATCAAAACGATAAAATTAATATATTTTTTCTTAAAAAGTTTATTATGATAAATAAAACTATAATAATTTTTAGTTACGAATTTCCATCATCTAATACTAGTAAGGAACATATCTTTTTTAAAAATGAACTTAAGGAAATTTGTAATAATTTTAATAAAGTTGTAATTGTACCTTTAAAAAAAAAAAATAAAAATTCTGTCTTAAATTTATACAGAAAAAATGTTATTTATGATTTTTCCTTATCTGATGATATAAGAAATTTTAAAAATATTCTAGGATCAACGCTCAAAACTTTATTTAGTATTAGATATTATCTAGAAATCATAAAAAATTTAAAACTGAATTTAAAAATTTTAAGAAAAATTTCCTCTGAAAGTGTTTCTTCTTTAATTATTAAAAGATGGTTAATAAATCAAAAATTTGATTATAAAAATACAGTTTTTTATTCGCTTTGGTCTAATCAAGTTTTACTAAGTTTTAATGATATTAAATTAAAAAATCCAAATTTTAAGTGTTTTGCAAGAAGTTTGGGTAGTGATCTTAATGGATACTTTGCTAATAGTGATTATGTTCCTTATTTAAAGAAAAAATTTCAATTATTAGACTTGGTAATAGTACTAAATACTTTGCAGAAACAAAAATTATTAAGAAAAAAAATTATAAAAAAAAATAAAATAGTAAAGAGTTATTTGGGAGTAGAGGTTAGAAAAAAACTTAGTTGGAAGAATAAAAAAGAAATAACTTTTGTAAGTTGTGGCAATTTAATCGAAATCAAAAATACATCAAAAATTATCAAATTTGTTAAGTACTTAGCTAATTGTAACAAAAAATTAAATATAAAATATATTTTAATTGGTGACGGACCTCTTAAGAAGAAAATTATAAATGAAATATCTGAAACAAGTAAAAATTTAAAAATCAATTTTTTAGAAAAAATAGATAATTTTCCAAATTATTTAAAGAAGAAAAATGCCGATTTTTTTATAAATTTAAGTTCGAAAGAAGGTATGTCTTTTGCATTGATGGAAGCAATGAACCTTGGAATTCCTCCAATAGTGTCAAATATTAGTGGAAATAAAGAAATTGTTAATTACGATAGAGGTTTTATTTTAAAGAATTATACGCAAAAAGAATTCTCGAAAGTTTCTAATAAAGTTTTAAAAATATTTCAAAATAAAAAGAAATTTATAAAAAAAAGGAATAATTGTTATTCATATACATTTAAAAAATTAAACCAAAAAAAACTCTCAAAAAATTTTGTAAAAATTATAAAAAAAAACTTAATTTACTAATTCTTTTTTTAAAAGGTTTTTTAAAGTATTACTTAATCCTTTTTTATTATATTTTTCTAAATATGCTTTTGTCTCACTTAAAAAATTATTAATTACCCTTTCTTCATAAGTTGGTTCATTAACATAAAAGATATCCTTATGTAGTGTCTTAAATCTTTTTGAGGATACGTGTAATTTTTCTGAGATTTTTTCTCCTTTATTTAAACCAGTTTCTTTTATTTTAACTTCATCTACTGTTTTATTTTTAAATTTTAAAAGTTTTTTAATTATATCAATTATCAAAATTTGTTTACCCATTTTTAGGATAAATATTTTTCCAGTATTATTAAGTTGGCTAACTTGAAGGACTAAATTGCAGGCTTCTTGTACAGACATAAAGTATCTTTTAACTTTTTTATTTGTAATTGTAATATCTTTCCCACTTGAGATCTGATCTAAAAAAAGGTTTACTGCTGAGCCCTTACTTCCAAATACATTTCCAAAGCGAACAATATTTAATTTTGGTTTAAAATTTTTACTTTTCAAAAAATTTAAACTCACTAGCTCTGATACTCTTTTTGTAATTCCTAAAATGCTTTTTGGCTGAGCAGATTTATCTGTCGAAATAATAACAATATTTGTTTTTAAGTTTTCGCAGACTTTAACTAAATTATATGTGCCAATTACATTATTTTCGAATGCTTCACATATACTATTCTCTAAAAAATTAACATGTTTGTAAGCAGCTGAATGAAAAATTATATCTATTTTTTTTTTTAAAATAATATTTTTTAATAATTTTATATTTAAAATAGATCCTAAAATTACTCTTAATTTTCTCGGATTAACTAAATTATTTTTTAAATTAAATAGTGCAAGTTCTGAGTTATCCAATGCGATTATTTCTTTAACATTTATGGAAGACAATTGTTTGACAATTTCAGATCCAATTGATCCACCCGCTCCTGTGACTAAAATTTTTTTATTTTGTAGTTTATTAATTAATTTTTTATTTGTCGTTGATGTTTTTCTTTGAAAAAATTCTATAAAATAATCTTTATTAATATCCGATATAGATAGTTTGTCCTCTGTTAGAAAATTTTTAGATGGTACGAAACTAACATTTATTGAAATTTTTCTTAATTTTTTGATTAATTCTTTTATCTTATCTGATGAAAGGGATGGAATTGCAATAATTATATTATTTAAAATTTTATTTTTTCCTAATTTTATAAGTTCATTTAATGAAATTATTTTTAGTCCATATAATATTTTTTTTTGCTTTTTTTTATCATCGTCAACAAAGCAGTAGACTTGATTATTATTATTTTTCTTGAATGCAGAATAAACTTGTTTACCTGCATTACCCGCACCATAAATTATTGTTTTCTGAATAATGTCATTAGCTATATTTCTTTCAGAATTGTATATTTTTTTTAATACAATTTTTTTTTTTATATTTAATTTATTTACTAGATAATCCTCTAATTTTATATTTTTTACTTTAATTAGATTTAGTTTAGCTATTGAGCTTTGTTGTTCAGAAATAGAAGTTTTTTTTATTTTAAAATTTTTTTTTCCTAAATTGTTAATTATTTCATTAATTTGAATACCATGACCCAATCCGAGATCGAAAATTCTGTTTTTTTTCTCTTTAAGTAGTTCAATATATACTTTAGCTACATCTTCAACATTTATAAAATCTCTGATTGAATTTCCATTATTGTTAATAAGGATCTTTTTTTTTCTTTTATAAGAATTTAATAGTTTATTTATAATAGAAAATTTATCATTTACACCATACATATTAAAAATTCTAGCAATAGAAAATTTAATTTTATATTTACTACAATAATTTTTTATTAAAGATTCGGCTGCAATTTTGGTATTTGCGTACAATAACCTATTTTTTTTATCTAAATGAATATTATCGTTTAAAGAATTATATATTGAGGCACTACTTGAATATATAATTTTATTAATTTTTTTTTGGGGTAGGTCATCTAAAATTGAAGATAAATTTAAAATACTCATTTGAAAAAATTTTTCATAACTAGATATTTTATCTAATTGGCTGCTAGGATAAAATGAATTTACAATAAGATTAAATTTTTTCAAATTTTTCAATAAATGCAATTGTTTATGGTTTATTAAATATGAATTTTTGATTCTTTTTTTTAATTCCAGACTTAAGTAGCTTCTTTTTCCTAAAATTATACTAATCATTAAGATTTATTTTTTTATGACTTAAGTAACGTAAATATTTAAATTTTGTTCTGGTCAGGCTTGTTATTTTTCTTTTTTGTGAATTTTTAATTAATAACTTTAATATATCTTCAGTGTTATCAATATCAGAATCTGATTTATTGTAACCATCAAAACCTGCTAGTTGAATATTTTTTGCCTTACCTGACAATGCTATGCTAATCGCATATCCTATAGCTAAAGGGTATGGTAAAGAACAATAATTTTTACCAATTTTTATTTGGTTGCTTCTTTTTAAGTCTAAACCAAAATCATAGATATTTTTCCTAGATTTAATAATTTTTTTTATACTTTTTTGTAAAGAAGAGTAAGGTAAAACTAACGGATAATTGACTTTAGCTAATTTATTTATTTCTGACATAATTCTAAGAGGGTGGCAAAGAACTCTTAAATCTATAAGTTTTTCATTTATTGTCCTAATTGTATTTAGAGCTATTACATAATAATTATTCTTTACAATTAATTTCTCAATTTTATTTTTATTTTTAATAAGATTTTTACCAGGGCCAAGTATAATTATATTTTTATTTTTAAGAACTGTTATTGGTCTCCAAGCGCCATAAAATTTGTCTGCTAAAAAATAATTATAATTAATTAGCTTATAGGGATTAAATTTCTTTGTGTCAGATTTTGCTAATGAGGATATTATTTCATTATATTCCTCTTTTTTATACCTATTATCTGATAACATTTTCTGAATATAGGTAGGATGAATTTTGTTCAGAGCTGCGAATTTATAATATTTGTTTGGACCCCATTTGTAATTATTTCTCATTTTAACAAATGTTGACATAGTACTTTTAAATTTTTTTGTAAATTTGTAATTAATTAATTTTTTTAATATTTCCTCAGTTCTTAAATTACCTGGACCCCTTCCCATCCCAGTAATAGTTGCATCAATCCAGCTTGCTCCTAATTTTTTTGCGATAAGAGAATTTTTTAAGGCAAGTCTCAAATTGTCATGAGCATGAATGCCAAAACTGTGATTACATTTTCTTTTAAATTGTAAAATTATATTTTCTAGATGTCTGGGTTTAAGAGCGCCTAAACTATCAGCGAAATAAATTGCCTCTATATTTTTTGTCTTTAAAAATTTAGATATTTTATTTATTTGATTAGTTTTAATTTCTGAAATTTGCATAATATTAATAAAAACTTTTAATTCAAGTTTATTCAAATAATCAATACAATCTTTAAGAAGGAAGATTTCTTTATAATGACATGCAAATCTTACAAATTTTATTTTGGATATATTTTTTTTTGATACTAATTTTTTAAATTCTTTAATTTCTAAGTTATTTTTTATTATTAAGTCACTAGCATTAACCATAATCCCAATTGTCAAATTTTTTGGAATTTTTAAACTATTTAAAAGGCTATATTCTGTATAGGCTGTTAAGCCTTTTATTTTCCTTTTTTCATTGAACCTAAAACCTAACTCAATATATTTTATGCCAGTAGAATTTATATCATATATATATTTTTGAATAATTTTTTTTGAAAAGTTCCAATTATTATAATATCCACCATCTCTGAGGGTGCAGTCTAACAAATTGAAATTTGGGGAACTCATTAATTTTAATTGAAATAAGAAAATACAGTTTTTTTACTACCAATTTTTATTAGTCTATCATCAGTATTTTTTTCATATTTAATTATATTGTTACTAATATTTTCAAAATTTATACTTGGCCACATAATTTTGTTGTAACTCTCCATTACCATATCTTCACATATGTGATATACTTTAATATCATTGTCTAATGCTTCCACTATTGAACCTGTTGAACCAATAAAAATTGAAATTTTTTCTTTATACTTAAAATTGTTTTTTTTTTTTCATATTTTTAATTTTTTCACTTAATTTATCTGATAAATAAATATGCTTTTTTGAATTTTTACATACTGGATGATTTTGAATAATGAGCTCGTTGTAATTAATATATTTTAGTTTCTGAAATAATATATCAATTAAATCTAAAATTTTTTTTGCTGATGTAAAATTTATAGGAAGGTAAATTTTATTATTCATATTTTTTTTATCATCGTTAATAAATCTTGAAGATTCTCTCAAATATATGTTTTCTTCACGCCATCCAAAAAACCTAGATAAACAGTATTTTTGGTCATCACTTGCAACAATTAGATTATCTGGTGAAATTTTTCTCTTTACCAAATTAGTTGGTATTGATGGATAGGAATGAATAAATCCATTAATTTTCAATTTCTTTGAGTTTTTTAAGTAATTAATAATAGAAGTTTGAAATGGTTGCCCTTCATAGGGCAATAAAACTGACTCCAAATCTCTTAGTTTAATCAATTTAAATTTTTCTAATAAATTGTTAGCATAAAATGATTGCCAGCTAATTAAATTTATTAATTTATTAAATGAAAATGTATTAAAAACTAAAGATTTAATTAATACATAAATATTTTTTATATAGTTAATTTTATTCGCTTTTATAAAAACTATTATGTTGCTATTTAATTTTATGTCAAAATTTGATCCTGAGAATATTACGAACCACAAAGTATCATCCATAACTGAAGAATTTGTATTAAAATAATTATCGTGATAGATACCATTTTTATCAAAATTTTTATTTGAACCCCAAGTTATAATTAATTTTTTATAACTTCTTCTATCATTAGTTAAAGTTATAATTTTGTATTGGTGAAATATAATTAATGCATACACTTCTTTTAAAAATAATTTAATGAAATATCCAATCTTTCTCTCAGTCCAATATTTCATCAATCCAAAAGATGTATTTTGACCAAAAGCTGCAAAATAAGTTAATCCAGAACTTTCTAAATTTAAATTGCTAAAATTATTATTTAAATAATTTTTAACTTTATTTATTAAATTTATTTGGTTTTCTGCAATTTGTTTCATTTATTCGCCACCAGAAACTGTAATTGTCTGACCGGTCATAAATGAATTTTTTTGGGATACTAAATTATATATATAATTTGATATTTCAGTACTTGTAGCCATTCTTTTGATTGGAATTAGACTAATTCTTTTTTTTAAATTCAGACTTTTTTTCATTTTTTTATGGATCTTTGTATTTGTTACTCCTATTCGAAGGTTATTGATCAAAACATTTTTCCTTGACCATTCTTTAAATTTATTTGGGATAAACTCCATACAGTGTTTTGATAAACTATAATTAAATGAATTATGACCACCTCCAAATTTAACACCTATGCTCGAACAATTAAGTATTCTTCCATAATTTTTTGCAATCATTTTTTTTATAATTCTTTGTTGTATTAAAACTGGGATTAAAGCGTTAATTTTTAAAGATGTTTGTATTTCTTTAAGGTTGGTATTTTCAAAGCCTTTGTTATCAATGAAACCTATCAAATTTATAAAAATATCAAATGACTTATTAAATTTTTTTGTTAGAGTATTATTTATGTTCTGATTATTTATTTTTTTAAAATCAGATTGTATTAAGGTCAGATTCTTATTTTTGATTTTCTTCAAATCTTTTTTGCTTTTAGAATAGTGAGCATACACTAAAAAATTATTACTTAAGAATAATTTGATAGTTTCTATACCAATATCTGAACTGCCACCAAGTATTAATACCTTTTTCATTTTTACTTATCTACATTATTCCATGCAGAATAATGATTTGTTCCCATTAAAACTCCCTGAACATCACACTTATTACAAGGTGAGAATTTCCTGTTTCCATTTCCTAAAAGTTTTCTTGCATTTGTAAATTTTGGTCCTTTCCATATATCTAAAATTGATTTGTCATTGATATTTCCAGCTATTAGTTTTTTTCCCCAATCATGAGAACAAATTAAAACTTCACCAGTATAATCAATAAAAAAGGTATAAAACGGGTAATAACAATTAACATTCAATGGCTCTTTTAAGGTTTTAATTTTGTACTCAGCATTTTCCATCATTCCAGATCTATTACTTAGTGTAATACCAAAATCCTCGTTGGGTGGAAGATATCTATGTCTAATTTTAAATTGATCTTCTGAAAGATTACAGCTGAGCAATAAATTTTCTAGTCTAATTGCATCTTCTTTACTATCGTAGACACTTACTAGCAATGTTGATAATCCAGATATAAAAAGTTTTTTTGCTCTTTCTTTATTTAAAACATCTCCATTAGTCACCATTTCAATTCTAGCTTTTGGTAAAGATGTTCTCAATATATTGATTAGATTATAAATATTTTTATCTAGTAACGGTTCAACAAATCCCGAAAACAATATTATACCTTCATATGAGTACTCTGATAATTCTTTTGCAATTTTTTCAATTAATCTAGTAGGAATAAAATCTTTTACATCCTTATAATCTGAAGCACTTCGTGGGCAAAATGAGCACTTTCTATTACAGGTCCCTGACTCACTTATTTCAATAATTGAAGGAATAGGAATGTTATTATAATACTGAACTTTACTTGAAATATTTTTCTTTCTTTTTATAAGTGGATCAATAAATTTTTTATTATTTTTAGTCATTTTTTTTTAAAAATTTTTCTACTTTTTTTACATCATTTTTTTCATCAACTGCTATTGAGTTAGAATTTAATTTAATCATTTTTATTTTAATATTTAAATCAAAAAATCTCAAAATTTCTATATCTTCTACCATTTCCAAGTTAGTTTTTTTTTTTTTTTTACAGTATTTACTTAATTGTTTTTTATTAAAAGCATAAATACAAACCTGTTTAAAAAAATTTCTATCTTTTAAATTTTTTTTTGAACCAGGTATTGCAGCTCTAGACATATATACTAGATCATTTTTTTGATTTACAACAACCTTTGGTAAATTTAAACTAAATGCATTTTCATAAGAATGTATTTTGTCAAATCCACAAATTACATGATTTGGAAATTTTTTTTTAGCTTTAATAATTTTTTTTATATCATTTGGATTTATTAAAGGTTCATCTCCTTGGACATTAACTATTATTTTTGCTTTTAATTTCTTTGATGCTTGTCCAACTCTATCTGTCCCAGTTAAACATGACTTAGAAGTTTTTATAAATTTAAAATTATTTTTTTTAACAACATTTGATATTTTTTTGCTATCTGTCGCAATATATAAATCATCTCTTCCTACTACTTTTGAGCAAATATCTGCTACCCTTAATACCATTTCCCTTCCAAAAATCTTTACTAATGGTTTTCCTTTATATCTTGTTGATCCATATCTGGCTGGTATTATTATTGCAACACTCATTTCTTAAAAATTTTTACCTATATTGTAATGTTTCTCAAATTCATTAAAAACAGTTTTCATTATTTCTTTTGGTCCGCATGTTATTAATAAAAAATTACTCATATTTTTACTATAAGACCTCACATAAATTTTTTTTTTTGACAAGTTTATCTTTAATAAAATTAGTTATATTTGCATTTTTAAATTTAATAAGTAAAAAGTTTGATTTAGCGCCTGTTACATTAAGGCCGAGATTTATTAATTTTTTTTTTTCAAGTAATTTCTACCTATCACTACTGATTTGTTATAATTAAGTACAATTTTTTTTTTTGTCAAAAAATAATTTGCAACAGTGTCTGTCAAATAATTACTTTCATAAGTAAGCCTGTACAAATCAAAAAATTTAATATTCTCACTATGTGAAATCATAAATCCAAGTCTAATAGATGGTAACCCAAAAGATTTAGAAAATGATCTTAATATTATTAAATTCTTATTATTTTTAACCAATCCTATTGAGCTTTTTGAACCAAACATGAAATAGGCTTCATCAATCACAAGTATTACCTTATTTTTTTTACACATTAAGGTAATTTTTTTTATATAATCTGTTGTCAGATAATCTTCTATTGGCTGATTAGGATTTGGCAAAATAAGAATTTTTGGTTTTTTTTTAATTTCTTTTTCTAGTTCTTTTTTATTTAATTTTAAGGAGTCTAAACTATAATTTATTTTTATAAATTTTGTTTTAAAAATTTTTGAAAATATTTCATACATCCCATAAGACGGATGTAAGGCACATATTTTATCTCCAGGTTTTGTTAAAGTTTCAAAGATAGTTTTTAAACCTCCGTCAATCCCACTGGTTAATAGAAAGTTTTTTTTCTTTAATTTAAAAAATTTTGAAATATTATTATACAATTGTGAATGATCAGGATATTTAGCAAGATTATATCTTTGATTTTTTTTGAATATTTTTTCTAATAAATTGTTTTGGTAATTTAAAACTCTCTCATTTCTATTCAGCCTTAGTCCATTTTTTAAGTCTCTATTTTCTAAAGTTCTAATCCTTCTTAAATTAGACTTAATTTTAATTTTTGAAAATAAAATTCTACTTTCACTCATATAAGTGAAACTCTGTTTTTAGAACTGATTTATTTGTTATATATGGATTTTTACCATTTAATAATGTAAACCCTCCATATATAAAATGTCTTTTATTTTGAGCTTTTTCTATTTTACTAACACTGTGAAAACTATCGTCTCCATTTTGAAAAATTACTAACTTTCCAGCTTCTGGGATTACATCATCTATTATTTCACATTCATCTCTTGATGGTTTAGCTGAATTGTTTTTATCAAGTTTATTTTTTAATTTAAAAATTTCTAAGTTACCTCCCTGCGTACCATCTTCCAATGCATTTAAATAAATTAAAAAAACTATTATTCTACTATCACTATCTCTATGAATTTCTCTAGTATAACCATCCCCAGCTACTGAATAATCGTAAAGTAATTCAATGGGTCTTTTGAGCGGGTAAAAAAATTTTGAGAACTTAAAATTTCTTAAAAATCTTCTAACCGAGCGAATTAATGTAAATTTAATTATCGTGCTTGTATTTAAATTTTTTAATTGGTTAAAACCAATTCTTTCTACTTTTTTTTGAAACTCGTCTTTTTTTTTATTTTTAAAATAATTAAATATTTTAAACTTATTTTTATTAAGATTTAATGTTTCACAACAAAACTCAAAAAATTCTTCTGAAGCAAGTCTTTGCTCCAATTTTCTCCAGTTATCTGATTTATTACATAAATTACTAAACTCAACATTAGAACATGTCAAAAAAAATCTATTATTATGGATTTTCTGGTAGTTTTTAAAACTAGATTTGTTTTCAGCTTCCTTAATTAAATTTTCACAATCTTTAGAATTTAAAAAGTTTTTTATTATTTTATAGTTCATTTTTTATCACTTTGTTTAATATATCTCTATCTCTTTTGGTATCCATACATTGCCAAAAATTTTTATGCTTGTAAGCTACCAAGGATCTTTTTAAGCATGCTTTTTCTAAAGGTTCTTTCTCAAGTATTGTTTTAGAATTTTTTATTAAGTCTAAAAATTTTTTCTCAAAAACAAAAAATCCACCATTAATCCAACCTTTGTCCATTTGGGGTTTTTCTTTAAATTGTGTTACTTTATTTCCTTTAATATTTAATCTTCCAAATCTTGACATTGGTCTTACTGCAGTTACTGTTACTAATTTACCATGTTTTTTATGAAACTTTACTAATTTATTAATATTTACATTTGAAACACCATCTCCATAAGTACACATGAATGTTCCGTTTTTTAAATGTTTATCTAATAGTTTTATCCGTCCGCCCGTCAAAGTTTTCTCTCCTGTATATACAAATTTAATATTACAAATTTTATTATTAATTTTTTTTTTTACTTCAACACCATTTTTTAAAACTTTTAACGAAATTTTTTTATTTTTTATAAAATAGTTTGCAATTATTTGTGCTTTAAAACCTAGCGATAAAATAAAATCTGTGTATCCATATTTTAAGTAAATTTTTATAATGTGAATTAATATAGGTTTACCAGCAACCTTAACCATCGGTTTAGGAATAGTTTTAGTATATTCAGCTAATCTTGTTCCCATTCCTCCAGCTAATATTACAGTTTGCATTTTACCAATCATAATTAATTTTTTTTAAAGGTCTTTTTATATATTCGTTTTTTGAATGTTTTAGATCAGCTAGATTTAATAATAAACTTTTATTTTTATAAAGATTTTTAATTCCAAAGTATTTTTTAGGAGGAATAACTAGCATTTGTGGTTTGCTTTCTTTAATAATAAATTTATTAAAATTATGATTTTTAGGATCATAAATTACAACTTTTACTTTACCTACTAAAATAACTAAACTCACAGTCATTTTTTTGTGCAAGTTCCAACCTTTAATTTTATTTTTATTGACCCACAACGAATATATTTCTTTAATTTTTTTTAAATTATCTCTATTTGACTTTTTTATTAATTGCAAATTACCTTTTAAATTTTTAATTTTCTTTAAATTAAAAAGTTTAATTTTTTTGTTATTACCAGTTTGAGTTTTTTTCATAATTTAATACTTCTAGGGATTCCTGTGCAACACTTTTAAATAGTTTGATGTGATCATTGGAAAAATAATTTTTCCAATCTCCAACAATTCCTTTTCTAAAAGTTGTTTTCTTTTTTCCAAATAATTTGATTTTTTTACTTATTGGAATATCTTTTTTGCTTGAAATCGAAAGATTTTTTTTTATTTGTTCTATTTGAGTTTCACTCAATTCTTTAATTAAAGCAAAGTTAATAACTTTTTTAATAAATTCATTTTTATTTTTCTTAAAATCCTCAAATTTAATAATTGGGTATTTATTTAAATTTACCCAATCCACAATCCAATTATTAAAATATTTTAATTGACTAAACTTATCACCTGATTTTATTGTCATCAAGGACTCCATAAAACCTTTATTAAAATCTAACTTTTTTATTTTGGTGTGTTCTGAGTGAAAAGGATCATTTGTTATATGGTAATACCTGGATAGCATCATATCTCTTATGTCTCTTATTAAAACAAAAGCAGAAAAATTGAATTCCTCTAATAAACTAATATAAGATTTGTTAAAATGAGAGTGTGTTTTTAAAAAATTTCCTTTGTTATCAGGCAAATATTTAAAAAAACCTCTATGAATCTCGTGTGGATGATTATCTCTCGCGAGGTAAGTACATTTTCTGATAGAGGTATTAAACAAATCTATATATCCAAGATCTCTATAAATTTGCTCTATCATTGTAGATCCTGATTTTGGTAAACCAAAACAGATTATGTTATGACCAGTTTTATATTTTTTGTTCCAAATTACATCTTTTTTTATATCTGAATAAATATCTTTGATAAAGAATATTGGGTTATTTTTAAAAGTTTTGTAGGCATATATTGATGGCATCAACAAACCTTTTTTATCTAAGTAGTTTCTCAAAAGTTTAACCAATGCTTTTTATTTTTTTTTAAATTTTTTAAATATGTGTTAATTTGAGAATTAGATATCTCCCTAATATTTTTTTTGTATTTCAAAAATGAGTACCATTCTGATGTTAATTTAATTGTTTTATTAATTTTTAAAATGGGTTTCCATTTTAAATATTTTAAAGCTAAAGATGAATTAAGATTTAGAATTTGTGCTTCTTTAATTTTTTTTTTAAACAGTTTATTTTTCTTAATTTTAAATTTAAAATCATATATATTTTTTTGTATCTCTTTAACAATTTTTATAACAGGATAATCTTTTTTAAATGAAGGACCAAAATTAAAAGACATTCCGTTTATGTTACTATTTTTATCTAAATAATAAGCTAAAGACAAATAGCCATTGATGATATCAAGCACATGTTGCCATGGTCTAGTAGCATTCGGACTTCTGATGCTGATTATAGAGTTATTTAACCAGCTTTTCATACAATCTGGAACAATCCTATTTTCATTCCAATCACCCCCTCCAATAACATTTCCGGCTCTTGCTGATACTATTTTTATATTTTTTAAATCTTTTAAAAATGAGTGAAAATGAGACCTGATTGCTACTTCCGCAGCTCCTTTTGATGCTCCATAAGGGTCTAGTCCTCCAAGTTCATCACTTTCTAAATATCCACGATTTATTTCTTTATTTAGATAGCATTTATCACTTGTTATAATAACAGTTAAACATTTTTTTTTTATAAATCTTAAAATTTCTAGAATATTTATTGTACCAATTAGGTTAGATTTCCAAGTTTCAATTGGATTTTCGTAAGATCTTTTTACAAGAGATTGAGCCGCTAGATGAAATATGATATCTGGTTGAAATTTCAATACAGTTTTTTTCAAGCTAATATAATCATTAATATCTAAATTTCGCTCTGTAATTAATCGGCCGAGCTTATTTTGATAATAAAAGTTCATTTTACTTTTATTTTTTAGTGAAATTCCGTAAACTCTAGCACCTAAGTTAATTAAAGTTAAAACTAACCAGGATCCTTTAAAACCATTGTGACCAAAAATTAGAACTTTTTTATTCTTAAAAAAATTATTTTCCATACTAATTATCTATTTCAGAAAAAATATAATTCATAAATGATTTAAAATTATATTCTTTTCCAACATATATAAATTTCTTAAAACTATAATTTTTTTTTATTTTGATAAAATTATTAATATCATTCTCTAAATTATTATAGCTAAACTTAAATATTGGATCTTTTTTACTATAATTTTTATTAAAATAATCGAACCTTTCTGAAATACTATATAAAGCCACAGGTTTTCTATAATATAGAGCTTTCTCAATTACTGTTGAAGAATAACTAATTAATAAATTTGAAACTTTTAGATCTTTTAATAAATTATTATCGTTCTTAATTATAATATTATCTTTATTATAATTTAATAAACTTTTAAAACTATTCAGGTCACAGAAAACATTATCCCTATATCTAATTGTAAGTTGTATTTTTGGCTTTTTGTTTATAACTTCTACTAATTTATTAATAGATATAACATACTCATCAAAAGTTTCATACATTCCCAATCTAGTAGAAAAATGTTTTGGTGTGGAGGCGTGTAAAAATCTTATCATTACCAGGATATTGGTTGAAATCTTTTAAATTTTTTTTTTGGATATTTTTTTTTGATGAAATACTCAGTGATTTTGGATTGAGAAATTATTTTGCTTGAAAAAATATCTTCAACAAAACCTATTGATATTTCATTAATAAGATAATTGAATTTATTATCTCCAAATTTTGGTAATGTGCCGTGGGGTATTAATATATTTTTAATACCATCATTATTTGAAACCTCCGCAATAACTGGTGATATAATACCTCTTGTATGATGCGAGATATAAAGTTTAACATCTAATTTTTCAAAAAAACATTTAATAAAAGGTGTAATTTGATTCTGGTAATTTGTAGCTTTTGATAATACAGAAATTAAATTTTTGTTAAAAGGCTTCAATTCTTCAATATTTAAATCTGATATAGTTTTTTCAATTATTTTATTTATATTATCGTTTTTACTCATTAACAAATTAAAATCTAAAGCAGAATAATTTTTAAAAGGATTTAGTATTTTAATAATATTAGACAAGTAATTTAAATAATAGTTTTTTTTATTATTAACGAAAGTAATTGAGATAATATCTTTTTTTTCTTGTAAAATTTTAGCAATTTTTAAAAAGGTAGGATTAAATTCCGAAAAAACAACAATTTTTTTTTTTTTTAATAATAATAAAATAAAATTAATCATTATTTTATGAATGATATTGCCTTGATTAAATTTAGGTACACTAAAATGAATTAGTTTTTTTTCAAAAAGTATATGATCAAATAATATTGAAGAAATTTTTTTTTTGTCATTATATTTCTTCCACTTATTATTTGAATAAATCCAGCAAGGAGTAATTTTAGAAACTAAGTAATCAGTGTAAAAAATTGCTGATAAGGTATTCATTGAAAAATGTCTTAGATTAGCCCTATTAGCTCTTGATAAGATATTTAAGATTGAGATATTCTTGGTTATTTTTGAGTGTATCCTATTTACTTTTTTTAATAAATATAATTGTTCATTATCTCTGATTTTGTCATATGTATTAAATGTATATGAAGAATATTTTTTATCATACATTTTTGGATATAAAAAAAATATTTTTTTGTTATTTAAACTTAAATCATCAAAATGATTTAAATCACTTTTATTTTTTATAATTATGTATTCAGTTTTCAAGTTTATTCTTAGACTTTTTCAGTAAATACTCAGCAAGATCAAAAGAGTTTTTATCGAATATTTCAAAGTTACACATTGGGTCATTTACTTTATAGAATCCAATATTGTTTCCTAAAGTATTCATATTTCTAATGAATTCAGAGTGGGTTATAAAACCAAATCCATTTAAGCCAGTGTAAGACTTTCTTTTAAATTTTCTTCTAACATCCCCACTATCAATTCTGACAAATGAATTATCCTCATTTTCATGCCATAACCACGATGATTGCTCTTTTACTGCTATCACTGAGTCATATCCTTTCTTAATCAGCTGCATTATCATTTGATCAATTATCTTACTATTATTTTTAAATGGGAAAGTCTCTAACGACTGAAATATTAAATCAGGAAATATTTGCTTACTCTCTAGTTGCTCTAAAGTATATTTTACTACCTTTTCTAAATTTGTCTTATTGGATGATAAGTTTTTCTTTCTTATAAATGGACACTCTGCTCCTAATTTAATTGCTATTTTTTTCATTTTTAAATTATCTGTTGAGACTATAATTTTTTTTATAAGTTTAGATTGTTTTAGAAAATTTATAGTATAAGAAATCAATGCTTTTTTATTAATATACTTTGGTTCACCAATTGTTGGTATAATTGCAACTATATTCATTTTTTTTACATCTAAAAAATTTAAATTAAATTTTTTCTCTGTCTTTTCTATTATATCTATTACATTTTTAATTCTTTTGTTATTACCTGTTTGATGTATTCCATGAAAATGTAATACACTAGCTTCTGGCTCATAAACAATTTTAAATCCTTTAGATAAAACCTTTTTACCCCATATCCTATCTTCTATATTTGTTGTTTTATTATCAAAAGGTATTTTTTTCCAAAGATCTTTTCTAATAATAGAATTTGCGTTATGGAAAAAATTATCTTTTATTTGTATTTTTTTATCTAAACCAAATACTAAAAGTAAATCTCTTTTATCCTCTGCCTTAGAGTAAGACATCGCTTCTTGTCTTCCATAAACACCCGCAATTTTATTATCAGAATTAATACATTCTACTAATTTTTCTAACCATTTTTTATTTTTTGGAATACAATGGGCCGATATACATACAATGTATTTACCCTTTGAGTTTTCTGCTCCTAAATTAATAGCTTTTCCAGGGAGAAAATTTTTAATTTTTAATATTTTTTTAACTTTATTGTGTTTGGCTTTATCAACAGTTTTATCACTACTATTATTATCTACTAAGATTACTTCGTAATTTTTATAAGTTTGTTTATGTATTGACTCAAGGCACTGAGAAATCCATCTTTCTTCATTTTTAGTTCTTATAATAATTGATACTAACTCTTTATCCATTAAATTAGAATTCAATTTTATATTTTGATGATAGTTTTTTTAATTCCAAAAACAATTCGTTAGAAATTGGAATTCCCTCAGCGAATCTAATATTAGAAATTTTTATTTCTTGATCGTTTGGAAGCATGACTTTTCTTTTTTGGTTCAACTTTGGCTCAGATCTCACTTGCTTACTGAGTTTTTGCATCCTATCTAAAAAACTACTTTTACTTATAACACCGTCTACTTTTAACAAAATATAAAACTGAGAAAGGTATCTTTTTTTTTTAATTGATGTTTTGTACATAGAACTAATTTGTCTTCCAAAATCCATTCCTGAGTAAATTCCGCATAATATTTCAATCATAGAGGCTAAAGCAAAACCTTTATAATCTCCAGCAGGTAATAAACTAACAATATCTTTTAGATTTTTTGTGTCTTTACCTAAATAATTTGAACCATAAAAAAAATCACTTTTTTCTTTTATTTTTCTAATCTCCATAAGCTTATTCCAAGAAATGATTGAACTGGACATGTCTAAACAATATGGAGCATCATTTTTACGTGGAGCAGTAAAACATATAGGGTTTGTACCAAAATATGGTCTTTTTCCGTTTGTTGATCTTATTAGTGAGTCTGCATGTGTAAATGCAAAGCAAATGTAACCCTTTTCAGCTGCTCTTAGAGCAATACTTCCCATTGCACCTGGATGGGTTGAATTTATTACACTGACAGCGCATAAGCCAATTTTTTTTGCTTTTTTAATTCCAATATCTATAGCTTTTAAACCTGCTATATGCCCATAAGCATTATTAGCATCCAAAGTTAATATACCTGAGTACCTCATTTTAACTTTAAAATTAGGATTTGGATTCTTTCTTCCATAAATTCCTGATTTTATATAATGAGGCACTAATTTAATACCATGAGAATCAATGCCTCTTAATGATGTTTCACATAAACAGTATGAGATCTTTTCCGCATCTAATTTATTCATACCTATTTTAACAAATAGTTTTTTTACAAATTTATTAATTTTTGAAAAATTTATTTTTCTCATAAATTAATTTTGATTTTTTTATTTTTAGAGCTTAAGCTTTTGTTTATAGCATCTGTAACATAAACAGAAATTTGTGAACTTTTAAAACTTGGTCTTGATTTTTCTAAAAATTTTAAATTAATTTGATTATTTATTAATTCATGTACGTCTTTCAAAAAATTATTAATGCTACTTATTCCATATCCAGAAAAATAACTTTTATTTGATGAAGATAAAAATTTGTTAGAAAAATAGGGGTTTAAATCATTTATTCCATTTTTGTCATCAACTATTTGCAAACCTCTATTTTTTTGATCTGAGTCTATTCTTCCTTTAGTTCCAATAAATGAAATTTTTTGGTCTGACATCGCTGAAGATTTATTTGAGTCTATCCAATTACAAGAGTGTAATGATAAAAAATTATTATTTTTATTTTTCCATTCAATTACAGCATGTATTGAGTCCCAAGTATTAATATTTTTCTCTTTTAAATAATCTTTCAAGCCCCAAGCATTCACACTAATTGGTTTTGAATCTGTAATAAAATTTATTAAATCAACATAATGAACACCAAGATACTGAAAAATATTTGACTTATTGACCCATTTTTTAAATTGTTTAGTTGGGATTATCTTTCTTTGACTATAATTTACGTTCACGTATTGTAAATTTCCAATTGTCTTATTTTGTATTTTATCTCTGATAATTAGATTTGACTCATCTAATCTTTTATGAAATTCAACTTGGCCTATTAATTTGTTTTTTTTTGAAATATTAAATAATTTTTTAGCATGATCAATTTTTGTTACCATTGGTTTGACTACTAAACAGTGTATTTTGTGTTCCAATACATCTTTACATATCTTATAATGCAAATGATCTGGGACGCTCACAATTGCGCAATCAAATTTTTTTTTTTTGATAATTTTTAAGTATCCTTTCGGGTCATCTTTTTTCTGAGGAAATACCTCAATATTTGATTTTAGATTTAATAATTTTTTAATTTTTTTGTATTTTTTAAGATTTTTTTTTGCTGTTTTTAAAGATTTGCAACATATGGTAATACCATTTATTAAATTATTTTTTTTTGCTTGTAAAACTGAGGGTAAAATCGTTCCAAAATCATCATTTGATTGTCCTGATACAAACATACCTCCACCAATAATTATCAAATCTATTTTATGCATTTTTTTTTATTAATTTTGACACATGTTTACCAATGGCTAAACAACTTGTTAATCCAGGAGATTCGATTCCTAAAAGATTAATTATGTTTTTTTTTTTTTTTATATAAAAATCATTAACCTCAACTTTACTTTTATAGTAAATTTTAGGTCTAATTCCATATTTAAATTTTTTTAGTTTTTTCTTCTCTATTTTAGGATAATAAGACCTGACGGAAGAGTAGAATCTATCTTTCAAATTATTCCAATTTAGTTTATTATTTTTTTCTATAGAAGGTCCAAATATTATATTACCATTTAAATCAGGAGTGGCGTCAGTTCTTTCTGTAATTTTACCTGGTATGAAAATTGAGTATATAATGTGTTTAAATATTTTTTGAGAGTATGATAGGTATGCTCCCTTAACAAAATTAGATTTAGGGAAAGAAGCTTTATTATCGCATTTATTGGCAATTTTAACAGAATTTAAACCTGAGCAATTTATTAAATATTTAGTTTGAAAATTGTGAATTTTACCTCTGGTGTCCTTAAATTTAAAATCATTATATTTATTTTTTTCTATAAATTTCAACCCTGTTACTATTTTAGTTTTTTGATTTAGTATTTTAAGACTGATAACGTTTATAAATTTATCAACATCAAAAATAGCACTGTTCTTTGAATACAACGCATAATCGGCTGTTAAATTAGGTTCTAATTTTTTAATTTGATTTTTATTAATAATTTTCAGGTTTTTAATTTTATTTTTTTTACCTTGTTTAAATATTTTATTTAGTAAGTATTTTTCTTTTTGATTACATATAATTAATTTGCCAACAGTCTTATATTTAATTTTATTTTTTTTACAAAATCTTTTAAGTAATTCTCTTCCTTGAATTGAAAATTTGCTTTTCAATGAATTTTTTTTGTAATAAATTCCTGCATGAACTACTGCAGAATTTAAGGAAGAATTTTCTTCTCCAATATTTCTATTTTTTTCAACTAATAAGATTTTTTTATTTCTTAAAGATAAAAAATAAGCAACTGAAAGACCAATTACTCCCGCTCCAACAATAATTACATCATAAAAATTTTTCTTGTTATTATAAAATTTCATTTTTTATTTTAGTTTTCATTTATAAAAGAGTTTAAAATATTAAATGTTGTAATATTTTTTATACCATTGCAAAAACTCTTTTAGTCCATCCTTGAGTGACATTTGAGGTTGATATTTAGTAAGCTTTTTAATCTTAGAATTGTCTCCAAACGTTTTTAGTACATCTCCCATTTGTTTTTTTACAAATCTTTTTTTGAATTTTCTACCAACCTGTGATTCAAGTTCGGTTATATATTTAATAAGCTTTTCAGATTTTCCTTTTGAGACATTAAAAATTTCAAAATTATTTTTAATTTTATTTTTCTTTTGTTTTTCAAAAATCTTAATTATATAGTTAATTACATCATTGATATGAGTAAAGTCTCTTTCGTGGATTCCTTTATTAAAAATATTTATTGTTTTGTTTTCTCTACTTTTTTCCAAAAAAACATAAGGAGTCATATCAGGTCTTCCAAAAGAACCATAAACTGTAAAAAAGCGAAATCCGATTAATCTCATATTGTAAATATTGCTGTAAGACTTAGCAATTATTTCATTACATTTTTTTGTTGCAGCATAAAAAGATTCGGGATTGTTAGTATTAAATTCCTCATTAATTGGAAAAATTTTTTGATCTCCATATACAGAACTTGAGGATGCAAAAAATAAGCATTTTGCTTTATATATTCTGCTATTTTCTAAAATATTGAAAAAACCCTTTATATTATTTTCAAAATAAATTTTTGGATTTTTGATTGAATATCTAACTCCAGCTTGAGCAGCAAAATGAAAGACATACTCAAATTTATTGAGTTTGAAAAGTTCTATTATTTTTAATTTATTACAAATATCAATTTTTTTAAAAATTATATTTTTGGATTTTAATAGATCTTTTACTCTATACTTTTTTAGATTTTTATTATAATAATTATTTAAATTATCAACAACATAAATTTTATATTCTTTTAAATTTGAAATTTTTTTTGATAAATGACTGGCTATAAAACCAGCTCCTCCTGTTATTAAAATTTTTTTCATTAAATAATTAAATTATTTGAAATATTTTATTTTTTTTTGCAAATTTTTTTTTAATAAATTTTCAACAAGATTTAAATCTTTTTTAGTTTTTATTATGAAAGATTTATGCGGGTCCAAGTTATAATAGCCAATTTTTCCATGTAATATTGCACTATTCTGTTTCTTCATTGATTTTAAAAAAGTTTTAGAATCCCACATCATAATACAATAATTCATTAGATTAATTGGATTTAAATTTTGTGTTTTTTCAAACTTGGTATTATACGAAAAATTTATCGGTTTTAATCTATTATGTTTACTATTTATTAGACCATGCACATTAACTTGCTGAGTAGTAATTAAAGAATTTAGTTTTTTTTTGATAAAATATTTTAAAACCTCTAAAATATCACTTTCTTCAAGTAAAGGTGCAATGGGATTAATCCACATTAAAATATCACATTTATGATTTTTTAAAAAATCTAAAACTACATCATCTGATTTGACATTTGATAATCCTAATTTAGGTCTTCTCAAATAAAATTCACATTTATATTTATTACAAACTTTCTCAAATTTTTTACTATCTGCATTTACAACAACTCTTGTGAAAACCTCTGATTTCTTAGCAGATCGAACAGCATAACTTATTAAAGGGTGTCCTTTTAATAGTGCTAAATTCTTTAACTTTAATCTCTCGCTACCTTTTCTTGCAGGAATCATTGCAACGATATTATATTTTTGCATTTAAGTGTTTTAAATGTATTTTACTATTTGTGAAGAAAAAAATACTTATTATTTCAGGCAATCTTTTAAAACATCAATTCTTTTCAATAAGAATATTAAAAAGATTTCAAAACTCTCATTTAGTTATTGAAAATTATCCTACAAATATTTACAAAAATTATACTAAAGATCACTCAAATATAATTAAAAATCATTTTAAAATGGTTAAAAATTATGAAAATAAATATTTTAAAAAATATGTTACAAATAATATTAGTTATATTAAAAAAAAAACACTCTTCAAATTTGATAAAGGTGAAGTAAATAAAAAAAAATATTTTAATAAGATTAAAAAGTTAAAGCCTGACTTAATTGTTTTGAATGCTACATCAATATTAAATAAAAATTATATTAAACAATTTAAAAATAAAATAATTAATTTTCATGCTGGTTATATGCCTTTTTATAGAGGTTCAGGTTGTAATGTTTGGGCATTTTATCATAAGGAATTGAACTATGTAGGTGTAACAATTCATTTTGTTGATTCTAAAATTGATCACGGAAATATTATATATAGAGAAAAACCAAAATTTGCTAAAAATGATAATACACACAGCATAGGCTGTAAAAATTCTATAATTGGCTCAAATTTAGCAATTAAAGCAATTCAAAAAATACTAAAGAATCCAAATTATAAAGGAAAAAAATATAAAGCTCAAAGAAATAAATTTTGTAAAAAAAAAGATTTTAACTCCAAGGTGGTTACTAAAATTAACTATTTAATAAAAAATGGTCTTGTTAAAGATTTTTTAAAACTAGATCATAAATAATATTTGAAAATTTTTTATTACCTTTTAAAGAAAAATGCATTTTATCTAAAAAGTTATCTTTATTATATTCAATTTTATTTTTTTGAATTTCCACAAAAGAAACATTATTATAATTTGATATAATTTTTTTAACTTTTGGTAAAAGATTTTCTTCTATAATTTTATTATATTCACCACCATAAATTATTTCAGGAATGTATATGACTTTTGAATTATAGTAGTTTGCAATTTCAAAAATTAATTTTAGTCTCAAAACAATATTTTCAATTGATTTATCATTAACTCTTTTTAATCCTAGATAATTTGGATCATTATAAGGTCTATATATTGATAAAAGACCATTTGTTTGAATTTTTTTTTTAAATGTGAAAAAATAGTAAAGTAATTTATATAAAGGTAAAAATTTTAAAAAAACTTTATTATCTAATTTAATATTATTGGAGAATTGACCATAAATATTTTGGTAATCAGGGTGTATAAATTTTTTACTCTGATCACCTTGATAAAATGGGGTAAAATCATTTTTTGTTTGATAAATAATCATCAAATCTGGTTTTATAATTGGCAACCAAGCTTGACATCTAATCAAACTTTGAGTTGTTCCCCATGCTCCTACCCCAAAGTTATAAACAGAAAAATTTTTTTCTCTTAATTTTGAATTTAAAATTGCAGGCCATGTATCTTGATAATTTTCCATCTCCATACATTGAGTTGTGCTACCACCTATACAAATTATATTTTTAAATTTTGTTTCATTTTCATTTTTTTCAATAATTGAGTTATGATTATCTGTTTTTTTAAAACCTTCTTGAGTATGTTGAGGTTCTTTTTTATTATTTTTATAAGCTGGGTTAAGAGACCAATTGGTAAACGGATGTGGGACAAATATAAGATTTAGATCTTTGTTATTTTGATTTGAATATTGTAATTTATTTTCATCAAAATTAATAAGTTCATTAAATAATTTTCTACTTTTACCATTAGTAAATAAAAATATGATTAGTGGTGATATAAATAAAGTTAGAATTATAATGAATAAAAAGTCCATTTAAATTTTAATATAATGGATAATTATCCTCTGGAGGAACGTTTTTATTTTTTTTCTTTTTTTCATCTTCTTTAAAAAAAATATTTTTTAATTTATAAAAAAGTTCAACAATTTTATTAAACATCTTAAAATTTAATTTTATTAGCTCTAAACCAATTAATTGACGTTTTATCACCATTCTTAGCTAATGATTTCAATTCTTTTTTTGATTTTGAAGGTACATAAAATTTCTCTGCAAAATGCTCATGATGATCAAATACCATTTTAAATGGTTTTGATTTATTATTAAGATTATATTGATAATAAAACCTAAATTTTTTGTTTGTATTTTTTTTAAATATAAAAGTCATATCAATATTAATTATATTATTAAGATCAACACTTTTTAATAATTCTTTGTCACAAGGAATAAAAAATTGTTTATATGTATCTTGATTCACAACAAATGCAGAATGTGTTATACTTAAATTGTTTGCTGCTGCCATACCTTCAAAATAACTTGGATCAAAATTAAAAAAGCCATTTCCATTATATAGAGATTGTACAATCCACATGTATCCATTTTTTTTGCATAAATTATACATATTTTCATATGCTTGGGTAACATTAAAAACATGCTCATTATTTCCAAAATCATTTACCAATTCATATTGTTTTTTAAAACTTGATTTAAAATTCAAATCTAAAAACTTTGATTTTTTTTCATTATTAATATCTGAACAAAAATAATTGTTAATACCTATATTTTGCCAAAAAAATTTTGTTGAAATTCTTTTTCCTTTAGGAAATTTTTTTAACTCGATAAATTTATTTGAATTAAATTTAATATTATATTCTTTGAATTTGTTTTTAAGATCATTAAAAGATACCCTTAACTCTTTAGTGCCCAAATCGTAAATTTCATTAATGTCTTTAAAAAAACCTCTTTTTTTTAATTCTAGAGCAAGTGTGATATAACCTATTTTCATTGATTTTATTATAAAATATTTACCTTAAAGTATATAATTAGATCTGCAATACTTTATCACTTCCCCAATTATTTGTGTATTCTTGAGCGGTTTTTTTTAAAATATCATTACGATTGTTATAAATTTGGATATTGTTGTGTAGTGAATTTAATATTGAACTAATTCTTAAATTTGTTTTTCCATCCTGGAAAGGATCTAATTTATTCATAAATTCATCCCAACTATCATCTAATTTTTCCTCTTTATAACTTGAAGTTATAAAATTCCACAAATCCTCAATATTTGAAAATATCTTATTGTTTTTGTATTTCCACACATCATAATTATTTAATAATCCATCATCTAAAAATAATGTGTTTTTGTTTACTAATGCAGACTCATAACCAGATGTAAAGTAAACTGTTGAATTACATATGCATATATCTGAAGCTAATGAAATTTCAGCAGGAATATTGAAGAAATTCTTCTGTTCAGAATCGTTAGTATTTTCAATAATATATAGACGCCCTGTTTTTAAAACTTTGTCAAATAGATCAGAGCATTTATACAACCTGGTGCTCAATTTTTTTGGTTTTTTCGATTTGATAATTAATCCTAAGTCATTTTGACTTAAAACTTTATTAAATAAAAATTTAAATTGATCAAGACCATAGACATTATTAAAATTCCATCTATCGTCAAATTTATTTCCTTGATCTAAAAAAGAAATAATTTTATTTACCTTTCTTTCTTTAAAATATTTTTTTATTTTTTTTGCCCTCAATTCAGCTTCTGAAAATTTATAATCAGTGTAATAACCAGTTTTAAATATATACCTTGTTTTGTGATTATTTTTTAAAAACTGATCAGGCGAATATAAACTATAAGACATAAATATGTCAGAAGAAATTTTTAAGTTAGGCAACTCCTTATGCAAAAAAGAATTATTGATTGAAACTGATATACCTCCCAAATCATTAATAGCTGAATAAGCAGCAATAATCGAAGGAGAATGATGATTTGTAAAATAAATCTTTGAATTCGTAGTTAAGAATAAATTATACCAATAATTATAATCAAGTTTATAAATGTAATTTTCTAATTCATTTCTACTTTTACATCTTAATAATTCAATTATATTCACTCCTACAATTCTTGGGGAATAAAAATTATAGGAAATTGATTTAATTTTTTTGTTTAAATTTAATAATTTAAAATTATTTAAAGAACCAAGTTTTTTTAGAATGCTTGAATTTAAGTTTTTGTGATTATTAAAATAAATTATTTCTTTACTAGGAAAATTTTTAATAAATTTATCAATTTCAAAAATTTGGAATGATAAATCGACAAATAAATGATTCTTTTTATCAAATTTGAGATTATTAAATTTACTAAATAAATTGGATAATAATATTTTAAATAATAACTTTATTTTATTTAGAAACAAATATTCTTTATAGTTTTTAACTATTTCAAAGTTTATCGATAAATTATTCTCTTGTACAAATTTTTTATAATACTCTAAATTCCAAAAATTATTATCTAAAAGCAAAACTGCATAACCTATTTTATTTTGTAGCTTATTTAGGATAAAAAGAAAAAATAAAAATCTATGAGTTTTTAATGAAGCACCAGGCCAATATTGACAAAATTTTGTGATTTTATAATCTGATTTGTATCCATCTCTTTTATCAAATATCTTTTCTAAAAAACTATTTAAAAACTCAAATCGTATTTTAAAATAAATTAAATCATGATCATGATTTGTTATGTCATGAAAATTCCAATTTAATTGATTAAAATTTATTTTGATAATCTTAAAAATTATTTTGAAAAAAGGTGTAAACTTGTTTTCTTCAATATAGTAAATATTTTTAATTTTATTAATTACCACATAGAAAAAAAATATTAGTTTAATCTCTTCAACTATTATAGTTTTTTTATTTATCATTAAATTTATAGTTTAATTTGATTTTGAAATAATTTCGAAATATTTAAATTGTGACTTACATAAATGATAATTTTCTTTTTATGTATATTAAGAATTTGATGAATAATCTTAATTTCAGAAGATTCATCAAGTGAATTTGTAGCCTCATCGAAAATTAAAATATTTCTGTTTGCATATAATGCTCTTGCAATCGATATCCTTTGTCTTTGTCCACCAGATAAATTTGCTCCGTTCTCTTTAATTGTTTTAATATTATTAAAAATAGTTTTATCTAAAATTATATCATTTAAACCACAAATATTTAGGCATTGAGTATAATTATTCTCATCAATTTTTTTATTGTCTAACTCAAGAGTAATATTAAATTTTAAAGTGTTATTAAAAATAAAGTTATCCTGCGGAACATATGAAAAATTAGAGAAAACATTGTGTGATGAAAAATTAAAGTGTTTATTATAATTAATTTCTCCACTATTGGGATTAATTAATCCCAAGATAATATTAACTAATGTTGATTTTCCAGATCCAGAAGTACCGTTGATAAAGTAGCTATTTTTAGATTTAAACTTATAGTTAAAATTTTTTAAAATAATTTTTTTGTCATTGTACCTAAAATTTATGTTTTTAAGTTCAATTTCATTGTATTCGTGATTTTTAAAATGAACAATTTTTTTAGACTTTTGATATTTATTAATTCTAATTTTATATTCAAATAAATCATTTAATTTTGATATTGTATTTCTAGATATCATAAATGAATTGATGAAATTATTTATTTTGTTAAATGAAGGATATAATCTTGCTATAAAGATAATAAATATTAGAGCATTAGAAGCTACAATTTCATTTGAGTAAAAGTTATATTTTAAATTTATATTTAAAAACAAAATTAAAATTAAAATTAATAAGACTTCTAATAAATATTTTGCAACTATAGGATAGAACTCACTTTTTAAACCAAATTTTGCTTGAAGATTAAATTTTTCTTCCAAATCTTTATAAATTTTTTCATAATAATTATATACTTTTAATTCTTTGAAATTTTTAATACTTTCCAAGTATGTTTTTGTACTTTCCAACCTTATTGTATTAATTTTTTTTCCTAATATAGATAAAGCTCTTCTTACAAGACCAAGTAAAATAAAAATAAATATTAAAAAAGTAATAATTAGAAATATTGTTGGAGAAAAATAAATATAAATAATATACCCAAGTATCGAAATAAATATTATTAATTCACTAATTAAATTGTATAGAGATGATACTGTTCTACTGAAAAAAAGTCTAGTTAGCATAAACGTTGTATCTAAAAAGTAAGATGAATGATGTTTTTTGTATTCTAAATATTCTAAAGAATAAAAGAAATTTATAATTCTTAATTTAAAATCTTCTAATCCGTATTTTACGAAACTTATTATATTATAATTAAGGTATGCAGAAAAAATATTTTTTATAACATAAAGTAAGATAATAAAAATTGAAATTTTAAAAAATGAAAAATTATTGATGTCAGCAACTGGATAAAAATTGTTTATGAAGTTGTTAATTTTAATATTAGACAATTCTGGATTAAAAAAATTAATTACAAGAAGAATTACTAAACTAAGACTTAAAATTTCTAAAATTGTCGATATAAAAGCAAATATTGAAATTTTGACTAACTTTCCTTTATTTTCTAATAAAATTATCGCTTTGCGAATATCAGATAAAAAACTTTTCATGAATAAATTTTTTTTCTCGATCTATATTGAAATTATTTAATTTAATTTTGTAATTTTTATAAATTTCATATTCATTTTTGTTATATGAATTTATAATTTCATTTTCAGACAATAACTCACTTACTGTATTTGAGGATTTAATTCTGAAATAATATTCATTGTTCAAATCAAACATTTTGACTTCACCAAATGACTGCCTTCTAGAGTTAAATTCAGCAAAAATATATCTTTTTAAATTTTCGTCTACCGACAATAAATTTTGATAAAATTCATTCTTTGGGAATTCATATCCTGAAATGTTTAGAATTGTATTAAATAAATCCGTATTTGATGTAATTACATCACAATTACCTTTTAGTTTGAACTTATTAATAAGTTGATCATCAAATGAAAAAATTGAGAGAGGGACATGGATTAAATTTTTTGTCACATTACCCTCAATGCTTCTATTTTTAGGATTAATCAAATCATTATTTCCATGGTCTGACATCATAAAAAAAATTGTATTTTCCGAATTTTTCTTAAAATAATTTAAAATTTCAAAAATACTTTGGTCTTCGTAAATACAACAATTTTTATGTAATTCTAAGTGATCATTGTACAATGTTCCACTATCCCAAACACATTTATAATACTTTTCTCTTAATGGAAACCTCTCTGGTGAAACAACCGGACCCAGTGGTAGAGTATTTCCTCTAAGTAATTTGTATTTACTAAAAGTATCTTTGTTCTTCATTTTATTGTTTCTGTTAAATTTTAGCCAATACCATCTTTTTAAAATTCCGATAATATTTTTTGCAATAAATTTTTTTATTTTTTTTGTATTTTTGAATCTATTTTCTGGAACTTCCCAAGGTGCGTGCACATCCGTGTAATGAAAAAAATAGAAAAAGTTTTTATTTTTTAAATTATTTACTTTATCTATGATTAATTTGTTAAATTTTTTTCCTGGTATATAATAGTCAGCCATTGATGGTGTTAGATAATTTACTTCAGTAAAATCTAAGTTATCTAAAATATTTTCAGAATGGTGCAATGATTGTGTTGCATAATATAAAGAATAATAATCCATTTTTGATAAATATTTTTGTAAACTTTGAAAATTACTAGATCTATAGCTAGTCTCTCTATTTAGGTATTTGTGTAATGATGGTTCTAAACCTTTTGTGATAGAACCTAAATTATTTCTGGTGTTGTTAGAAACAGAATAATGATTATTGAAATTCAAAAATTTATCTTTTAGCTTATAAAGATTTGGCCAATGTGACTCCTTTTTTAGCCAAGAATATTTAAAAGAAACTGCGTCCAATAATAAAACAACTATATTTATCTTAGTCATTTAGAAAATCTTAGCCTGCCATAAGATTTAATTTTTATTTTTTTATTTAGAAGTTTTGGAAGTTTTTTATAATAACTTAATGAATCATTTTTTTTAAAAAAAATATTATGTTTGAATACGTTATTTTCTGGCCATGAGCCCGCAAAATGCAACATGTCCACTTTTGACAAACAGGCTTGTAAACAATTATTAAATAGTTGGTGATTATTCATTTTTTTAATAAGAAAAGGATAATTTAATGCCACCTCATAAGACCAAATTGCTTGAAATTCATAAGGTAACCATAAAACTTTACCACGGTGTCTAAATATTTTATTAGTGTAATGTTGTAGATAAAATAATTTATTTGGTTCTTTTAAAAGTTTATCAATAACCTCATCGAAACATTTTATCAATATATCCACAGATCCAACACAAGTTCCTATTGTTGCAATTGGTCCACTAAAATTGAGGTTATATAATTTTTTTTCTTCATCATCTTCACTGGATAATAAACTATTTAATGGAAATTTTTTGTCTAAAAATTCTTTTCTTAATCAAGATAATCTTCTACCTATTTTTCCTTTTGAAAAATTAAATGGTCTTGGAAAAACTAAATAAATTTTATTATCTTTAAAGTCTTTAAAATTTGAGTAATCAAAAATATTTCTAGCAATGGGCGTTGGTATACAATCTGCATCAATATCTGCAAGAAACTTATATTTTGGAAACAGTCTTTTTATTTCTTTTGGCAATAATAATCTTTGTAAATTTGGATGTGTATTGAACGGAGGGTATAATTTATCCTTTTTTATAATAAAGTCTTTTATTACTATTAACCCTAAATTATATTTCTTTGCATAAGATTTAAAATAATTAAAACAGTATTTATTGAATAAACTTTGAAATTTTTTTCCAATAACTGTAACACAAATAGCTCTTTTACTTGACCCTTTTACTATTTCTTGAATATTTTTATGTTTTTTATTAATTTCTATTCTCATATTTTAAAAATAATTTAATTTTTTTTATTACATAATTTACTTCTTTATCGCTTAGATATTGATGAATTGGTAATGATAAACAGTTTTTAGATAACATCTCTGCTTTTTTAAAATAATTTCTTTTAATATTATTTTTGAAAACTTGATATTTTGGGAGTGGTTTATGATAATGTATCATTGTTTGAATTCCATTTTTTTCTAAAAAAATTTTGAGCTTATCTCTTTTTTCATAGCAAATAACAAACTTATGATAAATGTGGCTGAAATCATCTTTATAAACTGGAAGTAGAAGCTTTTCTTTAGAAAGTTCTTTAATATATCTCTTTGCTATTAAAATTCTTTTTTTTGTAGAAATTTTATCAATTTTTAATTTTTGCAAAAGGATATCTGCTGTCAATGTTGGCAACTGGGAATTATATCCCAAATATTTAAACTCATATTTGTTTATTTTTCCATGATATCTCATAAATTTAATTTTTTGATAAATACTTTTTGATTTTGTTATAACCATCCCACCAGATCCTGGTGCAGATAAAGTTTTTGTTGGATCGAAACTAATACATCCAACATCACCTATTGATCCAACAGGTCCTAATTTTCCAATTGCACCAAAAGCTTGTGCACAATCTTCTATTAAATATATTTTATTTTTTTTGCAAAATTTTTTTAATTCTTTTTGGTTTTCTACATATCCAAATAGATGTACGTATATTAAAACTTTTGTTTTTTTTGTAATTATTTTTTGTAAATTATTTATTTTTAAATTTCCATTCGAATTTACATCTGAAAAAATTAATTTGGCTCCAGTTCTCAAAACACTTGATGCAGTTGAAATAAATGAATAAGATGGAATGATTACCTCATCATTTTTTTTTATATTTAAAGCTCTAAGAGCAAAGAATAATGCGTCAGTACATGAGTTTAATGCAACTGAATATTTACAACTATGAATTTTTTTTATTTTATTTTCTAAAATTTCAATACTTTTCCCTTGAAGCGATTGACCACTCAATAAGCTTTTTTTACAAATATTCTTGATTAACGGATAAAGTTTTTTATGTTCTCTAGCTGTTCCAAAAAAAGGTACTTTCATTCTATAAAATCTTTTCATTTACTTTAAAAATTTCAATATTTGCCTTTTTTCCAAAGGAATTTATTATTTTGAGATTAATAGGATAATCTTTTGTTGAAATAATTATTCCATTTTTACTTTTTGACAAGATCAAACCTGGATCTTTTTTTTTTTTATTTTCTATAATATTTGCACTTACAATTATGAATTTTGATTTTTTGTGAACAAAATAAGCCCCTGGAAATGGGGGCAACAATGCTCTAACTAACCTTTCTATTTTGATTGCACTAAACTTTTGAAAATTTATTAATCCATCTTCGGGTTTTCTTTTAGAAAAATACTTTAATTTTTTAGATTGTTTAATATAACAAATTTTTCCACTCGAAATTTTTTTAATTGTTTGATAAAGTAATTTTGGGTAAAGTTTATTTACTTTTTTTGTTAATGTTAAAATATTCTCTGTTTTTCTTATTAAAATTTTTTGTTGAGCTAAAATTTTTCCGGTATCTATTCCCTTGTTAACTTTAATAATTGAAATTCCTGTATATTTTTCTCCATTTATAATCACCCAATTTAATGGAGATCCACCTCTGTATCTAGGTAGCAAACTTGCATGAAGATTTATCGTTCCATATTTTGGAATATTATAAATTTCTTTTTTTAAAATGCATGCTGAGTACCCAACCAAAATCATTAAATCTGGTTTAATTTTATTGAGTTTGTTATAAATAGAATTATTGTTTAATGAATTTGGATTTAAATAATTTAATTTTTCTTTCTTTGACATATTTTCTATTGATGAATAATATTTTGTGTCAGTTTTTTTTTTTGGATGTCCAATAGCTAATACAACATCAATCTTTTTCTTGATTAAATATTTTAAACATTTGATAGCTCTTATATTATTACCTGCAAAGACAATTTTCATTAATCTCGGATAAATTTAATATATTCCTCAATTCCTCTCTCTAAGTTATATGAGGGTTCAAACTTTAAAAATTCTTTAGCTTTATTGATATCTAAAGTACCTCTTTTGGGGTAAATTCCTTTTTTAGAATTAATTTCAATTTTAACTTTAGGAAATATATCTTTGATAATTTTTATGACTTCCTCTAAAGATCTACTTTCTCCACGAGTTATATTAAACTCGTTTATTTTATTTTTATCATTGTAAAAAGTTGCAAGTTTAATACCTTTTGCTGCATCTTTAACATATGTAAAGTCTAATCTATTGCTTGATGGGTTGTTTGCTATAATTTTTTCTCCATTTAAACCTGATTCTATGAATTTTTGGATGACTCTATAATTATTGTCTGTTGGTCCATATACAGCTGAAGGTCTTATTATAGTCAAAGGAAAATCAAATCTTTGAGAATAACCTTTGGCTAAATATTCACTTGCTAGTTTCATTGATCCATAAATTTCAATAGGCTCCTTGTTTGCACTTTCTGGGTTTGGATTTTTTTCAAAGTCTCCATAAACCATGCTAGAGGAGATATGAACATAGTTTTTTAAAAATTTTATGTCTCTTATTATTTCCATAAAATTTTGGGTTGAGTTTAATATACTTGAAAATGCCTCTTCTGTATTTTTAACTGCTGTCACTGCTAAGGGCAAAGCAGCTAAATTAACAATATATTCAGGTTGAATTTGTAAAATTAACCTCCTTAAATCATTAACATCTAATGTATTAGCTCTAAATATTTTAGCATTTTTTAAAAGCACTCTGTGTCTATAATCCATATTTTTTACTGAATACTTTGTCAAAGGATAGAAATATTGAATATTATTATCTATTACATAAACATCATGATAATCATCAACGAACTGTTTTGTGAGATGTGATCCAATAAAACCTGCACCACCTGCAATTAAAACTTTTGACATAAATTTATTTCTTAATATATCCTAATAAATATTTTTTAATTTAATTATGTATTTAATAAATTTGAAATATGTTTAATTTTTTCTTTTTATATTTTTTTATATTATAATACTTTCTCATGTTTCTAGATGAAATTTTATAAAATGTCTTTAATTTATTACTGTCTCTATGTTGAGGATATTAGTAGGATGTGAAATAATTTTTTATATTTCTTTTAGTAAATTTGATAAACTTTATAATACTTTCTAGTATCATGGTTTTCATAACTTTGCATTCCTAAAATATATTTATGTTTTTTTATAAACTCCAACCATCATCTATAATAATATTCTGTCCATTTATGTAATTTGAATCATCAGACAAAAGAAATAAAATTGTCCCTGAAATATCTGATCCTAATAACATTCCTTTAGTTAAACAGGAGGATTTATATTTTTTTAAAAATTTTTTATTTTGATTATTTAAAATTCCACCAGGAGAAACACAATTAATATTAATATTATATTTTCCATATTTTTTTGCTAAATATTTTGTCATAGAAATTATTGAGGATTTAATAATTGTATAGTCTAAAGGTGATTTCATTTTTGTTCCCATATAATGCTCAAATTTTGGCGACGAAATACCTTGAATTGAAGATAAAAGAACAATCTTACCAATCCTATTCTTTTTAAAAATATTTATTAAATTTAGTGACAGGTTTAAAGGTATTAATAATTGCTTTTCGATATTTTCAAAAAATAAATTTTTATTTATATTGATTTCTTCATTATATATTTTCAATTTTGGGTAAGAACAATGAACAAAATTATTTATGTTATTTTTTTTTACAATACTAGCCAATTTTGAAATATTTTGATGTTGCAAATTAAATTTAAAGTATTTAAAGTTTTTTCTGTATATTTTTAAAGCTGTTAAATTAATTTTCTCAGCTTTTATATCAATTCCAAAAACTTTGTATCCATTATCTAAAAGTTTTTTACAAATAGGGTAACCAATTTTTCCGAAACAACCTGTTACTAAGACATTTTCTTTAGACATGATATATTATTAATAAAAATATTTTGCAATTTTAAGATCAAATTCATCATCTATATCTATACATCTTGGAAAAGGAATCTCTATACCCTTTATTCTTCCATCAAATAGATGATTTTTTTCTAAAATAAATTTTTTTTTGAAAATATATATCACTGTATTTATTTCATATACATTTGGAGCTTGTTGCCTGTTATAAAATTTTTGTCGTGAATAATTAACAAGATGAATTAAATGAGACGAAAAAGTTACCATGTTAAACCAAGGATTTTTTTTTGCTTTGTTAATACCTATCACACCATCAACATTTTTACTTTTTTTAAACAGTTTTACACCATTTTTGATATCAACATCTGATCTCAAAGGGGAAACAACTGGTAAAGAAATAAAATTATCAAATTTTTTACATTTTGAAACTTCATTTATTGCATGCCTCCATGCGTCCCATTCTTTTGCATTAGAAGTTGCTAATTTTTTTGGCCGATTAATAATGTTAATTTTATATTTCAATGCAATTTTTTTTATTTTATCGCAGTCTGTAGATATATATATATTTTTTTGATTAAATATTTTTTTGGCTGTAGATAAAGTAATTTCAACTAAGGATTTTCCTTTTATTTTTTTTAAATTTTTATTTTTTATACCTACTGATCCTTTTCTTGCAAATATGAAAATGCAAAATTCGTTATTTTTTAATTTCATTTAACAGTTTTATAGTTTTTTTTTCTAGATCAATATTATGAATACCAAATTTTCTTTTCTTTATATTTTTTAAAAAAAATAATATTTGTTTTTTTTTTATTGTATTAAATGTATTTCCAAAATTTTTCTTATTAACTTTTATTTTTTTTTTATCTATTTTTTTTATTTCTAAACTATCATTTAACATATTCCATTTTAACGAGCCATTGCTAAAATTAATGAATATATATCTTGTCAAGTCTTTTTCATTAAAACTTAGTTTTATAAATATATTTTTATTATTTGATTTTAAAAATATAAAAGCTCTTTCTTCTACATCGGTTTTTAGATCGCTATTAAAAAAAAGTTTTTTATCAATAAAATTTATTTTTTTGAATAAAACATTTAATATGTCAATCTCATGTACTAATTCATTTATAACTCCACCACCATATTTTTTTTGAGACGAAACTGAGTATATATAATTACTTTTTCTCCATAAAGGTAGATATGATGTAAAGTTTATTTCAACATTTATTATTTTGCCTAAACTTTTTTTCTTAATAATCTTTTTTATCTTCGATAGAGTTGGATGCAACCTCAATAAATAACCACTTTGTAGATAAAGTTTATTTGTTTTTATTTTTTTATTTAATAAATTTAAAAAATTAATTTTATTTAAAAATGGTTTTTCAACAAATGTGTGAATTTTATTTTTTATTAATTCACTTACATTTTTAAAATGTAAATTATAAGGTGAACAAACAAACCCAATTTTAATTTCATTAATATTTTGTACTTCTTTTAGAGATTTATAAAAAAAAATATTTTTTTTGTTTTTATAACCAATTGTATTTTTTTTAATGACGTAAAAAACTAAATTGGGTTTTATAGTTTTTAATATTTTTATATGTTGTTTGGCAATAGAACCATAGCCATAAAAAACAACTTTCTTTAACATTTATTCAAATTTAGTATTTATTAACGATTTGATTGAACTCACAGTGTATTTTATTTGTTTGTTGCTCATCTTAGGAAAAATTGGAAGGTTGATAATTTTTTTTGAAATATTTTTTGCATTTGGACAATTTAGATGTCGAGATTTACAAACTTTATTTTTATAAATAGGTTGTTCAAATACCGGTTTTGGATAAGCTATTCTTGTGTCGATTCCGTATTTATTAAATAAATTTTTTGCAACATTATCTCTATTATTTATTAAAATTGGATAAAAAAAATAAGAATTTACATTTCTTTTGTCATAATGAAATAATTTTATATTATTTTCATTTTTAAATAATTTATTATATTCCTTTGCAACTGAATTTCTTGCTTTAACAATTTTTTTTAATTTTTTTAGTTGTGCAATTCCTATGCCAGCTTGTATATCAGTCATTCTAGCATTTGTTCCTAGAATTGTATGCTCATATTTTTTGTTTTTTGGCTCTCCAATATTTCTTCTAATCAATAAATCTTCGTATAATTTTTTGTTGTTAGTAAATATGATTCCGCCTTCTACTGTTGTTATTATCTTTGCAAGATGAAAACTCATTGTTGAAATTAGACCTCCAGCACCTAGTGTTTTTCCTAAATATTTACCACCTAATGACTGAGCTGCATCTAATACAATAGGAATTTTTTTCTTTTTAGATATTTTTATAATTTCATTGTAATTACATGGATATCCTCCATAATCTATAAATGAAATAGCTTTAGTTTTTTTTGTAATAGCTTTTTCTATTTCGGATGCTTTAATGCAATTATTCTTCAAATCCACATCTACAAAAACTGGTATTCCACCTTGATAACTTACTGCCATCGCAGTGGAAATATAAGTAATTGCAGGCATAATTACCTCATCTCCAGGTCTCAAATTTATAGCTTTGTAGGCCAAGTCAAGAGCTACTGTCCCATTTGAAACTGCGACTGCATATTTGGATCCTACAAATTTTGAAATTTTTTTTTCAAATAATGAAACTTTTTTTCCTTGTGTAAATCTATTTAACTTAAAACAATTGTTAACAAGTTTCTTTTCTTCTTTTCCAATTTCTGGTTCAGCCCAATTAATTTTAATCTTTCTTTTCATGTCTAAAATTTGTAAAACTTTAACAATCTTTCACAATTATTATCTAAAAGATTTTCCTTAACATCTTTATCTGTGATAATATTGCTTTGTAACATTGTTTTAATTTCTTTAATTCCATAATCAACATTAAAATTAACCCTGGGTTTAAATTTATTCTCAAGTTTTTTAAAAGATACCTTGTAATTTCTTCTATCATCTACTGAATGATTGAAAGTTATTTGAGTTTTTTTTAATTGTTTAAGTATTTTTTTGACCAATTGAAACTTAGTGAAATTTTCTTTCGTAAAGCCAGTGTTGAAAATATCATTTTTAATTCTAATTTTATTATTTTCTAAAATCTGTAAGATTATTAGGCACATATCATTAACATGAATAAATGGTCTCCATGAGTCCTTAGCAAATAATTCAATTTTATTGAATTTAAGTGCTTCATAAGTAAAAGAATTTAAAGTTAAATCAAATCTAGTTCTAAAAGACGCACCGAACGCTGTAGCAAATCTTAAAGAAACTATCTCCATTTCACTTTCAGAATATTTTTCTAAAAAGTTCTCAGCATCAATTTTTGCTTCAGCATATAAAGAAACTGGGAATAATTCGCTTTCCTCTGTAGCAAAAATTTTTGGATCTGATACTCCATAATTTGAACAGGTGGATGCAAAAATATATTTTTTAACACCATGTTTAATTGAATATTCACACAAAATTTTATTACCATTATAATTTATATCATATGCTGATTTTGAAATTGTTTTACATTGCTTATCTCCTACTACAGATGCTAAATTTACCACGGAATCTATTTTATTTTTAAAAATTTTTTTTAAGATTTTTTCATCTCTGATATCATTTTTATATAATTGAAAATTTTTATTCTTTATGAATTTTTTAAGAGATTTATCTCCATAGACTAAATTATCTAAACAAATTACTCTTAATTTTTTTTTTAAGCTATAGTCAATAAGCTTTGAGCCAACATATCCTGCACCACCTGTTATGAGTATATTCTTTAACATTAATTAAATTCTAATTTTATTTGACAAATCAGAATCTACAGTAATACCTGATTTGATATGCTGATTTTTTCCTATTTTAATATTACATTGAATTTTCACTCCAGATGATATTGAAACTCCGCGTCCAATTTCAACATTTGAACCAATAACAACATTAGAACCAATGTTGCAATTATTTGAGATTAATACATTATTTTCTATTGTAGTATTAGTACCAATATAAACATTATTTCCAACTTCGGTTTCTGATAGGATTATTGAGTTTTTTCCAACAACAACACCTTTATGAATTTTTGTGTTTACCGAAATATCACTTTTTTTGGAAATAGCATTTATAGGAAAAAGATTTAATTTTTCTAAATTATAATAAATTTCTTCTTTAGCTTTTAAGTTACTTGTTCCAACAATATATCCAATTATTTCATTATCAGAATTGATTAAATTATTTACATCGGCTAGTGAACCCATGAAATATAAATTATTAGATATTTTTTTATTTAAATAATTTTTTTTTTCTTTTTCATTTCCAATATATCCTGCGACTTTGAAATTATGATCTGATAATAAGATCTCAGCAATTATTTTTGCTGTTGATTTAATTCCATAAATTAAAACTTTCATACTAATTTATTTTTTTTAAGATTTTTAATGTATCTAAAAAGTTTTCATTTTTGCCATAAACTTCAATTGAATATGTAATATGTCTACCTTTTAGTGTTTTGAGCTTATTAAATATTATTCCTTTTTTTTTAATTTATAATTTTGGTCTTTACATCCATTATTATCACTTACCTGAATAAAGTCTGTATATTTTGAGAAATTATCAAATTCTTCAATAAAATTTAATCCTAAAGTTTTTGATGATACTTTAAGATGTCCAACATCAAGTAACGGGTTAAAGTTTAATTCTTGCCTCATGTCATCAAAATCTTTAAAGCTAGTTAACATCAGTGGATTTTTTTTACCAAAGTTTATAAAATTTTCTTTAGATAAAACGTTATTTTCTACGTAAAGTTTTAAATCATAATCAACATATTTTTTTAACAAATTAAAATTTTTTTTAAAAATTTTTAAAATTTTAAATTTGTTTGAAATTTTTCTTTCTTTAATTTTTTTACCCGCCTCTGATATTTTAAAATTTACTAAAAAAGGTGCGTGTACTGAAAATTTTTTAATTTTTAACTGATTGCATAAATCTATAGCTTTTAAGCAGTTGTCAACACTTTTTCTATTTAAATAGCTGTTTTCTGTACCTAAATTAAGCATGAATGGTTTCTTTGGAATTGGAAAATAATTGTGAATTAGAAAATTAAATTTATAATTTAATTTATAATACTTAAGTATTTTTTTATAATTTTTTTCAAATAAAATATTTCCTGTTAATTCTATATTTTTAATATTTAATTTATTAAAAATTTTAAGATTTTCATTTAAGTTTTTTTCACTAATACATGCAGTTGATACATAAATCATGGTTTTATTTTTGCAGGTATACCGAAATATTTTTTCTTTTTGAGTAAATTTTTTAAAACTAAAGATGCAGCTCCAACTACTGTATCTTCTCCAGTTTTCACTTTATCGACAACTACACTTCCTATACCAATAAAAACATTCTCACTTACAATACATCTTCCACCTAGTTTTACACCAGGGCCAATATGTGAATTATCTTTAATAACACACTCATGTTCAATTAATGCTCCTGAGTTTATAATTGTATTATTCCAAATTTTTGTATTTGAATTTATTGTTACACCAGGACCTATATAATTTCCTTTACCAATTTTAATTTGTTTCGAAATTAATGATTTTGGATGTATCAAATTAATTAATTTATAATTTTTCTTATATTTATTATAATATTTTTCTCTTAATTTATTTTCTCCGATTGCAACAAATATTGCATAATTTTTTTTTATAATATTCATGTGATTTTTAGGATAAACTTTTATACCATTAATTTTTTCGTTTTTTTTTTATTTTGATTTATATCAATAATCCCTAGTACATCGTGTTTTAAAATTTTAGCACAATCTAAAATTACTCTAGAATGCCCTCCCGCTCCAATAATAAATAATTTCACTGATTTATTTTAAATAAGCTGATCTGCTTTGTAATTAGATTTTGATTTTTTTCCAATGAGTTTATAAAAGTTCATTGGAGATATTCCTGTGCCAGGCCTTTTTAAGGTAATATTTGATAAGTCAAATTTTTCTCCGATTTTTATATCTTTTTTTGCAACAATAGATTTTCTACCCAATTTTCTATGTTCAATCTCTTTTAAATTTGGTTTTTTAATTCCATTTCCCATTGCATTAATGATATGTTGCATATTTTTAATCATAGTTATTAATTCATCTGGCTCTATACTAAAAATATGATCCGGGCCATTAAGTTTTCTACTTACAGTGAAATGTTTTTCATAAACACATATATCATGGGATGCCAACGCATAAGGAATGATTAGACCTCTACTATGATCTGAATAACCTACATTACAACCTGTTGCTTTTTTTAGAGTTTTTATGGCATTTAAATTTAAATTTTTATAATCGGCCGGATATTGAGAAGTGCAATGTAATAAAGTAATTTGTTTTTTTTTTAAGCCATTTTTAGTCAATATATTTAAGGCTTTTTTAACTTCTGAAAGATAACCCATACCTGTAGATAAAATTACATCTTTTTTAAACCCAGCAATTTTTTTTAAGTAAACAAGATTATTGAGTTCAGATGATGGTATTTTAAATTTTTTGACATTCAACTTATCTAATAATTCTAAGCTTTTTAAATCAAAAGCAGTAGACATAAACTCTATTTTTAATTTTTTACAATATTTTTTTAAAACAATATGATCTTTGTATGAAAGTTCTAATTTTTTTAGTAATTCTAATTGAGATAATCTTTTTGATGCCTTAGCCTGATGAGACATTTTTTTTGCATCTCTTGAGACTAATTCTTTAGCGTCAAATGTTTGAAATTTAATTGCATTTGCACCGGCTATAGCAGCACATTTTACTAAATTTTTTGCAATTTTTAACGAACCATTATGATTAACACCAGCTTCAGCAATAATAAAAATTTTGTTTTTCTTAAACATAAAGAATTTATATTTGAATGTTAATACACAAAGAAATAGTCATAGCTCCGCACTTTGTAAAAATACATTTATTTTTACATTATTCATTAATTTATTTAACTTAAACAGGCCTAAATAAGTAGCTATTTTTTGGCACTGTCACACAAAATTTATCAATTTGAACATTTAACATTTTATTGTTCTCACTAATTAGGTTAAAGACCAAATTAGTAAATGGTCCAGAAATAAACTCTGATTTTTTAATATTTTTAAATTCAAAAAAACTTTGTTGGATATATCCTTCTTTGTTTTCATGTGTTTTGCATTTCCAAATAAATTTATTAATTCCTTCTTGATCATTAATATAATTGGTTAGAAAGAATTTTACACCCCTACAATACTTCAAAGAGTTAATAACGTTTGAGTTTGCGAATGAACGATGATTACAAAGTAAATAATCTCCAATTAAATTATTTTCGAAATTACATAATTTATTCTTTATATATTTTTGGATCTTTATCTTTGGAATATAAAATTCTAAATCTTTTCCAACTTTATTAGATAAATCACTTTTTAAAAAAGAGAGGTATTTTTTATCGTATTTTAATATTGTCCACATTTATTTATTTCCTTTTATTTCAGATTTTAGCTCATCATATTCTTTTAATTTTCTTTTCATAAAATTTATTGTTAATTGTGTTTTTTTTGTAATCCCTTTTGGTGTTAAAATGTAAATATAATTTATTTTGTTTTGATTAGTGGTAAAATTTTTTATTTTAATTAAACCTTTTTCTTTTAATGCTTTTAAACAATAGTTCAATTTACCAAGACTGAAACCTAAATCTTTTGCTAACTCTCTTTGAGATATTTTAGAATTTCTATTCAATTTTCTTAGTATATTAAAGTGATCTTGGTTATTATTCATAATGCGTTCAATTGTTGAACATTTTATCGTTCAAATATTGAACTGTAAAGTGATTATAAAGCTTATTATAACTAGATAATTATTCGTATTATTAATGAGAAAATTTTTTAAACAATGATTTATCTTATTATCTTTTGTAATTTTTTTATATTATTTTTTTCAAAATTGATTAAGCATTTTTTTAAAAACTTTACACATTCTACAGGATCTTTTCCGATTGCGGTCTCTGTAGCGAGTACAAATCCTTGAACACCCTGATTAAACGTAGAATATATATCGTGACTTTCTGCTCTTGTTGGGTTGTTTTCTTTTATCATAGTCTCTAGTAAATTTGTTGCCACATAAAGAGGAATTTTTTTTTGTTTTGCTAACTTTGCAATTCCTTCTTGAATAACAGGTATTTGATGTATCGGTACATATCTTGATAAATCTCCTCTATCAATTAAGAGAGCATTCGATCTCTTGGTAATTTTTGATAGATTTTTTAGTGAATTTTTTGTTTCAATTTTTGAAATTATAAAGGAATTTTTTGGAATATTTTCTTTTAATCTATCTATATCTGAACCTTTATTAACAAAAGACATAGCATAAAACATTATATTATGTTTACGCGCAATTTTTATTGCTTGTAAATCTTTTTCAGTTAATGGAGATAAATTTAGTTTACTTGAGACATGTATGCCTTTGTTTGATTCCAAATAGCCTTCATTTATAACTGAGCAAGTTAAATAATTTTGAGTTGAGTATTTTTTTTTTACTTTCAATTCGAGGTTATCAAAGCCTATTTGGATAATTGAGCCAAATTTAATTTTTGTTAGATCTATATTTGGGTAAATATTAATAGTTTCCTTTGATGAATATTTTTGAAAATTTGCAATTTTTACAATTTGTTTTTTTTTAAAGAAAATTTTATTTCTTACTTTTGTTGTTCTGATTTGTGCCCCCTCTGTGTCTATGCATATATTTCTAATTTTATTTTTTTTAAATAAATGATAAGACTTTCTAAGTCTGAGATAGATGTATGTGACATATTTATTCTAAATATATCAACCCCAATTTTTTTAAGATTTAGTAAAACACTTTCATTAAAAGATGAAGGTCCAAGAGTACAAATTATTTTTCTTTTCATAAATAAATTATTTCTGTGATACTAAATTAATTTTTAATCAGCTTCCTCCTAATTTTAGTTGCTGAAATTTTTTCTATATTTTTATTTAGTATTATTTTTTTTATTTTGTATCCAACATTTCTGCCATAAACAACCTCAGAAACGACTGGTATTTTTATTATAGTAAATTTACTCCTGTATAATTTTAATTCTGATTGTATTTTTTTTTTAACAAAATTAAATTTAAATGGGTTTTTTTTTCCAACTCCAAATGAATCCATAACCAAAATACATACTTGATTATTTTTTTTTAAAGCTTTTAGAAATAATTCCTTATGTCCATTATGAAAAGGTTGAAAACGGCCAATATAAATAGCTGTTTTTTTTTTCCAACTAAACTTTGACATTAAATTTTGATCTTAAATTTAAAACTAATTTTTTATATGACTCTAAAATTTTTTCTTTGTCAGTATACAATACTATTTTTTTATAGCGAGAATGTTCATAGCTTATATTTGATTTATATCCTATCAAATTTTTAATTTTCTTATCATTTGCTAATTTATAAAGGCCTTTTGTATCCCTCCTTATAAGATTAGAAATTTTACACTTGGTATATACTTCTACATATTTTTTTCCAAATAAATTTTTAGCAACCAATCTAGTTGATTTTATTGGAGATATTACTGATATAATAACAAAATCATACTTGTTCTTTATACTATCAACGTAATCAATAATTGATTGATTATTTTTAATAATAGCAATCCTTGAAAATTTATTTTCATTTTTCCTTTTTTTTCTAAATATATCTCCGTCTACTCTTTTGCAGATATATTTTTTTTGTTTAAATTTATTATGAATTAAATTTGCTAAGGTAGACTTACCAGAGCCAGATAAACCCGTAAACCATATAACAATTTTTAAGTTATTTTTCATATTTTGAAATATTTATAATTGAAATGATCTCGAAGTATAGTACTCACATATGGCAATGTCAGATATAAATTATATTTATTTAATTTTTTTTGTGTTAATAGTATTTCAATCAATTGCTGGTGTGGGAGTTCTTGTTATAGGAACACCCGTTTTATTGATTCTAGGATTTGAATTTTTAGATGTTATATCTATATTGCTACCTATCTCCATATTAACAAGCTTGATAAATTTATTATTTATAAGATTTTATAAAATAAAACAAAATTTTAGTATTGATAAAGATTATAATACATTATTTTATTTTATATGTTTGCCGTCAATAATATTAGGCATAATTATTTTAAAATATTTTGGTGAAAATTTTAATTTTAATTATCTTGTATCATTTGTGATACTGTTATCAGTATTTCTTTCAAGATTTAGAAAATTTGTCAAGAGGATTAATCGAAATTCAAAGATTGTTGTTTTATTCGTTACAGGAATTATTCATGGAATATCAAATTCAGGTGGATCTTTGTTATCTTTATTCATAAGTTCAAATCTTAATAAAGATCTATCAAGATATAATATTACTTACTTTTATTTTTTTTTAGCTTTTTTTCAATACACTGTTTTTATATTTTTTTTTGATAAAATTTTTTTAGAATTCAATTTTAAAATTTTAATTACGGTATTAATTTTTGGGATAATTATAGGGAATTATTTGTCTAAATTTTTTAGAGATGGAACATTTAGAAACTTAATTAGCATGTTAAGCATTCTTGCATGCTTTGTTTTAATTATTAAATAATCTATACAAAAATTTTTTTCAGTGCATAAATTAAGCCAATTGAGCTATTAGTACTGGTCAGCTACACACATTACTGTGCTTCCACACCCAGC
>MDTG01170953.1_pt1 | contig 76308 bp, 71 predicted proteins | sample 811421 | NCBI WGS metagenome assembly MDTG01 (sample SAMN05326645, study PRJNA326480) | marine metagenome | isolation source: seawater | place: Pacific Ocean: South East | collected 2011
GGTGCTGAGTGATTGATATTTCTATACCCCCTTATCAGGCTCATAATCTGAAGGTCGTGGGTTCAAATCCTATCCCCGCAACCACCAATATCAATCTGTTAGCGGCCCATTTGGGCGGTTTTTTTGTGCCAGTGACACGCCAATGACAGCGATTTTTGTGATTATTTCTGACCGTCAAACGTTTACCTGAACGGTCAGGGGCAGTCATAAAGTTACTAATGTCCCTCAAAATTAGCAGCGCGCTTTTCGTGAAAAGCCTCGACGCCCTCCCGAAAGTCGTCGGACTGACGAAGTCTCGCATAGCAATGCCCCTCCGCTTGTATTGCTGCAGAGAGCATCATGTCCTCGGTCTCGTTGAGCAAGCGCTTTGCAGTACGTTGCGCAAGTGGGGCAAACTGGCACAACTCATTTGCTAGCGCTGTCGTGGCACGCTCTAGCTCCTCATCTGGAACTAATTCGGTGACAATTCCCCAAGTATGAGCTTCTTTACCAGTGATGCGGCGTGAGCGCATCACTATATCTTTAGTGCGGCTAATGCCGATCATCTTTTGAAGCCTCGCGGAGCCACCGGAACCCGGTATCTGGCCGAGACGCTGTTCTGGAAGGGCATATTGGACGGTTTCTGAAGCGATGCGGAAATCACAGGCAAGGGATATCTCAAAGCCTACACCAAAGCAGTATCCACGGTTAGCAGCAATTACTGGCTTCTCACATCGGGCTGGCGCAGCGATGTTATCCGCAAGTTTGGAAACATGCTCTGGAGATGCTTCCAGAAAACCACGGATGAAACCGCCCGAGGAAAAGTTCGGTCCTTGCGACCGGAGGACGATAATGCGTACACGATCGTCTCGATCCAAAGCCTGGAATACCTCTCGCAGCTGATCACGCTGCTGCATGGAAATTGTGTTCATTTGATCGCGATCTAAGATGATATCGCCGCGTAGTGTTTCTGCATCAATGTGAACCGTGAAACCGTCAAATGTCTGGTCTTCAATTGTTGCATCTGGATCAATGTACATTATGGGCTCCTCCTCAACCGTATGCCTAGAACGAAATTGTTTTCAAAAGCTGGGTTTTATCAATTTTATTGTCGGCGACGCGAGGAAAGCGATCGACGGCGATAAATCGGACCGGAATTTTGTAGCTAGCCATTCCTTGGTCTCTTAGCTGTACGACGAGTGCTTCTGTGTTAAGGGTGTGATCTGGTTGCAATTGAATGAAAGCCCAAGGAACCTCGCCATATTCCTTGTCTGAAGCGGCAACAACAGCGCATTCGAAAACACTTGGGTGTCTAGAAAGTTCTCGCTCGACCTCCGCCGGTAGTATTTTCAGGCCGCTACGGTTGATGGTTTCTTTCAGCCGGCCCATCAGACGCAATCGACCGTCTGGTAAGAGGCAACCCATATCACCAGTGGCAAACCAGCCATCGCTCCAAGCCGCTTGTGTGGCGATGTCGTCGTTCCAGTATCCTGAAGCCGCGTAAGGCGCTGAAACAGTTAACTGACCAATTTCGCCGTCCTGCGCTTGACGTCCATCACCATCAACAATTTTGATTCGACAGCCGGGCAAAGGAAGACCGATGGCGCCACTCAACCGGGTGTCCTTATTTTCATTGAAATCTGCATGGGCAAACCCTGGACACTCCATAGACCCCGCGGCAACGACGACGCGGCAGGCTGCACCGTTCTCAAAAAGATGTGCTGCATCCATATCGGCCGCGGCTGTGCCGACCCGAAGAGCCCGAAGATTGGTGAGGTCATAGTTTACCAGGGGTTCCTGCGCGAGCCGGGCCAGGATTACTGGAACCGTAGTTGCCACTGTAATACCGCTCTTGACGGTGAGGTCGAGAAGCGAGGATGGATCGTAGTTTGATGGAAACACAAACTTGGCAGGGGTCGTGCCAGAGACTAACCAGACCAAAACGCCCGCGGCACCAGATAACGGAGAGAATATGCCGACTGTGTCTTTGGCTGTTAGGCTTAACCGTGCCCCGATTGCGCGGCCGATGCACATCTGTGCGGCCTCTGGCCATTCGCACAGCTTTGCAAGGCCGCTAGTGCCGCTGGACGCCGTGATGAGCGAGACTTCGTCATAGGCAAAGGCTCGGCCTGTCAATGCTTTTAAATTCGCATAAGCTGGAGTTTGACCCACTATCTTGCTCCACTGGAACCAACCCGCCTTAGCATGGCCTTTGGGGTCGACCCGAACGCCACAGAATGCCGTTTCTGCCCATTCCCGTTCTGCTTCATCGTTGGAGTCCACGGTGGTCATTATGAGAAGTTCGGGGTCGATGCGCTCGCGGACATATTCTAATTCGCGCCGGCGCCATTGCATTGGCACGAACGCACCGATGATACCCGCCTTCTTTAATGCTATCCGCACGACTACTTCCGGGCAGCCAGACGGCATGCGCACCAGTGCTCGACTATCTCGGGCGAGACCAAGGCTGACGAGATTAGCAGCTAGCTGATTCGTTGCAGCGTCCAGTTCTGCCCAGGTCAGGGTCCCTGTGAGGTCCTGGCAAGCAGCCGCCTTTGGTCGGACCGTTGCGTAATAGGCGAAACGCGTGGCCTGCGTCTCTTTTTTCCAGTGCCCATCTTTTAGGAGGCGCGAAATGTCCGGCGGTGTCAACAGGGTGGGTTGCATATGCGGCGTCGCCTAAAGACCTTTATATAGCGGGTCTCGTTTCTCGTCATAGGCGGCTAACCCCTCTCGCCCGTCTTCAGATGCCATGCAGATGGCGTATAGCTTCTTTTCGTAATCGATACCGCTAAGTAGGTCCATGTCAGTCGAGTGAAGCACCGCATCTCGTCCAGCGACGAAGGCGAGCGGTGCCTGAGAACCGAGCGTTCGGGCTAACTCGATGGCCCGAGCCATTAACTTGTCTTGTTCAAGAACCTCTGTTACTAGGCCAATTCGTGCCGCTGTCTGAGCATCAACGGCTTCTCCTGAAAGGATCATTTGCATAGCCCAGCCCATGCCGACAAACCGTGCGAGGCGCTGCGTGCCGCCGGAACCGGGGATTTGGCCTAGCGTGATCTCTGGTTGTGCTAGTTTGGCATTGGTGCTGGCAATCCGAACCGTGCAGCCAAGTGCGATCTCCATTCCTGCGCCAAAGCAATAACCATTGATGGCCGCTATGCTCGGCTTATTCAGCCGTTCGATAACGGTAGGTAATTCCTTGCGCAAATCTGCGTCTGGCCCCATTTCGGTCGCCAGTGTCCTCTTTCTAAGCTCTTGGATATCGGCGCCAGCGGAAAAGGCCTTTTGTCCATCGCCAGTAATGATGATTGCTCGAACCCTATTATCAGATGCCGCGCTTCGGACGCAGTCGAGCAGGTCAACGCGCATTTGATGGCTTATAGCATTAAGCTTTTCTGGTCGTTTCATTGAAGCGACCAAGATTTCGTCTTTGATCTCTGTTTCGATGTTTTTATACACCATTAGACTATCCTCCATATACCCAATGGTATCTAAAATCAGTTTGCCGCAAGTTATACCAATCGGGCAACCGGCCCTTCGATGGCCTAACTAGGATCGTCATTCAAGTCGATAAGGCTTACCTGTCCTCCTAGATATTTGGATTTCCCTCTCCACCACAGGAGAAACTCTGAAGAAGGCACTCTTAATAACCTTGGGCTTTGTCCGAGAATGGCCCGTACATCATAAATTGTTCACGGGCAACCTCAGTATGAAAGGAAACCCAGTGACACCTATTGCCAACCCAAGCACATATATCTCAGCCTTGTTTAACCATGTAAAATTAGATCGTGCGATTCGGGTAGAGTTCAGTTGATCCAAACGGTAGAGGGCGAAAATTACGATAAACAAGACAACAAGAAAACTTGAAATCAAGTTCGTTTTGAATGATCGACCCCACCGCACAGTCATTCTTATACACCTGGGGTTTTCTGGGGTTCCAAGCGAGATAATCTCTTTGCTCGCTTAATCCACAAGTAAGCCGCCTGCTAATCTTTCTGAACGTACTCTCCTTTGGACAACAATATTCAGAAGAATGTCATGTCAGACTCTTTAAAGATTAAATTTTTCAAAGTTCCCAGATCGGCGTTAGGCCTTCAATGAGATAACCCAGGCAAATGGTCGGCGCGACCTTTTTATAATCCTCCAACGTCTTTACCTCAGGGCGCTCTTTACGAAATTTATCCAAATATATTTTAGCGGTCTCAACATCACCGAGATGGACATAGATCGCTGCCCTCCAACCGTTGTAGCGACTATGTGAACCTCTATCATACAAAATATCGCACCACTCTAGGCTTTTGTTAGAATTACCCATTGCCATATATAAAAAAGGCAATAAACCTTCATAAGTACGTCGACCAATGGGGTTCATTTCCATCGCCTTTTGAATATAATATTCCGCTTCTTCAAAGCGTTTGTCGTTACAAAGGGCCCAGCCATAATCATTGTTGGAACCCGCATGACTCGGGTTTAAATCCAAGGCTTGCTTGGCATATTTCAAGCGCTGCGGATAATTTCCTTTTATATTAAAAGACCTGCTATACATACTGACCGCTTCAGGGTTATTGGGGTCAAGAGAATAGGCCTGGAAAGAAAGCTCGTTGAATAACGCCTCGTTTTCTTGGCGTTGATCCTGGTTCTCGGCCATATATAGATTCCCATATATGCGCCGTCCCTTCAGCACGTAGGCATCACATAGATTGGGATCCTTGGCGATTGCATCATCACAAAGTTCTAAAAACGCGGAATTTTCTGCTTCATCTGGCTCTTTTCCAGCCCAAGTCTCATTATAAATCGCAAGGGCTTTCAGATAACTGTCCCACGCGGAAAAAGAAGCCCGAGGTTTGGTCTTTATACGATCGTGCTCTTTACCTTTAAGAGCGGGTAAAATAAGTGTGGCTACTTCTTGCGAGACCTCATCTTGCACCTCAAAAATATCATCCAATGTGCGATCCCAGCGATTAGACCATACTTGTTGGTTGTCTCTGGCGTCGACTAAATTAGCTGTGATCCGCACCTTATTGCCGGCTTTTCGAATGCTTCCTTCAACGATGTAATCCGCTCCTAACCGCTGGGCTATTTCAGAAGAGTTCAGATCTTTTCCTTTGAAACTGAAGGTGGAATTGCTAGAGATCACCGGAAAAGATTTCCAAGATGAAAGGTTAGCAATAATGTCCTCTGTAACGCCGTCGGAAAAATATTCCTGTTCTTGATCGTTACTCATATTTTTGAACGGCATAATCGCAATCGTTGGTGGTTTATTCTCAGCGGCTTTGATCGGTTCGGTTGAGGTTTTTAAATCACGTTCTTCCAAGCCATCGATGATAACATCGTAGGCATGTAAGGTAGTGTTTTTTACTTTCTGGCTGCCAAGGTCAGAGAATGCTAATTCAACCTTTTGACTGGCAAATTCGTGAACCGTTTTTGACAAGGAGACGCCGCCGGGTTGACTAAGCGCTTCAAGTCTCGCAGCGTTATTGACTCCCTCGCCATATAGGTTCGTTCCCTCGATGATTACATCGCCCATATTCAAACCAATACGAAACCGCATTTGTGCCTCTACGGGCATCGATAGATTGCGCTGTTTGACCAGATTTTGAAATTCAGTGGCACAAATTACCGCTGAGACTGCGCTTTGGAACTCGGCCAAAACTGAATCACCAGCTGTGTTAAAAATACGACCACCATGCTCCTCAAAAAGTCGGTCCAAAATATCGCGGCATGCTCGCAGGCTTTTTAGCGTTACATTCTCGTTTTCCTGCATGAGTACGCTAAAATCGACGACGTCTGTCGCGAATATAACTGCAATTTTCCGAATAATTGTATCGTTAGCCATATCGACCTTGTGTTGAGGTAAAAATTTTTTAATCGTCCAACTAAACTCTCAATAATTCAAGACGATAAGTTATTTTCCACTGTTATAAGACGAAAACTATTATAACTAAGAGTTATGTTTACGCTGAATAGGTGCGGAATTCTTCAGTTTTTTTTCAATCGATCTGATTTACGGAATATTATGTTAACAACGCGCGTGATGGGCATAGTGGGCTAGCCATTGGGTAAACGCGGGCTGAGTTTTCAGCAAGGTCACTAAAGGCCCTTTACAGCACCTCGACAAGAAAGTGTACGATGGAGCTTGCGTAAAAGTGGGCAGCGACGAATTAAAGGCTGCCTCTCGTCCGAACACCGTCGGAGGTTCGTCGGGATTGGACCCGGTTGGGACGCTGGGTGCCCCCCGACAGCTGACGCCTGAACATTTTACATTCTTAGCTTCTCGAGCGGGTCCCTTTAGGACTAACCCTTCATGCCGACTGTTTCCGCAGCCGGGTGTAGGCTGGCTCCTGCGCTAGGCCGTTGGTCAATCCGGTTGGACCAAGCGCTAACGTTCTCGAGAGAGGGGTCAATGGTTTGACCCACCCCGGCCGAGAACTGTGTGCAGCAGTAGAGTACTAAATCAGCGATCGTAATCCGATTTCCGCAAATAAAAAGTTTTCCTTCCATCTGCTTGTCAAGCCAAGCAAGCCCATCCTGGGCTGAGGCTTTCAATCCGTCTGCTGCTTCTGGCAGGCACCGCCTTCTGGTTTTGAACATGTCAATACCCTCTGCAAATTGAAAGGCGTCGTATATGTTCCCCGTGATTTTTTGCTCAATCCGACGGTTCCACATACGGGTTTCCGCTTTTTCTTGGGCACTTGTTCCAATCAGCGCCGGAGTTGGGAAAAGTTCCTCAAGATAGTCGCAGATAACAACTGTCTCGGCTAAAATTGTTCCATCATCAAGTTCCAGCGCAGGCATTTGGCCACCGGGATTCTTATTAAGGTACGCGGATTCACGATTTTCTCCGGATTGAATGTCATGCTCTACCAATTCTATTTTTAAGTCTTTTTCCGCGAGAAACATCCGTACCATTCTGGGATTAGGGCCAAAAGAATTTAGTAATTTCATTTTTATATCCCTGTTCATCTGGCTGGGGATGATTGTACTAGAAAAGTTATTCGCATATCCTGCTTCGGAACCCCGCCGCCTCCTAGTTTACCTTCGAAACCAAACTATTCGGGTACCGTTTCGCCCGAACCGCCTAATTCCGCGGGAAAATCTTTTAATTTTGGCAGGCCATCCTGAAAGGGTAGAACGGTCTCCGAATAATTTACATGAACGCCAGGCTCAAATTTCAAGGAAGGTATGGAGGCAGCATAAACATCAACTAAACCCAGAGGAGCATGTCCCGTCATTAAATGTCCGCCGCAGTTACTACAATATTGACGTTGGCTCACCTCGGTTTTCTCGTATGTTTTTAATTTATCAGCCCCTTCAATTACCCTAACAGCCTCTGGCTTCCATAATGTGAAAGCGTTCACAGGAGCGGCGGACCAAGACCTGCACGATGAACAGTGACAGTATCCCATCCCTTCTGGTTCTCCTGTTACCTCTATCTGTATTTGTCCACAGAAACACGTTCCTATGTGTTTCCCATCTTTTGAATACTCCCCATTAACGCCGATAAATCGATCGTTCCCACATAAAAAGGCCAAAGCCGATTGGACGATAGCTTTTATCTATTGCCAAATCAACGTGACAATCCTCTCCAAGACTAAGTAAAGGCAACGGAACATCCGTAGAGCCCAACTTTTCGTGCGTTAATACTGCTGACACGAGGCATGTTTGATCAGGGCTTCTCTCTACACTACAACAACTGGACAGGTGCATTCTCCCGCCACAACTTGGTAGTGCCTGGCGTGCGGCGATTACAATGCAGTTTTAGAGAAGGCGTAATTCAGTGGCGGTTACTTGTAACTCTGAGATGTACTCTATGAGGCATTTTCATTTAGTTGGGTTTTTAACAGATATTCTGAGGCCGTGATAGCTGCTTTCGAACCTTCACCCATCGACGAAATTATTTGTTTGTACGGCACCGTCGTAACATCTCCACATGCGAAAACTCCCTCAACTGAGGTGTTGCAGTACTCATCAATGACTATTTCGCCGTACTCGTTTAACTCCACAATGCCATCTAAAAATTTACTGTTCGGCACCAGTCCAATCTGAACAAATATACCTGAAATATCGTGTTCAAATTCGTCGCTTGTCTCCCGTTCTTGGTACTTGAACCCACTGACTTTACCGTTTGTGGCCAGAATTTCGGTTGTTTGTACATTTGTCAAAGCCGATATGTTTGATCGGTTAGATATTTGATCTATTAAAATCTGATCAGCCTTAAGTTCTGGTAAATATTCAATTATAGTTACGGTCTTGACGATCCCTGATAAATCCAAAGCTGCTTCTAGGCCTGAGTTGCCGCCACCAATTACGGCGACGTCCTTGCCCTTATAAAAAGGTCCGTCACAATGCGGGCAGTAGGCAACACCATTGCCAATATGTTCTTGTTCACCAGGTATATTCAATTTTTTCCAATTAGCACCGGTTGCAATCACGAGGCTCTTACACTTGATGACCTCACCGGTTGAAAGATAAACACTTTTAATAGAATCAAAGTTAACTCGTTCAACTCTCACATGTTCTTTTACATTTAACTGATAATCTTTCATATGGTCCTGGATTGCACTTGTAAGTTCTAACCCCGTTGTTTTTGAGACAGAAATAAAATTTTCTATACCTAATGTATCTCGTAATTGTCCCCCAATGTTTTGTGCTACAACACTTACCTTTAGGCCCTTTCTGGACGCATAAATTGCTGCGCTTATGCCTGCTGGTCCCCCGCCAATTATAACCACATCTTGAACTGTATCTTTTTCATTCAAAGCAATATTAGTGTTCTGGTTAAACACACGGAGCTTTTCAATAAGAGTGGATATGTCAATTCTGCCATTGGCAAATAATTTGCCATTTAGATATACACTGGGGACGCCTTGAATGTTTTTTTCGGCAATCGTTTCCTGAAATAACCCGCCATCAATCATTTCGTTTGAGATGTTTTTATTCAATAAGGCAAAACTATTAAGTGCTTGAACTATCTCAGGGCAGTTGTGGCAGCTTAAGCTGACAAATGTTTCAAAGCATAATTTATCTTTGATGTTGGAAATTATTAGTTTCAGATGGTCTTCTAATTTGATCTCCACACCGCCACTCTGAAGTATGGCAAGCATTAAACTGTTAAATTCATGACCCCCAGGTATTCCGGAAAAGAAAATACCCGTTGGTTCGTCCTCAGCCTCTATGGTGAATGTGATTGGGCTGCGCGCTTCATCGCCGATGTCTTTTTCCGTAAAAATAATTCGGTCAGTTATTGAGGAAATAGACTCGATAAACTCTTTCAACTCTTGTCGTTTTTCGTGTTCGCCAATATTAAGTATTATAGAGATGGGTTTGCTCATCCCATCGGCGTATTCTTTTATAGTTGCTTTTATTGCGTCGGTAAGCACTAGGCTGATGCACCGTATTTTAAGTGTTAGGGCTCAAACGCAAGCTCTCGAATGGAAAACTTTTAATTTAAATTTTTCCTACTAGGTCGAGAGAGGGAGCAAGAGTTGTTTCCCCTTCTTCCCACTTTGCTGGGCATACTTCATCTGGATGATCTCTGACGTATTGCGCAGCCCTGACTTTTTGAATCAGATTCGATGCGTCTCTTCCGACGCCTTCGCAACTGATCTCCAGATATTTGATAACGCCATCCGGGTCTACCAAAAAGGTTCCGCGCTCAGACCTTCCTTCATTTTCACGGAGAACCTGGAAGCTCCTTGAAATTTCGAAGGTATTATCACTAATCATCTTAAATTTAATTTTACCTACTGCATCTGAAGACTCATGCCACGCTTTATGACAAAAATGGCTATCTGTCGAAATCGCGTAGAGATCGACCCCCATTTCTTGGAACCCCTCATAATGGTCTGCTAAGTCTTCAAGCTCTGTAGGGCAAACATAGGTAAAATCGGCAGGGTAAAAGAAAAATATATTCCACTTCCCGGCCATGTTCGAACTATCGACTGTAATAAAATCGCTGTTTCCTGGCTCAAACGCTGTCGCCTGAAAATTTTCGATTTTGGTATCAATCAGTAACATCGAAGATCCTTTCCTATGAACCCGTGAAATAAATATAAAAAAACGACGTCACAGACGACATCCCACCATTATATAATGATAATGATTCTTAGTTGCAATATAAAGTATTATTTTTCAAACAAGAATTTATCTATCGAGAGGCGAATATGCCATGGTGACCCGTCAACATACTAATGAACCAGGTGGTATTCGGTTACAAAAAGGCCCATAAAATAACACAGTTTCATACAGCGGCCTCGTTGAATGATCTTATCAAACGACAATAAAAACCATCGTCTTGCGATTTGATCGGTTAACTAGGCCACGTTATCTACCGGAGACTTATATGTGGTGTCGATGTGTGGGGGATGCAAATTGAAGTCACTAGAATTGCACCCCACCTGGGAGTTCATTACCGATACCGTCATGGGAGGAGTATCGACAGGGCAGACTTCAGAGTTGGAAATATCCGGGCTTTCCGCAACTCGTCTCACAGGACAGGTATCATTGGAAAACAATGGCGGCTTTGTTCAGATGGCATTCAATATCAGTGATGATGGTTCAATCTTCGATGCCTCTAACTATGAGGGGATTGAGATTGATGTCTTTGGAAACGACGAAGAATATGATATTCGACTGCGAACGTCCGACCTGACCCGACCGTGGCAATCATACCGTGCCGTTCTTGTAGCACGACCAGAATGGTCTACCACGCGCCTGAGTTTTTCGGAATTTGTTCCGCACAAGACTGCTATACCACTTGATGTGCGTCGTCTCAGACGCATTGGTGTCCTGGGCATTGGACGTGAGTATGATGCCGATATCTCTGTTTACGGTGTTCGGTTTTTCAACTTCCCGGGCTGATAGAATGCAATTGAGAAACTCGGCAAGCTTTCTAATCCTTATCGGGATTTGCTTGGGCGTATCTTCGCTGGGCGGCTGGATTACTCAGACGTCCGTAAACGGTTGGTACCAAACTCTTAAAAAGCCACTTTTAACCCCCCCTGATTGGCTATTCGCCCCCATATGGATCACTCTCTACGTCATGATGGCGGTTGCTGCTTGGCGAGTATGGACGCGGTCTAAAAGCCATGCGCGTCGAAAGGCTATGGTAGCATTCGCCATCCAATTGACACTCAACTTGGCGTGGTCTTTTTTATTTTTTGGTGCCAAATCACCCGGAATGGCCGCCATTGAGATTTTTGCTCTTTGGATTGCCATCATTAGTTCACTGATTATCTTCTGGCACATTGATCGTCTCGCAGGTTGGCTTATGTGCCCCTACCTGCTTTGGGTTTCGTTCGCGAGTTATCTGAATATCTTGATCTTCGCGCTTAATTAAAGTTGATCCAGCCGTGATGGCTTCCTCAACGATCCATCATAACCGCATTTCTCGCCCCAGAGATTTCGGACCACTGTTGGATATCTCTCTCTTCCATCACTCCGGAAGGTGGATGACACAGATTGAAGTTACGATACGTATCCTCTCCCCGAACCAACATAGCTGACATATTGCTTCCCGGTACTTGGCGAGCGTGCGTCGGGATATAGCGAATAGCAATGCCAATGCGGCGCGCATTCGTATTATTTGGATGGGAAGCATGGAGAATACGCCCATGATGGATAGACATTTGGCCAGCCGATAACTCTCCATCTGTAGCCTTGTTCTCGTCAACGTTAATCAAAACTTCTTGGCCACGGGTGAGCAAATTATCGCTGTGAAATGTATCGCGGTGATCAACCCGTTGATTGTGAGAGCCGGCGACAAACCGCATACAACCGCTTTCCTTTGTGGCCGGTGACAATGCAATCCAAGCAGTGACCTCATCCTCGGTTTCCAGGCCCCAATAATGCAGATCCTGATGCCACGATACAAAATTTTGGCTCTTCGGTTCCTTAATAAAAAACGGTACATCCAGTACGAGTAAATTTGGGCCCAAAATTTCAGCAATTACGTCGGTAATTTCCGCCCTTCGGGTGATTTCATCAACGAATGGCAAGAGTAAATTCGAATACCTTCGCAAACCCTGTGAGAACTTGTTGCAAGCTTTGAATCTCCTCTCTACTTCCTCAAGTTGCCTCCGGTAATCGTTTGCCTTTAGTTCAGACATGATCGTAATGGGGCACACAAAACCATCCGAGGAAAATGCCCGGGCAATAGTTGAACGCTTCTCAGCAATTTTATCCGCCATTTACTTACACCCGAGACTTAGCCTTAACATCTGGATATGTCCTTTAATTCGAGTCGCGCATTCCACACAACTACGCACTCCTGACAGTTTCCGGTTGCAGGGCGATGGGCACGATACGCAGGATGCTCTCGACATCCCTCGGCCAAAATTTTGAGAAGCTCCGTCTCTCGTTCATTTAATTTGATCATTTTGCTATACTAGCAGAAATGCCTGCTAAGGTAACTTCACCACGGTATCTCTGAGCCATCATAGTTATAAAACCGACCTGTATTTTTAAGATTTAAACCCGCAATTACCTGACGTAACCCATGAACGCTCTCCGGTGCGTCAATCAATCCGTTGGGGCCGCCCATATCTGTTCTAACCCAGCCAGGATGCAGAATTGCAACTGAAATACCACGCGGATACAGATCAACAGACAGGCTTTTCATAACTGCGTTGAGGGCCGCCTTGGTAGAACGATAAACATAGCTGCCACCTGAACTATTATCGTCTATGGAACCCATCTTGGAGGACATAATTGCAATTTTTTTCATATTGCTGGCCGCGATGTGGTCACTGAAGCTTGCACAAACCATCAAGGGTGACATCACGTTAATATGCATGAAGTTTTCCCAAGTTTTATACTCGATATCAACTAATTGTGATGGGCAGCGATCAAAAATCCCGGCGTTATTAAGTAATAGATCAATGGCGTCTTGTCGTAGGCTCTTCGCCAGAGACAAAATTTGCCCACGATCGCCAATATCTAGAGCATGGATTTCTACCTCACCATCTAGGCTGGCTAATTCCATCGCATTTTCAGGATTCCGACAGGTGGCAATAACCCGCCATCCGACGTCTGCATATTGACGTGCATACTCCAAACCCAGTCCCCGGTTAGCCCCTGTAATCAGTACTGTTGGCATAAGTTAAGCTGTCCTCTCATTGACGTTTCTAAGCCAATGTAGCCAGCTACGATAAGCATCATAGCAATCACAGAGACTGCGTTACACTTTTTACCATGAAGCGGCTACCACTAAAGTGTGGGTATTTATCACTCTGAAAACGACCGTTACATGATTGGAAACAAGTCGCGCTCAATAAGCTTTTGCTTGGTCGTTCTTCGTTGAATTTTATTAAGTATCTGGACACGCTCATAACCTGAAAGGTTGTATTTCCAAAACCTATGCCCGCAACCAATGATATGAATAAACTAGCCATCCCTAAGGGCGGGTTTTGTATTTCCGCCATAAATTGACCAATCTGTCACTCGGCATCATTTTTATCCCATTCTAACCCGTTTGCATGTGAGGCGCGTACATAAGGTAGGTAGAACTACGGCGGCACGACATGCAAAGCCTTAAAAAGAGGTCTGTTGGTATTGTTTGGTTCAAGCGCGATCTGCGCTCTGAGATGAACCATGCTCTTTTGCAGGGAGCAGATGCCGACTGGCCTGTCTTGCCGCTTTACATTGTTGAACCAGAATATTGGTTGCAACCCGATGTATCCCATCGTCATTACCAGTTCATATCCGAATGTCTGGCTGAATTGCGGGATGATTTGGCAACAATCGGGCAACCTTTGATCCTTCGTGTGGGCGCAGCGCGTGACGTGCTGGACCAACTGTCTAACCAGGTTCAGATCCGCCAGATCTTCAGCCATGAGGAAACAGGCAATGCATGGACTTTTGAGCGTGACAAGGCAGTACAGGCGTGGTGTCGGGAGAAGGGGGTCCCCTGGACAGAAGTTTGGCAAAACGGGGTCGTCCGCCGCCTGAAGAATCGTGACGGCTGGGCCCGCAACTGGTCGCAGCGCATGCATGCACCTTCGGTCAATGGCCCTCTAAGCCTTGAACCTCTGCCCAATCTTATGCTGGGCTCAATCCCGACCGCGAGGGATTTGGGCATAGCAGAAGACGGGTGCACTGATCGGCAGCAAGGTGGGCGTAGTAAAGGTCTAAAAACGCTGCAGAGTTTTCTGTCGCGCCGGGGTCTCCATTATAGAAGCAAGATGTCCAGTCCAGTCACTGGAGTTAACGCGTGTTCCCGCATCTCTCCCTATCTGGCGTTTGGCGCTCTCTCCCTGAAGGAGGTGGCGCAGGCAACAGTCAAACAACGCCTAGTGGTAAAGGCAAAGGGTCAGCGGGGAGACCCGTGGCGTGGTTCTCTTTCGTCCTTTGAAGGGCGGTTGCATTGGCATTGTCATTTCATGCAAAAACTTGAATGTGATCCATCGCTTGAATTCAGGGCTCTCCATCCTGCCTATCAGGATATCCGTGCGAACAGTACGACACCGCATCTGCTTTCTGCATGGCAAAGCGGCGAGACAGGATTGCCCTTTGTCGATGCCTGTATGCGCTGCTTAAAAACAACCGGCTGGATGAACTTTCGGATGCGAGCCATGTTGGTCGCGGTGGCAAGTTATCATTTATGGCTGGATTGGCGGGTTACGGGCGAGTTTTTGGCGCGCCTTTTCACGGATTATGAGCCCGGTATCCACTGGCCTCAGATGCAAATGCAATCGGGCACAACAGGGATCAACACAGTGCGTATTTACAACCCGGTCAAACAGGGTTTGGATCAGGATCCGACCGGTATATTCATTTGTCGATGGGTGCCGGAACTTGGTCGGGTTCCCCCAGATTTTCTTCATCAACCCTGGCTCTGGGAAGAAGCCGGATCGATACTGGGCAAGACATATCCCTTTCCCGTCATAAATCATCTGGAAGCGGCGAAAGCCGCTCGGCAGAAGATATGGGCCGTGCGTGAGCAACCCGGCTATCGCGATGTCGCCGATGCCATTCAAACCAAGCATGGTAGCCGTCGGAGCGGCATCAAAATGATGGGTGGTCGACAAAAAGCGAAGCCGAAAGCTCTGACACAGCAGCTGGCATTTGATTTCTGAGGTAAGGTTACGGCACTAAAAAGGAGCCGCTCAAGTTGGAAAGCATCACGACAGATTTACATTGGCCGGCGACGCAACATGCGGCATTGGAGAGCCTCGCCAATTTCATACCGCGCGCCGGTCGCCAGTATGCATCAAACCGAAACTATGACCTTGGCCCAACCGACCGGTCCAATGTCTCCGCGCTCTCGCCCTGGATACGCCATCGCACCCTGACGGAAGAGCGCGTCATGGCAACTGTTTTGAAACGTCACAGCCTGCATCAGGCGGAGAAGTTTGTTCAGGAAGTTATCTGGCGAACCTATTGGAAGGGATGGCTGGAACACCGCCCTGCTGTTTGGCGGTCCTATCTTTCTACTCTTGACAATCTGCGTGTTGAATTGGCAGAGAGTAGAGCATTGTCGCAGCAGCATGATGATGCGGTGGAGGGGAGAACAGGCATAGACTGTTTTGATTTCTGGGTTGCGGAATTAAAGCAGTATGGCTGGCTACACAATCATGCTCGAATGTGGTTTGCCAGCATTTGGATTTTCACCCTGAACCTGCCGTGGCAACTGGGCGCGTCTTTTTTTTACGACCATTTGCTGGATGCGGACCCGGCGGCAAACACATTGTCCTGGAGATGGGTGGCGGGGTTGCAGAGCCTGGGTAGAGCCTATACTGCGCGGGCCGATAATATCGCGCGCTACACGAAAGGGCGTTTTGACCCGCATGGACAACTTGCACGGGAAGCGGTTCCTCTGCCATCGGATGGTCATCCTTCTCTTGAACCGTTGCGCGACTTTGACCGATTGACTGTAAGCGATGATCTATTCCATCAACCAGACGTCCTGATGGGGAATACTGGCTTTCTAACACATGATGAGGATTTGAGCCCGATTGACCACCCAGATTTCGTGTCAGCGTCTGCCCATGCCATACTGAAGCCCTTTCCCCAGAAGTCGACGTTCTCACTCAAGCAGGTGTTCTTGAGCGAGCTGGTCGAGAATGGTGCGGAACGACTAAGTCAGTCCGTCTCGCGGGATGTGACACGCGTCTTATCATCGGATGAGGTGCTGACTTGGGCACAGGGTCAAAGTCTTGATTGCGTGGTGACGCCCTTTGCCCCGATCGGAGAAACTGCTGACCATATTGATCAAATTCTTCAGACTTTGTCCGGTCATGGCATCAAGGTTTTGATCAGCCAGAGACAATGGGATCACACGTTCTACCCTCATGCTAAAAAGGGTTTTTTCCAGATGAAGTCAAAGATCCCAAAATTACTGGAAGTCCTCCGCCTTACGCGCGCTTGATAGAAATACATCAAGGCCGGTACGAATCGCTTCGCGACGGTAAGGATGTCGATCGCAAGAATAGCTACGCGCTCGACAATTTGCCTCGCAATCTGTCGTTGGTGGTCAGGGCCAAGATCCTGGCGAAAAAGCGCAAATGACGCTGTGAACTGTGGATTTAAATCCTGCCCGGGAGATCAATGGTTACAGTGACTTAGATGCCCTTATGGGCGGCTGTTTTTTTATGCCCAATGACAAACGAGTGACAGAGAGCATGCAATGTACTCGTCGATTACGAACATTACCTACTGCCAAGGTGTTGCTTTTTGAAACACTGAGATGGTGCAATTTCTAGCAGCAAAAAGAATTCACAAATAAGATGCTAAACGTTAATCGCGGTTCAAATGGGATTAAGTGTGCATGTATTCTCACCTTTTTTCGGAAATTCAGTTAAGATCCCGCACCCTTCGAAACCGGGTCGCTTTACCAGCCACCCTAACCAATTATGGCACAGGTAATAAAATTACCGAGCGCTGGAAGAATTTTCTAATAGAGCGGGCGAAGGGAGGGGTCGGACTTATAATCTCTGAGATTATTGCTGTCGACTCTGAGGCCCTTGCGCAACAAGCTATAGTCACCGGTTTTGATGATACGAACGAACTTGGGTTCCAAGAAACCTCAGAAGCCGTTCATAAAGAGGGCGCGTTGTTGGTTGGCCAGTTATGGCATCCCGGTCGGCAGCAGTTATGGCATCCAACAAAGGCGCCGATGGGGGTCTCGGAACAACCAGATGCTCTTAGTTGGACGGTCCCACATGTTATGTCAGTGGACACAGTCCAACGGATTATTGAGGCATACGTAAACACTGCACAACGGTTGAACAAATGCGGATTTGCAGGCGTCGAATTGCATGGCGCTCATGGGTACCTCATTGGTCAATTTCTGTCTCCCTGGTCAAATAAACGGGATGATCTATATGGTGGAGATCTCGCGGGACGGACTCGTTTCGTCACTGAAATAGCAGCCGGAATACGTGCTAGATGCACGTCTGATTTTATAATTGGATTAAAGATGCCAGGGGATGAAGGTGTGAGAGGTGGTATCGACAGCGAAGAAGCCTTGGTGATAACTGACAATCTCGTCCGCACTTCTAATTTTGACTATTTCTCATACGGTCAGGGAAATTTTAGTCTAAGCCTCGAAAACCATGTTCCAGATATTCATTTCGACCCTGGTCATTTCCTTAACATCCACAAAAAGATGCGGGATGTGGCTCAAGGCGTACCTGTTATGGCTCTGGGTCGGGTCGATTCTCCAGTGTTGGCAGAGCGGGTAATCGCTGAGGGTTATGGGGATATCGTTGGAACTTCCCGGACCCTAATAGCGGATCCAGCATGGCCGCAGAAAGCATTGAATGGTCGATCTAAGTTAATCCGACCATCAGTTTTTGATAATTGGTGTTGGGGCGAGGTTCATCAGGGTAAACCCCTACAGGAACATCATAACCCTTACCTTGGCGAGGTTGGTGAAGCCCTCGCTGAGGAACGGCTTCCACCTGCCGCTAACTCGCGGAAAATTCTAGTCGTTGGTGGCGGGCCGGGAGGTCTGGAGACGGCTTGGGTCGCCGCGGCTCGGGGCCACCAAGTATCACTATATAACCAGTCATTAGCATTGGGAGGCAAACTCCGACGCGATGCGGAACTTCCCGGACGAAACGAGATTTCGAAGATAATCGAATACCAAACTCATCTAGCTGATCTCTATGGTGTGCAGATTAGGCTAGGCGAGTTTGTAGACGCCTCTCTTTTACGCAAAGACCGTCCAGATGTAGTGGTCTGTGCAACCGGTTCTACCATTAGCCCGCCACCTGCCCTTCCGGGAGGGGAAAATTTGGGCCTTGATGCAATTTCGTATATCGACGCGCCATTTGGAGGCAGGGTAGCTCTTTTCTTTGACATGGATCATGGACCGACTGCTTACGCCACGGTTGACCTGATGACAGAGTATTTTGAACAAGTTATTCTGGTTACACCAAGGCCTCAAATTGCACAAAATGTTAATTACTGCAGCGCGATTGGTGTACATAGACGCCTTCATCAGATGAAAGTTGAGATTGTAACCGCTTATGATGTCGTTGGCTTTGACGGCGTTAAAGTAACTTGCGAAAATGTTTTCACGGGAGAAAATCGAATTTTCGGTAACCTTGATGCTTTTGTTTATGCGGCACCACGTCGCGCAAATGATCAATTGTCGAAGGAAATAAACGGCGATATTGAGTTGTATTTAGTGGGCGATTGTCAGTCGCCCCGTAACTTGATGGCAGCCATTCACGGTGGCCATCACTTGGGTCGAACTCTTTGATATAATTTGTGTTGCCTCGGCAACATCAAGCTGTGGTTGCGCGCGGCTTTCCGGGGTTCCACGCGAGATAACCTCTTTGCTTCCTTCATCCACAAGGAAGCCGCCTGATCATCTTTCCGAACGTACTCTCCCTTGGAGAGCATGTAGGCTAATCTGAGTTGAGCCTTTCGGTAGCCATTTTGAGCGGATTCCTTGAGCCACTTGAGCGCTTCTCGGTCATCTTCTTTTGTCCCCGTACCTTTGCTGTACATGGCCCCAACCAGGAACTGGCTTTCCGGGTCACCAAGAAGAGCAGCGGCAAAGAGCCATTGGAATTTCTTCGCTTCAGAAATGTTCGCCCGATTGGCTACGCGTCTAAACACAACAGGGGCTGGTATACCACCTGCTGCGTTTCCCAAGCCCGCACTCTCCATGGCATATGCCAAAGCCGTCTCTGATTGTTGATTTATTTCGCAACGCTTGAGGTTCATGTCCTCGACCGTTCCTCTCGGGCAACCAATACTGGCCAAATTGATCCTGGGTTCAGGGACGATTTGAGCAAGGCTTGGTAGAACGAAAACCATGACGCCAACGAACATGCCAATACCGCCAAAGGCTCCCACCAGACCCACACAGAGGAATTTAAATAGAGGCCTCCTAGACATGGGATTCTCTCCTGAGTTCTCGGTTTTGTCTAACCAGCAGGAAAACAGCATACATCAGGAGAAGTGTAAGGAGCGGCCACGCTACACAGAAGAACCAGACGTTGATTTCCTGATAGGTCATGCCTAGCAATCGAGCCAACACGATCAGCGCTTCAACCGAGCCATGGAATATAAAGTTGATAATATCGGTTATTGTTCGTGTTCCTGTTGTTGAGATTTTATCGGCAGCTGCGATAAGGCCCCATGTCCCAGTGCAAATGATTGAAATGGTTTGCATCCCCATCAGGTGACACAGCGACATGGAAGGCATTACATGCGTCTGAGGATATGCGTCTTAAAAACTGTGCCTTGGCGCCTTTTGTTCTCCAGTCTCTCGCCACGTTGATGACGTCGCCGTTCGATAGTTCAAAGGCGGAGACATCGATGGCATTGGCAAATGCATGCTGGCTGAGGACACCTTTGAACTGCCGCATGCTGCGACAATTATAAGTCCCGATGTGGCGTACCCGCTTCACGGTGGTGCCCAAAACATCCCTGGCAGCAGACTGCAATTCGTCTTCTGAGAACCTGGCGAGTTGCATTGCCATCGTACACGTCAACAAGGGGGCATTGTCGAACTGAACCTGCCCCGCACTAGATAGCCGAACGGCAGACTTGACCTTACATCCCTTGGGTTCGGAAAAATCTCTCTGTCTCCGGAAACGCACATCGCGTTTTCCAAGCGCCCTCAGACACGCTGCATCATTGCTCGGAGTGCTCGCCTGCTGAAGTTTGTTGATAACTGCGGAAACTGGATAGGTGTTCACAAGCCCCAACACGGTCCTCCGTGTTTGCTCATGGAGAACAACCGGTATAATCAGGATCATTAATACAATCGCTGACGACGTATAAATCCATCGCTTCACGTTGGCTTACTTCGCCCAGTCATCAAATTTGCCATCATCCTTCGCCCAAATGCTCTCGTCCTTCAGATCAGCGGGATCGACATCATGGTTTTGGGCTGACTGAGCACGGTTGTCTTGCGAGCCTTGAGAACCGGCGACGGTTACCTCAATTTTAGGTTGGCTCTCCAGACTAGCCTGGGTCTTGGGAGGACCATCGTAGTGGAGGTAAGCAATTGCGCTCGTATAGATGGAAGCGGCAACGATTGATTCAAATACCATCATCAAATTCCTTAAACATTTTTGATTGCTTTCTCGAAAGGGTGGAGACAGGTGGGACAGGCACTGATCGTGGGGAACGCAGCCCGGCCACCACCTGCCTCCTGGGGGAGAACAATCACGTGGTTAATGACAGGGTGAATGTTTAAAGACGGATAACGGCAATCAGATGACCTACTCGTGGCAAGCCAGAGGTCATTTCATGGTCAAAATGTGTCTTATTGAAGCGTTCATTAAACCGACCTGACCAAAAAGGTTGGGTTCGAAGCGGCGGGCGGGTCTTGCCCGGCCTGGTTCGGCGCCGAACTGCGGAGGAAGTGATGTTTCCTAGTGACTGGCTGTGGCATTAGTATTTGGCACCCAAGCCGATATTTTAGCGCCTGTCTAAAACCAGGGCGTTAATCGGGGATCAATTATTTTCGGGTAAATCTGAGAAGGTGCCCTAGCGCGCAGTTTTATAGCTGAGGCGTGACATACAACTAATTACAAGTGTGCTCTGCATCAATCGTATGTATCAGATTTATGGCGCCTTGGACACCAAGAATGAGACAGAGTTCATACCAATCCCGTGCTAAGCATGGGTCTTGTTTTATCCCGTATTTTCCATACTGGTAATAGTGTCCCATTATGACTGCAGAGAGCTTATGGCTCTTGGATGCCGCTACACCAAGCCAGTATAAGCCCTGATGTTGATGATCTACTCCAAGATCACCTCGGCTCAAGATGATGCCGAGTATATGTTGTGCGAGAACATGATTTTTCTCTGCCGCAAGCAACAAATATTCATGAGCCTTGTCGGCGTTATATAGATCCGGCAGGGACTTATCTGCGTAAATATCACCGAGAGAAAATGCTGCTTCGATATGTCCTTTTGAGGCAGCCATTTTCAGTAGTGATAAACCTGTCGCTGGGTCCTCTGGTAGGCAATGCGCAAAAAATAGCAAAAGGCCATATTCGTACAGTGCATCAGCGTTACCATTGTCGGCACGCATTTTTAGATCGGAAAGCACCGACCCTTTACAGTAGGTGTTAACGGTATTGTCGCCTTGTTTGATAACGGCCAACGCCGAACCAGACACGCATGCAATCACCAAAAGCGCCGCGACAGTTGGTATACAAATTTTTGTAAAAAGCCGTTTCAAAGATATTGACCAGACGGTTGCCTTACATGAGAATGATTATCATTATCACCTTTGCCGAAGATGTCCAGACGAACATTGGTGGTTTGGACACGTGGATAGATTGCAGTCACTGAGTGAATTGAGAGGGAGCTTACAATGAAACTTCACAAGATGATTTTGGCAGGCAGCCTAGTGTTTTTGGTTAGTTCATTTTGGGCGCTTGTTGCCACGCCATCTCATGCCGCGACGTATGAGGTAAAGATGTACAATAAGGATCCAAACAATAAAAAAAATCGGATGGTATTCATTCCGCGATTACTGAAAATAAAACCCGGTGATACGGTTAAATTCATTTCCGCACAACCAGGCCATAACTCTCAGTCTATCAAGGGGATGATCCCCAGTGGTGCCGAGAAGTGGAAAAGTAAGATTGGGAAAGATTACGAGGTCAAGTTACAAATCCCTGGGGTTTATGGTTATAAATGCACACCACATTACGGGATTGGTATGGTTGGTCTTATCGTGGTTGAAGGGGAGAATTGGAAGACTAATTTAGATCAAGCAAAAAAAGCGAAGAAGATTGGAAAAGCAAAAAAGGTATTCAAAGAAATTTGGACCGAATTAGGCGAGCCTCTCTAGGATTTAAGGAGGTAGCCTGCAGGCACAATCGTCGGTTGTCCCGGGCCATGGCCAAAACCTGTAACAAGTTGTATACGGCTTTTGCAACTTTGGCGAATGGCGCAGCATGGTTCGGGATTGCGCCAACAAGTTACCCTAGATAGAGATAACTTCCTATATAGCTGGTCATTTATCCAGATCGGCATGAGACACATGACTAGCGTTGCAGAATCTCAGTCGCTTTCTAAAGCAGAATAAAAACAATTAACAAATTCAATAACAATAGAAAACGCCGCTTCATGGGGACACCCCGTCCGCGACGTTTTGCTATATCTTTGAGGTAGCCCACCAAAAAAAGTTATCGGCAGGCTACCTCTATTTTAGGCATGAAAAGTTATCTCTTTGAGATGCCGAGGTGGACCAAGGCACCAAGTGATGCCCCAATAATCCAGGCGTATCCACCTCCACCACCTAAGTTTGCAAAGAAGTCACCCAATCCAAGAATAAGGATATTTGGCCATACAGACCCGACAGCGATGTAACCGGAAATAAGCCAGGCTAAAATCGCTTTACGATTAAAGCCTCCATTGTAATGGTATTCCGATTCCGGGCTATCGTCGAATAATGCATCAACATTCAACTGCTGCTTTTTGATAATGTAATAATCCGCAATCATGATGCCAAACACCGGTGCTAAGATGGCTCCCAAAGTATTCACAAATGGGAAAAGCCCCATTTGAGTGATAACGGAAACCCACAAACCGCCGATTACGAAACCAAAACCAGCGGTTATAAGGCCGCCAGTTCTGAAATTTATTTTGCTTGGGATTAGATTCGCTAAATCGTACGCGGGAGGGATAAAATTAGCCACCATGTTGATGCCGACTGTCGCAGCGAAGAAAGCGAAAGCTGCAATTACGGTGAGTAAAATATTGTCAACTTTTGCGACCATTGCTGTGGGTTCAGCTATGTACTCTCCAAAAATTGCAATCGTACCACCAGTAATCATAAGAGTAATGAAAGAAAAGAAGACAACATTGCCAACTAGACCCCACAGATTACCTTTCTTCATCTCGTCTTCATTTTTTACGAAACGGGCAAAATCCCCAAAGTTGATCACGACGGCCGCAAAATAACCAACCATAATCGAGAATACTGCGACGAAGGCGCCGAAAGAGCCTAGGCCTTCAAACTCGCCTGAGCGAGCGCCGCCTGAGAAGACGGTTCCGACCTCTGAGAGCAGTCCGCCACCGGCTTGTGTCCATATTGCGATCATCAGAACAATCATAACTAGATAAACAGCTGGTCCGGCGAAATTTAAGAATCGCTTGATCAAATCAACGCCTTGCCAGAACAAGTAAATTTGAAATGCGGATACAAAAATGAAAGAAACCCACATTACACCAGTCATGCCCAGGAAGATTGCCTCTCCCTGAATGCCAGTAACCCCCGTGATTAAGAGTGCTACTGCGGTTGATGCAGCATAAGTTTGGGCTCCATACCAGAACATAGCTACGAGACCTCTAGCCATGGCGGGAAAGTTTGCCCCGAAAACTCCCATGCTAACTCGGGCGAAGACTGGATATGGAATGCCGTGCTGCACGCTCGGTTTTCCGGAAAGATTAACCAACAAAGAAATGAAAAATCCAGCAAGGATTAAAGCGGCAAATACCGCCCACCCATTAAGTCCTGAATATAGAAACAATGATGCAGCAAGTGTATACCCGAAAAGGCTCTGAACATCATTGGCCCAGACGTTGAATATTTCGAACCAACCCCAATTTTTCTGCTCGTTAGGTGTTGGCGCTAAATCTGCATTGTATAGTCTCCCAGATCTGCTCATTTTGCGCTCCTTCGCATAATTGCGATTGTTGAGAGTAAAATAGTCCAATTAAAAGTGGCTCTTAGTCAACTAAAAGCCTTTAACCAGATTTACCACGCTGGATTTTGTCCAAGGATAACGTTGTCACCCAGATCAAGGAATTGAGGGTTTGGTCTGAGTTCAGCGGACAAGTAGTTAGCCCGCAGCACGATCCGCCATCGCCTAGCGCGAGCTGACTAAGAGGGAGTTGCGGAGAAAGGACCCATTTGGGCAAAGAGGTTTGTGACAGTGCCAAAATTTGACTTTTGTTCTTGTTTTAGTTGCTGGAAGAATAGTCTGGACTAGTCTTAGGAGAAGCGACATCTAGAACGCGTTATTGAAGTGATTTGAGCTTTTTCATCGGATTAAGCCCGCCTCGGGGAGCACTACGTTGGCTATCCTGGCCGTCGAATAGAGGAAAAACTGAGATGCAATGACGAATCTCAATACTGACGTACTGATTATTGGCGCAGGTAGTACTGGCATCGCGGCAGCCCATGCAATTAAATTAGCAGTTCCGCAAATCGATGTTTGTCTAGTCGAATGCGGTCAACCGATGGCCTTTACGTCCTCTCAATCCGGTGAGAATTATAGAAATTGGTGGCCGCATTCCGTGATGCGACATTTCATGGACGACAGCATCGATCTAATGGAGAGAATTTCCCAAGACACCAACAATCGTATCAACTTGACCCGGCGTGGATACATGCTCGCGACCCGCGCCGGGGATCTCTCCACGCTTCATGGCGATCTCGCTACGTGTTACGGAGACGACGATATTCATCCGATACGCGTGCATCAAACGGGATCCTTTGCAGCATATGTTCCTCCCACATTGGCTCATTGGAAGGAGGCCCCAAATGGCGTCGATTTGATCGCTGACCGGGCCATCATCGATCACCATTATCCTTATTTCGATCCCTCGGTCGTGGCTTTGGTCCACATCCGACGAGGCGGCACCGTCGATAGCCATCAGATGGGTCAATACATGTTGGAGTGCTACCGGGAGCTTGGTGGTAAACGGCTCGCTGGGAAGGTAATTGCTATCGACCATAAAAAAAATTTTATGGTTGAGGTCGAGTCGGTGGATGATAGGGAGACGATCCGAGCCCGACAAATCGTAAATGCTGCAGGGCCATTTGTGAAAAACATAGCCGAGATGATTGGTATTGATCTTCCGGTTCAGAACTTTTTGCATCAGAAAGTGGCATTTGAGGATACGGCGGGTGTAATTGATCGCCGAATGCCATTTTCTATAGACTTGGATCCGCAACACATTGAATGGAGTGATCAGGAACGTGAACTGATTGCCAATGATCCAGATCTGAGCCGATATACGAATGAAATGCCGGGTGCGGTGCACTGCCGCCCAGAAGGCGCTGCCGGAGCATGGATAAAGTTGGGTTGGGCTTTCAACGAAGACGCAACAGAAGCCAGGTATGAGCCGTCGTTGGACTGCAGTTTTCCAGAAATTGTTTTACGAGGTTCGGCACGCCTCAATCCGGGTCTAAGGGCTTATTACGGTCGGTTGCCCGCGCGAATAAATCACTATGGTGGCTTTTACACCATGACCCAAGAGAATTGGCCGTTGGTTGGGCCGATGGGTGTGAATGGCGCTTACATAGCCGGCGCTTTATCTGGGTTTGGGACAATGGCAGCATGTATGACTGGAGATTTGATTGCTCGATGGCTTCACGGAGCGGAGCTTCCTGATTACGCTGAAGCTCTATCTCTCGGGCGCTATCAGGATGTGGATTTGATGTTAGAGCTAAACTCTGCCAAAAGCCGTGGCATTTTATGATCAGCTAGAGAGAAACTTTCGACCCGCATCGGCGGCGCCCGGACAGCAATGCTTTCCGTGCAAACGTAAATCAAATAATAAACAGGATTGAATCCCTTATTTGTGGCTCTTGTGCACGGTACGAGGCTCAGTTTTGGTGAGCCGAGTAACAAGGCCAAACAAATGTTATTGCGAGCCATTCTCATCATATATAAACTTTAGTAGTTACCAAACAATGTAATGAGGTTTTCGAGATGTTCGGACGTAAATTTTTAACTGCGACATCCCTGGTTTCCCTGACTTATGCGGTCTCGGGCTGTAGTGGGGTGATTAGTACAGATGTCTATAAATATTATCCCGTAACAGTTGCTGGTTATACGGGAGACAAGGAGATTTCTGTCGCTTACACGGGGCAAATAGCGAGGCACGTGTTGCATGACTCGCTGAAGAATCTAGCTGGACAGGGTGACGGAAGTTCAAACGACGCCTTAAAATCCATGATGATGATGTATTACGGGCAAAAGACTAAAAAGCGCGAAATAATTGCGCCAAAATCCAAGGGTGCATTCGTTATCAAGCAGACAAATGTTGATCAAATTAGCAAAAAGAAAAACCTATCTGGAAAAACTTACAAAGGCGCAATTTCCGGTATGCCTGGAAATATGACTGGAGTTGAGCTGGTCGAATTTTGGATCGACAAGGCGGCTGTGGCTAACAAAGGTGTCGATAAAGTTAATGGCTACAATTATCCGCAGCTTATATCGAAGTTCATTATGGGGGCCGTATCTTATAATCAGGCAGTAGATAATTACCTTGATGAGAAACTTGAAGCAAAGAATAAGCCCAACGATAAGCCGTACAAGAAAGGCGCCTACTATACTGGTAAGGAACACTCTTGGGATGAGGCTTTCGGATACTTCGGAGCCCCGGCTCACACCTTAACCTTGACCCCGGATGATGTTTATAACATCGCAAAGCGCAAGCCAGCAGGCATGGCTGCTGCAGACTGGGATGGAGATGGTGTGGTCGATCTAAAGTCAGAAATGACATTTGGACCGGCATATTACGCGGCAGCTTTCGACAGAGGCGGAAAAACCAATTACTTACATACAATCACCAAGGCATATGTAGATGGCAGGAAAACTATCGTTGCTGCTGGCGGCAAGAAATTGACCAGTGCTCAGCGTAATAAGCTGAAGAGTGCCGCTTCGGTGATTGGCAAAAATTGGGAGCAGGTTCTTGCTGAAGCTACATTTAAGTACGCAGGATCCGTCCACAAAGACATGGACAAAATTAAGACGATCATTGAAGCAAAAGGCAATGTCTCAAAAGCACTCAACGCGTATATCAAGCATTGGGGTGAGTTAAAGGGTTTCAGTCTTGCTTTGCAGACTGGAAAAAATAATCTTGGGGGCACGGCTTCCAGTCTAAATCGACTTGTTGGTTTTGGGCCGGTAATGCCTGATGGTAATCAGGTTGTTCGTATCGATAATCGCGGCAATTATGTGCGTGATAAGGGTGTGTCGTGGAGTGCCTACATGGCCCAGATGGTCAGCATTCAAAAGCTGATGATCGCAAAATTCAATGTTAAAGCCCGTAACAAAGCTTTGACTAAATAGTATATGCGAGGACCCCGCTGGATCATCCTTCCAGTGGGGTCACTCATGGCCTACAGGCCACAGGTTCACAATCGGCCCGCCTTCTATCAATTGTGATTTATCCCTTGTCCATGATACTCTTCTGAAGCGCTCCATTCAGATGAGAACCGACATGGACAGGTTCAAAGCACGTTGGATTCCAGTTGTTCGTCCACAATATTGACAGTGTCGTCAATTTCATGACTGGGCAGGCCTAGGTCTTTTGCGATCAATTGCACCAAAACATCGACACGCTCAATGAACGGAGCTCCCGCCGCAACCGCTCTGGCCGCCGAAGAAGGTTTCAATAAGTTTTGCGCGGCTTTGGCATATTTGTCGAATGGCACGGCATCTGTTGGTGCCGCTCCTAGGCTTTGCGCTAGACTATCGACAAATTCGTATATAGCGCGAGATTTGTCCAGATCGCTGTGTACCGCGTCACGGATACTGCGTGGTCCAACTCGGGTTATGCTGCGATAGTTGCCAGTTAGCAGCATACTCCACTTCGCTAAAGGAACAAAGATAGACTCGTAAACACGTAACTTCACGGGTACATCTCTTTCATCAAGCCGCACAGCGGCTATACTTTCCTCCAAATCATGAAGTATTTTATTCGCCGCAGGATCTTCGAATCTAGCAGCCTTAAAGTTGGTGGGAAGGCCAACATGTAAAATATTTCCTTTTTCTTCCGGAGGACGAAATGCTTGAGGATCAGGACTGCATAAGGTCATGAAAGCTGGATCAAAGCGATCCCATACTGTCGGGTCGGTATAACTGGCAGCCAATGAACTCGTATTTAAATCAGGAATACGCTTCAGATAAGTTAATGGCGGCATATTCATGATAGAGAGGCAGGGAATCTGCTCCTCGGCTATTCGGATCAGTACCGTCCGGATAGTATGGTGGGCGTACTGCGGCTCCTGCATGGCGAGCCCTACCAAGTCATATTTGGAAGCTAAAACGTCTTGTGGGGTACATGCGGTTAAACCACCGGGCAATTCTGTTGAGCGTATGGCGCGATGTTCGGTCTCACCTTTCATTTTGATTCGAACCTCAGTCCCATGTGCATTGATTAGGTCAGCGGTCTTGCGGCGGCAGACCAACGTAACATCATGGCCTGCCATCAACAGCTTTGTTCCAAGCAATGATCCGTAAGACGCGCCAAGAATGAGACACCTGTAAGCCATAAATTGTTTCCTATATTTTGTTTTCCGTAGACTCAGAAATGTTATTATATAAAAATCGAATATGATACTTTCATTATTGCATTAGTAGGCATTGAATTCTCCGTAACCCATCTTCGGAGATTGGGCCTTGGGTCATTCAGTCTGACTATTGCCGACATCGTATCTACACTCCATCCGGTCGAACCAATATTATTTTCATCCACAGACCACGATTATCGGCTTTTCAAATGGTTTCTACCTGATCCCCTTAATCATGGGTTGGCAGGTTTCACAGACAAACGCTCTTCGTCCACCAATCTCAAAACGACGTATTTCGCCCTTGCATGTAGGGCATTCGTCTTTTGCAAAGATGTTAACGCTTTCGCGATATCGGTTACTCGATGGTCGTGCGTTGTTTACTGTAATAATGGCATTGCGTTTTACACCAAGTGTGAGTAATGCGTTCGCATCCTCCCAAATACGATTAAAGGTTTGTCGGTCAATTTCTTTGCCGGGTGTTTCGGGGTGAACCGCCTGGCGCCACAAGATTTCCGAGCGATAAATATTGCCGAGCCCGGCCATAACAGACTGATCCATGATTAGACGGCCTATTGATGCTTTGCTTTTCTTTATTTTGTCAAAAGCGAGGTCCGGGTTTGCATCTGGACGCAGGACATCGGGCCCTATTCGACTAACCAACTTGATGACCTCTTTTTTATCCAAAAGCCGGCAAATGTTGGGACCATTTATATCTACGAAATATGTCTTGTTGAATAGTCGAACGCGCACAGCGCCCTTCGGGTCGCGCAACGGCAATTTCCATTTTCGGATCCGTCCAAAAAGACCGAGATGGATATGTAGTGTAGAGTCGTTATCAAAAGTGTAGAGTAGGTGCTTGCCGAGTGCTTCAACAGCCAGACAAAGCTGACCGTTAAGACGTGAGGCCCCTTCAGCGAACCGGCCTTGTGGTGATGAGACATTCAGCTTTTGACCTGAAAACAGCCGGTGGTGGTCGCGTGCCGCGCGATGAATGGTGTGGCCTTCTGGCACCTCGTTCTCCTAGCTATTTTAAACCTCAGCCCGTTAAGAAAATTGTCCGATGATTATGTATTTATCCAGTATAATTTAATAATCGATACTGGCATCATATAAGGTTTTCAATAGGGCATTAAATGCTGAGTAGCAGCATTAGAGTTATCGAAGATTTTCATCGCTTCGATCAGTCAAAGCGGTTTTGTCAATTGGGCAATAAACGAGTGCGAGTCCAATAACATCTTGGGCCCAGGGGACAATTATCTTCACCAAATGTCCGGCTGGCCGTCTTAACGTTTAGGAAGTTGCCCCCTCGTGCATGTGTTCTTGGAGATAATTCTGCAAACCAGCCTGCTCGATCCGCGTATGCTGCGTCTCGATCCAGTCGATGTGCTCCTCCGTATCCTCGAGGATATTTTCAAATATTTCCCGCGAGACATAGTCCCGTGCAGTCTCGCAAGTTGCGATGGCCGTCTTGAGACATTCTTGGTTCATCGTTTCAACAGATAAATCTGCGTTTAACATCTCTTGCACATTTTCCCCTATCTTAAGTTTGCCTAAGTCTTGCAAATTTGGAAGACCATCCAATGTCAAAATTCGTTCGATCAAATAGTCGGCATGTTTCATCTCACCAATAGATTCCTCGTAAACCTTGTCAGCCAGCCGGTTAAACCCCCAATCTTTCAGCATCCGAGCATGCAGAAAGTACTGATTGATGGCCGTTAGTTCGTTTTTAAGGATGATATTCAGCTGCTCAATACAATTTGTGTCGCCTTTCATGGAGTGATCCTTTTCTCTCGATTAACAAGTTATACACCATAGATGGTACAGCTAAGTCATTGTTTCAACACATTTTTTTGTGAATGCGATGCATTCGCGAATAGTAAATGTAAGATTGTGAGGTTGGACACAGAAGAAATTAGAAAATGCTTGCGCAAACTTTGGCGTGGTTGATAATCATTATCATCGCAAACGCTAGTCGTTCGCACTAAATGAAAGTTGGAACATGTATGTTTGCAACTGCAATGGGATCACCGAACGCCAAGTTACGGTGGCTGTCCAAGCTGGTGCGACGCGCTGGAAGGACGTGCACGCCCATTATGGCTGTGCGCCTCAATGTGGAAAATGCCAGTGTGAGATGATTGAGGCCATCTCCGAACATCAGGCCGACGAATCGGTTTGTAGCGATGCGATTTTTGTCTCGTCAGACCTCGTCGGCGCTACCTGAAACCTTTTTTTGGCGGGCCCTTAAGCCGACGGAAATCGTCACTTCTATCTTAGCCGTGAAGTCAGGGGCTTAGACCGGTTATGGGCCAAGACCCATCTCCCCGCGAGCTAACATGGCCTCCAACGTTACAGTTGTAGTCAAGCCTGTCACTACGGTTGATTTATCCAAATCTGACTTTGTTTCATTTTTTGGATACTCTCTGTGAGTTTGTAATAGAAATTTTAAATTCTTACTTTTATCGGAGTTTGTCTCGACAGTAACAGTTATTTGATAGGCCCTAACTCAATCTTTGCGAATTTATGCAGGCTGAATCTTAGCGGAGATCCAATGATAGAACCTTCGTACAAATGGTTATCACCAGATTCATATGTTATCGAAAATGCAAAGGGGGAAACGCAGAAAACGCTGACTATTGACACCAGCGTAGATCATCGTGGGGCTGGCGACAGGCTGATACACTGAAGATTTTAGGCTCAAATCGTGCAACATCAAACATCGTTACCTGCTCTTTCTATACTATGAACAGGAGGGGGAAGGTTCTTAACGCCTACAAGTAGGCAAAGGCCAACGGCGAATCCAGTTCACCGTATCGAAAAACGACAAAGTTTGCCTGGTTGAATGGCACGAGGGAAGAAATGATCTAGTTTCTCTTATATAGGAGTTATCGCTAAATCATCCCCTCCATCGGGACCATCCGATCTTACGAACTGTGATCGTTGTTAATGTAGGCTATTAAGAGAACATGTCACTAGTGATACCACTATACCAATCTAATGACTCTTCATAAGTCGATTTTCGAAGTTCTGCACTCTCCTTGGTTTTCGAGACGAACTTGTCAGTAACTTCAATTTTCTCAGCACCGGCTTTATAACTAGCCCCTACTTTGACGCCATCATTAGTGGCAACCAGGCTCCAACAGGTGTTTGAGAAGCGGGCAGGATAGACTTTACTTCCTGTCAGATCGCCTCGAATAGCATTTGCCACAACCTTCGCTTGACTATTCGCTGAAAAGCCCGACTTGGGCATTGCGGATGCAACGGATGCGTCTCCGAGGACATGAATATTTACATCAGCCTTTGAAGCCATGGTTGCAGGTACAATAGGTGCCCAGTCTCCATCTGTCACACCCGCTGCGTCTGCAATTACACCCGCTCTCATCGCCGGTATTACACAAGCAGCGTCGGCTTTAAAGGTATCCAGGTCCGTCACAATTTCCATTGTCTCATGATTGACTGACTTAATGCCACCATGTGTTTCAGGTCCGATCCACTCGACCATACCAGGGTAGTGGTTCTCCCAGCCCTCCATAAAGAGGCCCATTTTCGAAAACTTTGGTTTCGGATCAAGAACGATGATCTTTGCAGATGGGTTTCTCTCTTTAAGAACATGAGCCATCATTGAAACCCGCTCGTAGGGTCCCGGCGGGCAACGATATGGATTTGGGGGGGCCACTAAAACAAAGTTGCCACCCTTCCGCATGTTTAAGACGTGATTTCTTAATACTTGAGCCTGAGTGCCCGAAGTCCATGCGTGTGGCATTCTTGTTTGGGCCTGGGGTGAATAGCCGGGAACAGAGTCAAATTTAAGTGAAATCCCTGGCGATAACACAAGCCTATCATAAGAAAGTGTAGCACCCGACGCTAACTTCACTTTTTTTGCAGCATTGTCGACAGATGAAGCCCATTCATGAACAACATTAATGCCATTATTGACCGCAAGTCCGTAGTAATTGTGGCCAATAGATCCGTATTTTCTAAAGCCGCCAATGTATAGATTCGAGAAAAAACATGTGTAGTAACGTTTCGATGCCTCAACCAGCGTTACGTCAATAGCCCCCTTCGAGTCTTTTGCTAAATAACGTGCGGCCGTCGCACCCCCTGCGCCACCACCTATTACAACCACTTTTGGTTTTGCTCCAAATGCAATAGATGGCATTGCAAGACTAACTGCGGATGCTCCCAATAAGCCTCCAAATTTGCGTCTCGAGACTGAAGTCATTTATCCCTCCCAACTTTTTTTATATACGCTTGATTTGCGCTACTAATTATAATTCACGTGAAACCGTATCATGGGGCAAAATTGATTCCTAACGAAATTTTCAGCTTTGCACGCAAGGTAAAATACAGAATATGAATAGTCTCAGAAGCCTTATTTTAGGCTTGAAAAATACGCCGCAAGGGAAAGGGTTTGTTCTTCGTCTAACCGCCTCGCGACCATTTGCATGACCTTGTTTTTAAGGGTCCTGTCACGGTAACCAGTTATTTTTTTCACAAACGTTTTTGCGTTAATGCCTGCGATAACAGGTATGCCTGAACTCGCGCCTTGCTTCTTGTGGCAAGTAACACATTCACCGGCAAGATACTCGCCATATCCGATATCAGCCTGAGCTATTTTCTTGAGCAATTCGGCGTCGGCATGCGCTTCCCTGAAAGCTAAAAAACTGAGTAGACACGAGATCAGAAATAAAGCCCTGAGCCTAAGAATATTACACATTGCCCATTCCTCGCTTTTTGGTGAGTTCAACTAGATTAACTGGATGCTATTAAAATTGGCAAGTAACCAACATTGTTTGATTGAGCGAGGATAAGGTAGGCACGTGTAGGGTCCCATCATATGTATTGCCTAGTAGTTGAATTTTCGGACGGGCTCTTTATTAAACTCGCGGGAAATCCCGAAGAATTTGTCTCTGAAGAGTTCTGCGGCCTTTATAGTTTGTGCCTAAATCTAAAGGGGAGCTTATTTCATATCTTCGAGACCTTAAGTTTCGCCTCTGGGGGCGAGCGTCCAATTTCTTAACAATTCAGAGCCATAACAAACATTTAAACTAACTCGACGATCATGATTTTTCATCAAGTCTTGATCGACAAATTCCATCAATCAGCACCATATGGGGAACAGTCAACGCGGCTAGCCCAATAAATATGATCTGAACTGCGGATTTCTCGAGGGTCAACTCGCTGGAAAGCGCCCTTAAAGCGAGCCCAGCAAAGATAAGTGTTAGCAAGGTAAACGCGGCAGTTTGCATCACAGCGCGCCGACGATCAGATTCCGGGACTAGCTTGATCACGTGGCAAAAGTGGGTGGGGCTGTGAAGGGAACAGAAATAGATCGCGAAATAGACAAGAGGCGGCAATAACCAGGCAAAAGCTATCAAGCCTAAAACGGTTACGATGTCTTTTCTTCGCTGTGGTTGTTCCTGCGATCTAATGCAGATGATAAAAATAACGCTTAATGCTGCAAAGGGCGCCCACGCCCGCGTGATCGACACAATATTACGTGCCGAATGGCCGGACAGCATTTCATATAAGTCGGCGACACCAACAGGATGGAAAAACGCTGGCAACGACAATACAAGGCTTCCAAACAACCAGCGCTCGGAAAATTTTTGCGCGTTGGCATCGGCACCAAAATGCCAGGCTGAAATGATCAGAAATACGAGCAGCGAGAGTACCGGTAGGATCACCCAAGCGCCAATCACAAACAATGTGACTAAAATATAAACGCTAGTAAATGCGGCGAGGCCACTTGGCGATAACCACAATCCTTCTTGCCGAGCAATATAGGCATCAATTGCGCCATGAGGCAGGCCAAGCACAGAGACCGCTATTGCGAGAGCAACAATTTGAACCGTCATGCTTACACTTGGACCAAGCAGGAACACGAGCGAGACAAACAGGCCAGCAAAAAGAAAGCTCAAGGACGCATCCGGCGAGGTCATTTCGTCACCTGGTCATGATTTGTGTAGATTTGAGGCCTTCCCCAAAATAATGCGTGCAGGAACTCGATCTTTGGCAATGCGGAGACGACTTTAAGCCACGAGCTCAAAGATGGTGATTGCGACATGAGTTGACCAAACTCATCGCCGGTCAAATACTCTGCCAGGCGGATAAACCAGCTCGCAGCTAAATGCGGAGACCTCGAGAGCGCGGCGAGGAAAATCGCATCCATGTTCCGCTCCAAAGGCGACCCAAATGGCTTAGCGTGGGGTGTTCCTCCTTTGACCAGTTCGTCAGCCAAGGCCCGAGCCCAGGCTTGAATCCTCAAAAATCCGTATCCAGAAGAGGCACGCAGGACGCCTGCAGCCTGGCCCCCAGGTATAATCCTAGATGAAGTATCCGAATGAATTCTGGTCTGCCCCATAGGAAGACAGCCTCGCTCCCAACGTTTAAGGGTGACGGGGCCTTGGATTATGGCATCTAAATCGGTATGGAACTCAGCATCAAGCCGTTCGGGTGGAATTTTGGTCAACGAAAATCGCGTTGTTTGAACAAGCGCCCGATGCTTTGTCGTTGGCAGGACGTAGGTGAACTTGAGCCCTGTCGCGTCACTTTTCATGTTTTCCATCAAACCAGCGGTCAATGGCTCAAAGCAGGACAACTTTGTTTCAATATCCGCACCACTGAAAACTTGCCATAGCATTGCGGTATCGTCGTGAGGCTGTCGTGGGCGCGTATCGATGACGAGATCTGCCGTAATCGGCCCTTTATCCGTTCCTATCGAAACCAAATCGTCGATGATAGAAACGGTTTTTGCCGCAAGCCCTTGCCGAAGCTCAATGTTGGGTCTGGTCGCAATTGACTCGAGACACGCCTGGTAAAAGTTGGAGGATCGGATTTGCTGGTAACTCAAACTTCTACCAGTCTGCTCAACCAAATAATTTTGGGATGAAAATCGCCAATGCTGCCATTGGTTCGAAACGATTTCTGAGAGGCTATGTCGAGCTTCGGCCCAGAAACACCATGTACGATCATGCTCGTAAATTGTCCTCGGTTCGATAATAATCACACGTTTTGGGTAGGATAGATTGATGAGTTCTCGAGCTAAAGACAGCCCTGCGCAACCTCCACCAAGGATCGCAATATCGAACTTTTTGCTCATTTTGCTAGCTGGTTGGTACCAGCAAATCCCTGAAGGAAAACATGTAATTTTGCATCGTGCTTGAGCGAACATTGGTGGAGCCGAAACTCAGTCAGATAAGTGGCAATGGCGGCGCTGGCGACCATAATTTTCTCGGCAGTGCTTACAACTGTGCGGCCGCGCCAGGTCGCGAAGTCTCGACGTTTGAGTTTTACGCCTATTTGACGATAGACACGAGCGGCGATAAGGATAGCCAACCTTGACCTTCTAGGAAGAAACCCAAACCCGTTGTAGGCGCTCTCATAATAGACTTCTGCCAGTTCAATCAAACGTTGCGAGGCCATCTGCAGTTTTGGTTTCAATGAGGCGTTGGGGTTGGAAATGTCTTCAATGGATGCACTGGCTAGCCAGGGAGCTGGGACATACCGCCGTCCGTTTAAGGCGTCCTCCCTAATGTCGCGAGCAATATTCGTTAGCTGCATTGCCACGCCGAGGTCAATTGCAAATGGCATGGCGCGAGGATCATCAACCTCCAAGACGCGACACATCATCAGCCCAACAGTTCCCGCTACCTTGTAGGCGTATTGTATAAGTTCGGCCATCGTCTTGAATGCAACGGTCTCCAAATCTGAAGCGACACCATCAATCAACTCTACAGCTAACGCGGGATCAATATTTGTGTCTTGAGCTAATTTCAAAAATTCTGCAACACGAGGCGAAGGAGGCACGTTAACTACTAACTGTGATCTAACCTGTTCAAGAGCCTCTTTGGCTTGTTGTACATCACTCGCCTCATCGGCAATGTCATCAATGTATCGGCAAAAGGCATAAAGGCGGGCCGCACGCTGTCCATGAGATTCCTTCAAAAACACGCGGGCAAAGTTGAATGAACGCCCATTATTACGAAGAATTTCCTCAGCAGTGTTTTCTGATGAGGCTGACATCGCGAGAGCAATTACTCAGCCGCCTGCATGTAACAGCTCTCTTTAGCTCCACCTGCAGCAGGCCTAATTAGATGCTCCAGAACCTTGGCCGAGGAAATTACTCCCGGTAGCCCGGCCCCGGGATGGGTCCCGGCACCAACCAAATATAGGTTTTCAGGCCCCTCCGCTTTGTTGTGGAATCGGAACCATGCAGATTGTGTGAAACTTGGCGCAATTGAGAAGCCAGCGCCAGCGGGACTTAAATAATTCTGCTCAAAGTCTTCCGGCGTCATCCAAAAATCATGAACGAGATGGTCAGCGAGGTTTGGCAGAAGGGTCTCTTGTAGCGCTTTTATAACCCGATCGCGAAGAGCACATCCTTCTGTCTGCCAATCAATTTCGCCCTGGAGGTTTGGTACGGGCACGAGCGCATAGAAACTGTCGCATCCTTCAGGAGCAAAGCTTGGATCAGTAGCCGTTGGCCGGTGAAGGTAGAGAGAGAAATCGTCGGCGAGCACCTTGCGATCAAAAATGTCGTGTAAAAGAGACTTGTATCGCGGGCCAAGCCAGATGGTGTGATGTTCAATATCTGGATAACTAGTATCAGTTCCGAAGAAAAGGACAAAAAGGCCCATAGATTTTTTGGCGTGCTTCACTTTCATCTTAGCGGAGAGGTTGATATCGGTATCCGGTAGCAAATTGGTGTAGAGGTGCACCGGATCAGCGTTGGATACTACCAAATCGCAATCAAATACCTCACCGCTCTCTAAATCCACCCTCGTAATTTTGGAGTTCTCTGTGTTCAAATGCGTAATGGTTTCTTTGAGACGTATATTAATGCCCTCTTCAGCCATCAACTTTGATAAGCCGTCCACTAGAGCACCAGTACCCCCCATCGCGAAATGCACGCCGTGTGCTCGCTCAAGAAAATGAATAAGATTATAAATGCAGGTTGTGTCAAACGGATTACCACCGACGAGTAGGGGTTGAACGGAAAATGCCTGGCGGAGTTTGTCATTTTTAATATGAGAAGAGACCAGGTCCCAAACCGATCGATGGACGCCAAGATCAAGCATATGTGGTGCGATTTTCACCATGTCTGAAAATACGTGGAATGGCTGGTCTGCAAGTTTTTCGTAGCCAATCTCGTAGATACGTCGAGACGCCTCTAGCAGAGACAAGTAACCCGATTCATCATCTGGAGAAATTCGTCGAATTTCTTCAAGTGTATCTTCCACCGACCCACCATAGTCGAAAGTACTTCCATCAGCGTAATGGAACCGATACCAGACATTGAGTGGAACGATGTCGACGTAGTCTCCAATATGTTTGCCGAACAGGCTGAACAATTCTTCAATGAGAAACGGCGCAGTAATTACAGTTGGGCCAGCATCATATCGAAAGCCATCTCGTTCGAAAACCTGGGCCCGACCCCCCAAGCGAGAGCAGCGATCAAATATGGTTACATCGTATCCCTTGGCGCGTAGTCTCAGAGCCGCGGCAATGCCGCCAAATCCCGCTCCGATTATGGCTGCACGGCTCATATAGCCTCTAACATCGTTGCAACCGGATCAAATTTCTCTGCAAGTGAGATAAATCCATTCCCCGACCCATTGGGAAGCGTTTTAGCGATCCTGATTGCAGCCTGGGCATGCCTGGATGCATGCAGGCGCGCCGCTTGGGCGCGGCTTGCCATATCGCCCTGCACCAAAGCGATAAAATTTAAACCGCCCGCTGAAATGTCACGTTCGGCGTCTGAAATATCGTCTGTGGTTTGATATGCAATTGCGATCGCATCGCTAGCTGCCACCGCGGCGGAGACTTGCTCCGATAATCCCGCTGCAATCAGGCTTAATTCCACCGGCAAACCCAGCAATGGACCTGATTTCATGCGGGCAACATCATTGTATTGATCAATGGACACACAAATCGATTCCAGATCTGCATGCTGGCCACTAATGACATCACTTACACGGCGATGCATGTGTGCAATCATCTCCGGTAGGTGGGGGGTCGATGCATTCGCGATTGCAGAGTAAGCAGCAGACACCATGAGATCCCCGAGGCAAATAGCGGTGTTTGGGCCAAATTTTTTCCAGACTGCAATTTCACCGCGGCGAGCGGTATCGCCATCCTGCAAATCATCATGGACCAAAGATGCATTGTGCAGTAGTTCACACGCAGCTGAAATTGCGATAGTAATTTGGCGGGGCAAACGAAGTGCACGTGCGCTTCTAAGAGCAAGTTCCGCTCGAACACGCCCACCGCCTGATTTCAAGTGGTAAAGCGCAGCTGAAGTCATGACACAGTCATTTTGTGAGAGTAATTTAGCCATGGCCGCTTCGACGTCGGCCATTTTCGCATTCTTAGATGTATCAATTCGCGAGAAGTTCAAGGTGTCGTCCCCCCTCTGCTAAGGAGCACCGAGCAGAGTGCCCGGTGCTCCATGTTGCAGATTAGGTCGCGGATTGGTTCGCGTTACTAGATGTAGCTGCCGCCCAAATGACGACGCCAAAAGCGATTTTGTTTACGAAGTCTGCGAGGTTGTAAACAATGTTTAAGACACCAGGCTCCGCGCCACCAGTGTAGCCCAAGAAGTATCCAATCGGATAAATCGCCCAGCCGACGGTTACGATGAGCCGAAGCGCATGAAACGCTTGCTTTGATGCCACTGTTCCGGAGTTTGCGTTGATCTTGCTCGCTTCACCCGCGAAAATTTCGTAGATGATATAAACCCAAGCAAGCAAGCCCAGGATGAACATTGGCCATAGCATGCCACCTTGTTCTACCTCGCCGAGGTATCCGGCGACCAGCATGACCACTGATGCGATAAGTAGGCGCCAGAACAATGTCGTGCTGACTACAGCGATTGCTGACAGAATTAGGAAGAATTCGATGATTTGCAGAGGCACAGTTAAGAGCCAGTCGACATAGCGAAACACCGTTGGGCTCTCACCGGCGACAACCCAAATTTCTCTCATGTAAAAATAATGGATCGCAGCGATACCGGTTACCATTGCGGCAACTGTCAAAGATGTTTTCCATTTTCCTTCTGCTCGGTCACGCTCGACCCAGAAGAAGAATGTAGCTGCTACCATAGCAGCACTAATAATCCAAAACGACACTCCAACGTAGTCGCTCGGGTTCAGCATAAGACTCTTTTCCATAGTTACCTCCTAGAATTACTCCGAGAACTTATTTCGGATGTTGCTTGTACGATTTTTCTCCCTGCGTGATGATAAAAAAGTGTGCTGCATTGCAGCAAATTCAAGTAAAAGATAATTCTATAAAGTATTATAAAACAATGATAATTTTATGTTTTATATGGATTTTAAAAAATTTTTTTTTGCCAAATTTTTCACTATACTAGCTCACATTTTGACCGTATATGCCAATTAGCGACATACGATTCGCCAGACGCAATAATTTCGCCGAGCCTCTGTGAAACCCCCATCCCACTTACTATTCGTCATGGCGTTGTCGTGAAATGATGTGGGCCGAACTGAGAGCCATGCCAAATTGTATGCTCCGAATTGAAGCCAGTTGCTAAGATGGCGATATTCCTGAAGTAGCCATGTTCGTAAAGCGGATACTTGCTTCGTGATTGGGTCGGTGTGTTAGGTGCCGCAAAACGTCATTTTCACTTCTTCAGCCGGGCTCGGCGGCCTTGCGTATTTGGATTGGTCTGGCCGCTCTTTGAATGGCTCCGCGAGTTCAGCCATAAGATCATGAAAGGGAGCGAAGTCTCCATGATCTTCAGCGGATCTGATGACTTGCTCCACTAAATGGTTCCTCGCGATAACCGCGGGATTGGCCGTCAGTAATTTTTGTTGAGCCGTTACCAGGGCATCATTCTCCAAAGTGATATGCGAGCGCCATTCTTTAAGCCAGTCACGGACGGCTACGGGTTGTTCAAACTGCTGCAGAAACATTCCCGTAGCCTCATCGCCGAGCACCGCGTCCGCCAAATGTCTAAACGTCAATGTAAAATCGGCGGAATGATCCGACATTAACTTCAAAAGCTCGAACGCGATAGACAGAGCTGTCGAAGGTTCGCACGCCAGTCCCAGCTTGTGCGAAAATTCTCTACCTAAATCTTCCGCAAATATCTCGGGAAACCTGCTTATGATATCTTTCGCAATGGATACCGCACGTTCTGTTTGCTCATCGATTAACGGGAGCAAACATTGGGCAAGCTGCGTGAGGTTCCATTGCATAATGTCCGGCTGGTTCATGAACGCATAGCGCCCAGCATGGTCAATGGAGCTAAAGACTCTATCCGAACGATAGGTATCCATAAAAGCACAAGGGCCGTAGTCGATGGTTTCGCCTGCAATGGATGTGTTATCGGTATTCATTACGCCATGAATAAACCCAACCGAGATCCACTTCGCTACTAGCCTCGACTGACGCCTTAGCACGCCTTCTAGCAGATTCTTGGCGGGATGAGGGTCCCCAAGGAATTCTGGAAAATGCCGCTCGATAGCGAAACTGACCAAGATCTCCAGGGCTTCAATGTCTCGGCGTACAGCAAAATACTCAAATGTTCCGATACGGAGATGGCTCTCTGCGACACGTGTTAGTATGGCGCCAGGAAGAACATCTTCCCTAAAGACCTCTTCACCGGTTGTGACGACCGCGAGAGACCTTGTTGTTGGGATGCTGAGCGTGTTCATAAAACTGCTAACAATATATTCTCGGAGCACGGGACCCAGGGGAGCTCGTCCGTCGCCACCGCGCGAATAAGGTGTGCGTCCTGCGCCTTTCAAATGGATATCCTGGCGGGCCCCGTTACTGTCGATAATTTCTCCAAGCAAAATCGCCCTTCCATCGCCTAACTGCGGAACGAACCCGCCAAACTGATGGCCGGCGTAGGCCATAGCCAGAGGTTCGGCGCCATCTGGCACATGATTGCCAGCCAGAATCTCCGCTCCCAACTGACTTCTAAACATATCTGGATTAAGCTCCAGGGAATTCGCGAGCTGCTCATTGATGATGACAAGCTTAGGTTTCTTTACCTTGGTAGGGACGATACGGGCAAAGAACCGCTCTGGGAGCTTTGCGTAGCTGTTGTCAAATTCAAACTGTATGTGTTCCATATTCAATACATGGTTACGCGGACGGCCAAAGTCATTACGCCGATAAAGTTGTTATGTTCGACACAGCATCTTCTTTAAATTAATCATGAAAATAAACTCGATTGGTTAACCTCAGGGAGCTGCGAAGCGCGCCATTTATGCGGGCGTAATTGGGTACAGTGGACATTCTGAGCCAAAATGTACAGGGATCGGATAGTTGGAGGCTTTAGCGGTCAACACAGATGGTTCCACCTCAACCAGGTTCGGCGTAAGAAGGAGGACCAGACCGAAGAAGTGGCGGGAGAACTTGTACGCTCCGATCATTCCTCTGGCGGGAGCACTTCTTGAATGCACACGTCATCAATTAAATGCCCTCTACTAATATCCTTCAGATGTAGCCGCTTTTGTTCGTTTGGAAGGTGAGCCCCAATTCCGTTTGTCATCACCATCACGATTGAACGGTCACTCATATCGAGCCAGTAACTCCGCCTGACGAGTTTCCCGTCCCCATCACGGGCGAATGGATCATCTGAGTTCGTTCCCAAGTCGGGTTTGTAGAAGTCCGGCATCGTCTTGTTTGTCCTTCCGATCTCTTGTGCTGAATGGCGTCCAAATGGATGCGTCATTGCCTCCTAAGCTTTCCGCACGACCGCGAGAGTATTCGTATCGAGCTCAAGCGTAAACCATGGCATTCAATGCATAACCGACAGCCCCTATACTGATCCCACTGTTTATATGAACCGGAAATTCACCGATCCGAACCCCTGGGACTTGGGTTCCTAGTGTATCGGTTCATGTTTTTTTATTCTATAAAATGGGTAAGAATGAGGAAAGTGCCGCCGGATTTAGGGTCTTGACGAAGTGACTGGCCTAGGAGGACTAGCTGAGACTATGGGTGCAATCGATCGACGTCTCGCGGCAATAATGGTTGCCGATATGGAGCAATATTCTCGGTTAATGCATGAGGACGAGCCGGGAACGGTATTGGCTTGGCAGGAAACGCGCGAAGAAGTGATAAAGCCCACCATTGCAAGCCATTCAGGAAACATTCTCAAAAATACTGGCGACGGTTTTGTGGCAGAGTTTGCGACAGTAAGTGGCGCGGTCGAATGCAGCGTCGCGTTGCAGGCGATGCTAACGGGCCGGAACAGAGATAGGCCAGAGGGGCGCCATCTAAACTTTCGTATGGGAATCAATCTTGGCGAAATTACTGTCGATAGTGATGACTTCTATGGCGATGGCGTAAATATTGCCGCGCGACTTGAGGGCTTGGCCGACGCGCCGGGGATATGTATCTCCTCACATGTTTACGATCAGATCCGTAATAAGGTGACCTGCAAGTTTGAGGACGTCGGCGACACTTTAGTAAAAAACATCGCGGATCCTATTCGTGTCTACCGCATTATCTGCGAACCTCCGGAAGCGACCGTCGCAGATGATAGCGATGATGCCGGCAGCGAGGCGACAATGCCGTCTATTGCCGTGTTGCCTTTCGATAATATGAGTTCGGATCCCGAACAGGAATTTTTTGTTGATGGTCTCACCGAGGACATTATCACTGAATTGTCTCGTTTCAGTGGCCTATTCGTAATATCTCGGAATTCGACCTTTACCTATAAAGGAAAGAAAGCTCTAGCAACGGATGTGGCGCGGGAACTCAATGCCCGTTACGTAGTAGAGGGTAGCGTTCGTAAGGCAGGCAACCGTGTGCGTATCAACGTGCAGCTGATCGATGGCCTCGCTGATCGACATGTCTGGGCCGAACGTTACGATCGGGATCTTGAAGATATATTCGCCTTACAGGATGAAATCACTTCGGCGATTGTTGCGATGGTACCGGGTCGTATTGAAGCGGATAATTCAGATCGTGCCCGGCGTATCCCGACCGAGAGCATGCCAGCTTACGAATGTGTTCTGGCAGCCAAGGTTTTGCATCACAAGAGTAACAAACTCGATAATGCCGAGGCTTCGAAGCTTTTGGAGCGGGCAATTGGGCTGGACCCAAATTATGCTCATGCTCATGCATGGCGGGCATGCGTCGCTGGACAGGCTTTAACTTATGGCTGGTCAAATCGCGATATGGAAGAGACGTTGGCTGAGGTGCAGAGTGATCTGTCCAAGGCACAGGCGCTTGATGAGAACGATGCGGACATTCACCGCGTATTGGCCGCTATCCATATCGCCCGTAACAATCTCGATCAGGCCCAGCATCATCAACACAAGGCGCATCGGCTTAATCCGAACTACGATATCGTTGTTGTGCAGTCGGGCGAACTATTAACCTGGCAAGGTCGTCCGGAGGAGGGCACAGAGTTGATCCAGCAGGCGATGGAACTCAACCCGCTACATCCGCCCCGGTTTTGGGGGCACTTGGCGCGCGCCCATTACACCGCCAAACGTTACGCCGAGGCGATATCGGCAATCGGGAACATTGAGAGCCCAGATATTCTGCAGCTCGCTTTTCTGGCCGCGAGTCATGCCCGTGTCGAAGATTACACAAAGGCGGAACAATGTGTCGCGGTGGCAATGCGCCAGAACTCCGAGCTCACGATCGATAATCTGATGACGTTGCAGCACTATGCCCGAGAGGAAGATGCAAAACACTTCTGCGATGGTCTTCGCAAGGCTGGTTTTACGGACTGAGTTTTGATTCTCTGAGGTGCGATCATGTCTGAGCCAAATATTAAATTTGAAGATGGTGCGGCTTACGAACGCATGATGGGTGTTTGGAGCCAACTCATCGGTGTGGAATTCCTGCAATGGTTATCTCCTGCGCCCGATCAACGTTGGATAGATATTGGATGTGGGAATGGTACCTTTAGCGAACAGATTTTTGACTTTTGCAACCCTCAGGAGGTTCAGGGGATTGATCCATCGAAAGCTCAAATTTCTTTCGCCAAAACCCGGCTAGGAAAAAAGCAAGCGACCTTTGAGATTGGTGACGCCATGGCATTGCCGTTTGATGATCATAAATTCGATGTTGCGACGATGGCATTGGCTCTTTTTTTCGTGCCCGATCCGGTGCAGGGGGTTGCGGAAATGAAGAGGGTGGTTAGAGGCGGCGGTATCGTCGCAGCATACATGTGGGATATGTTAGGCGGCGGCGCTCCGATGGAACCAATTCATAATGTCCTTCGGTCAAGGGAAATTCCTTACCCGCTTCCCCCAAGCGCAGAGGCATCTCGTATGGAAGATATGCGAAAGCTTTGGGCAGACGCAGAATTTAAGTCAGTTGAAACCAAAGTAATCAACGTCAAAAGAAGTTTCGATAGTTTTGAGGATTTCTGGAATACGACAGCCTCCTCGCCCGCGTTAACGTCCGCTCTCAGAGATTTGGATGTAAAAACTCTGGAAGATGTGAAACGCTCGACGCGGGAATTACTCGCCGGAAAAGGAGACGATCCTGTAATTTGCACCGGATTCGCTAATTGCATTACGGGAGTAGTTTAGTGGACTTAAAGTTTGCCGAAGATTATAAGGTTGGCGACAGCTTTGAACTTGGTCCGTTCGAGGTTACCCGAGAGGAAATTGTCGAGTTTGCGCGAAAATACGATCCCTTCCCATTTCATGTCGATGATGAAGCGGCCAAGGCGACGGTTTTTGGTGGGATCATTTCGAGTGGCTGGTTAACCGCATTAGTTTGGCTCCGGCTTATGCACAGCCACTTCTTGTGTTATGAAACGGTGCTGGGCTCACCCGGGCATGAAGAGATGGTCTGGCCAACACCGGTACGGCCTGGAGATCGTCTGTCGGGCACACTCGAAATCAGGGAAAGCCGTGTATCCAAAAGCAGGCCTGAAATAGGATTTGTTCGTTATACAGCAAAATTGACCAACCAAGAAAGTGATGATGTTTTCATCACCACAAGCACCTTAATGATAAAATCTAGATCCGCATTATCCGAACCCAAGTGACTTTGTCGAAGCCTAGGTAATTTCCCTGGTTTGAATATGCCGATTTGTGAGAAGACCCCCAATGAAGAATGCCATCGCCAACACCGAGGCCTGCCTGGCTAATATTGAACGCCACAACGAGATTACCAATGCCTTCATCACGGTGATGGCCGATCAAGCATTGGAACAAGCGGCCGCCATCGATGCCGCGGCCGCTCGCGGTGAATGGGGCGGGTTGTTGGCCGGATTACCAGTATCGATAAAAGATTGCATCGATGTCGCCGGGGTGCGTTGCACCAATGGCAGTCTTTTTTTCGAAGATTACGTGCCGAATGAAGATGCCCCTATCGTGGCGGCCTTGAAACGCGCTGGCGCGGTGATTATTGGCAAGACCAACCTTCATGAATTCTGCTACGGCGCGACCACGCAAAATCCACACTTCGGTGCTGCCCGTAATCCGTGGGATTTGGATCGGATTCCGAGTGGATCAAGCGGCGGCGCGGCGGCGGCCTTGGCGGGCGATATGTGCATCGGCGCAGTTGGGTCTGATACGGGTGGTTCTGTAAGGGTTCCTGCCGCTGTGGTCGGCGTCTCCGCTCTTCGACCGACACTCGGCGCAATCCCTATGAGCGGGTCCCAAACGCAGCTCTCTCCCGCCATTGATACAGTCGGGCCGATGGCCCGCTCGGCCCGGGATCTTGCCCGGTTGTTTGCAGTCATGGCCTTCTATGATGATGCCGACCCAACGTCCGTTGAGCACGAATGGGAGAATTATCTCGCCCGTCTTGACGATGGCATTGACGGTTTACGCATTGGCGTGCCGGAAAATCACTTTTTTGATGACCTCGCACCTGGCGTCGAAGCGACCGTACGCGGTGCGGCGAAACAATTGGAAAGCCTTGGTGCTATATTGGTGCCCCTATATCTCGAAGGTGCGGAGGATATCCACAGTCAAGTCATGCCGATGGTCTGGGCCGATCTCTATAATTTTCATCGTGAAAGGGTGGAGACCCATGCCGACATGTTTGGCGAGGACGTTCTCGGCCGGATTTTGCTCGGCAAGGAAATCACGGGGACGGATTATGCTGCGGCGCTGCGCCATCGGGAGCACTGGAATCGGACGCTGGATCGGGCCTTGCGGACGGCGGACGTCCTGCTCTGTCCGACGACCCCGGTCGCCGCGCCACTTGCCGAAGAGAGCACCGATATGGTGGCGACCACACATCGCCTTACAGCCTTCACTTTCCCGTTTTCTTGGGCGGGCGTGCCGGGTATTTCTTTGCCATGTGGGTTCACTCCAAATGGGCTGCCTGTCGGCGTCCAGATTACCGCCAAGCATTGGCGAGAAGGGCAGTTGTTGAAAATAGGTGCGGTCTATCAGTCAACCACCGATTGGCATCTCCAGCGCGCTCCGCTACTTGGTTCTTCGCCAAAATAAGCAGATGTGTTTAACGCCAGTGTCCCTGGAACGGATTTAGGCCTTTGTTCTAGGTAGAAAGATCTATTTTATCATTTATCGATGGGGAAGTCTGGCCAATCAAAGGGGCTGCGCGATCACCCCCGAGACCGTCTTGGAGATATAGGGTAAGACAGCGAACAAATCGCTAGGTTTTGTCTTTCGTTTTTCGCAGCCTAATTAGCCTTTAACTGGTTGTTTTTTGCGATGGCCGAAGTTCATCAGATAAAGAATTGGTCAGTTGGCCTGTTCCAGCTAAATTCGTGTCTGAACTTCAATCCAAAGGTGCGATGAGAAGGTAGTTGACCAATGCACTCACCGAATTTTGAACCACTACATTCTGAATTTGGGGCAAAAGTCACGGGGCTAGATCTAGGAGAGGAATTATCCGCAGCTTCAGTATCTGCTATCGAGCGAGCGATTGATGAATATTCCTTCTTGTGGTTTCCGGACCAATCAATCTCTGATGACATGCAACTAGCATTTACACAGTTATTGGGGGATGCCGAGCCTAGTCACGTCAAGCTCGGGCAAGAAGGAATAATCGAGTACTTTATTACTATCGGTAATGTTCAAGACGATGGGAGTGTTTTTGGTAATGAACACCCTAAGACCCGCTTTTTGACGGGTAATAACATGTGGCATTCAGACTCATCGTTCCGCAAGGTGCCAACTTTTGTGTCGATAATGTGTGCTTATGAGGTGCCGGATGAGGGGGGTGCAACACAGTTCGTAAGCCAACGAACAGCGTTTGATCGTTTGCCTGCAAAAAAACAAGCAGATATTGAACCGCTAATAACCATTCATGACTACGTTTTTTCCCGCTCGAAGGTCGGTGACGATGCGGTGAGTTCCTCCCACGCAAATTCGTTACCACCTGTCCGCCAAAGGTTGGTGCGAAGAAACCCAGCTACGGGGAGGAGGAACTTTTATGTTGGCTCACACGCCCGGGAAATCGAAGGGTGGGAATTTTTGGAAAGCCGCAATTTATTGGATGATTTGTTAACACGCTCAACGAGGGCGGAACACATTTACGAACATAAATGGACGCCCGGTGACCTGGTGATATGGGATAATAGGTGTCTCCTCCACCGCGGCAGCGGGTACGACGCTGACAAATATCGAAGACGAATGCGCCAAACTAGAGTGCAGGGCGTAGGAACAACGCTTGAGGAATAAGTTCGCTTATTATTTAAAGTTAAGGACCTTTATCGCTCAATGTTTGGATAACTGGGATGTTAAGCTATTCAGCCAACAGAATTCACTGAACGATGTGATAAAGATATTGGTTTTCAGTGGTTAAGAATAGGTCCATAGTCTCGACGCTAGGGTTAAAGGCCTCTCTTGGCTGCAAACTAAGTCAAACATTAAGTAGAGTTTTCTGCTTAGGGCTTTTGGCAAGAAACCAAGCAAACAAGCAAGCTTAAGGATAAAAAAGGAGGATATGCTTCAATGAAGTTTAAAACTAAATTTTTCATGTCAATTATTGCTGGGCTTCTGACGTTCGGCAGCGTGGCCGATGCTCAGGAGATGAAATTCTTTCGCATTGGCACTGGCGGTGCCGGTGGCACCTATTTCCCGATTGGCGGTTTAATTGCCAACGCAATCTCAAGCCCTCCAGGCGCTCGTTCTTGCGAAAAAGGGGGCACTTGTGGCGTTCCAGGCTTGGTCGCTATCGCAGTTTCAACCAACGCATCAGTATTTAATATGAATGCCGTTCATGCTGGGAATCTCGAGGCAGGTCTAGCTGGTGCGCAGAGTGTCACTCAAGGATACGAGGGCACAGGTAAATTTAAGGGCAACAAGAAAGATAAAGTTCGCATTATTGCAAATCTCTATCCGGAAGATATGCACCTTGTGCTGCCCAAGGGGGCTAGCCTTAAAAGCCTGAACGATCTTAATGGCAAGCGTGTTGGTGTTGCGTCTGCTGGTTCGGGAACCCAGGTCTCCGTGCGCATGATTTTAAAGCACTATGGCATTAAAGCTAAGGAACATGAACTTGGCTTGAAGCAGAGCGCACAAAGACTGGCAGATGGTCAGCTTGATGCCTTCTTTTATGCTGGTGGAACACCGTTTGCGGCCTTAATCCAATTGGGCTCAACCAAAGGCTTTGAGCTTTATAAATTCTCTGCTAGCGAAAGACAGCAAATCAACAAAATCATCCCATATTACGTTGAGTCGATGATACCTGCGGGGACTTATGAGACGATTAATTATGATGTCCCAACCGTTGCTGTGAATGGTCAGCTTGTAACGTCGATAGACCAACCGGCAAACTTAATCTATGGGATTACCAAAGCGCTCTGGAGCAAAAAAACTCGTGGTCTTTTGGATAAAGGCCACTCCAAAGGTAAAGCCATCCAACTCAAGACCGCATTGAAGGGTGTTCTTATTCCAGTCCACCCTGGTGCAGAAAAGTTCTATAAAGAAAAGGGAATGAAATAATAATCTCCCTTCATAGCCTAATTGGGAGCGGATAACATTATCCGCTCCCCTTAGGTTACATCCAATCGGAATAATCTTAGTTATTTAGAGCTGCAAAAGGAACGGCCATGGCTGAGCTTGACGTCAACAAGGCCGAAGAATTGGAGAAGAAATACGATACCAGTCTTCAAACCCGTGCTATTAGTCCACTACTTTTAAAATTTACTTTTGTATTTTCCATTATTTTTGCGGCCTATCACTACATAACAGCCGGGACCGGAGTGCCTATAGATTATTGGCATATGGGTACTCATATGGCAGGGGTTATGCTGCTGGTTTTTATTGGGTTTCCTGCAATCCGAGGCATAAAACATCAAGAATTACATGGCAATACTTGGTGGAGGTATGGAAACGTTCCAGTGTGGGACTGGTTATTTATTGTTTGTGGTATATCGGCAGCATATTACGTTGGAATTACATGGTATGAGATTGATTTAGAGCTACTCGGCTACAGATTTCAGTTGCCGGAACAAGTGTTACGCCAGGGGAATCCGGCCCAAATTGACGTCGTTTTTGGCACTATTTTGATCATCGTTCTACTCGAGGCCGTCCGGCGAACTTTGGGCCCGATCGTTCCTATTATCATTATCATTTTCATAATATATGCTGTGTTCGGCATGCAGATGCCGTTTCAAATCCTTAAACACCCTGGGGTCAGTTGGGATCTCTTTATAAACAGTATGTATTTTCCAGAGGAGGGTATATTTGGCGTTACCCTTTGGATTGTCTCGACAGTGGTGTTCCACTTTGTTCTTTTTGGTATAATCGCTCAACGAATGGGCCTTGGGCAGTTCTTCGTTGATGTCGCAACTGTCTTTGCAGGACGATATACCGGTGGCCTGGCCAAGGTCAGTGTAGTTTCATCCGCATTTTTTGGCACAATTTCTGGATCATCCATCGCGAATACTGTGTCTACGGGGTCGCTCACGATTCCAAATATGAAACGAATGGGGTATCCAGGACATTTAGCGGGAGGCGTGGAGGCTGCCGCTAGCGCCGGCGGGCAAATTACGCCACCAATAATGGGTGCCGCGGCGTTTGTTATGGCCGAATTTCTTGAGCTTCCTTACACGACGATCATCTTGGCAGCTCTCGTTCCGGCTCTAATGCACTACGTAGGGGTCATATCAATTGTTCATTTCAAAGCTAAACGATTAGGCCTCAAAGGATTACCTAGCTCTGAAATTCCAAAACTGTGGGATGTTATTAAACGGGGTTGGCCTACAGCTATACCACTCGTCGTTCTGATATATGTCTTATTTAGTGGTTACTCTCCTTTCATGGCAGCATTTTGGGGTATTACCACCGCTTTAGCTGTCGGACTCATTAACCCCATGAACCGTATCGGCATCGCCGATATCTGTGACGCCTGTGTAACAGGGGTAAAGTATGCGCTTTCTGTCGGTGCCGTTTGCGCAGCTATAGGAATCGTAGTTGGAGTTGTTAATACGACAGGTTTGGGATTTCGGCTAGGTTTCATGGTGACAGAAGTTGCAGTTAATATTGGAGAAACATTTCTTCCTCTTATTTCATGGTTTCCATTAACTGATATAAATTTGCAGAACCTCACGCTTTTTATCTCTTTGGTACTAATTGCAATTACTTGCATTTTTATGGGAGCCGGACTGCCTACAACGGCTCTTTATATTATGCTAGCCACTGTAGCCCAACCGGCACTAGGAAACCTCGGTGTGCCGGCTCTAGCTTCTCACCTGTTCGTTTTGTACTACGGCGTGATATCCGAAATTACTCCGCCTGTGTGCGCGTCAGCCTATGCCGCCGCTGGGATAGCAGGTTCGAACCCATTTCGTACGGGGTTATCCGCCTTTACACTTGGCATAGGAAAATTGATCGTACCAATGGTTTTTGTGTATTCACCCGCCATGCTTATTGTTTTACCTGAATTCTTTACGTGGGGGGCGTTCCTGGAAACTACCCTGACTTGTGGACTTGGGGTGTTTATGTTGGCTTCCTCGGTTAGTGGTTATTTGATCGCACCAATGACGGGAATATTTCGGGCACTGATAGCCCTATCGGGCCTTTTTATGGTTGCACCTGGACTTGAAAGTGACCTTTGGGCGGCCGGGTTTGCTTTGCCCGTGGTCATCCAACAGATTATGTCTTGGCGAAGTTCGCGTACTTTAGGCCCGCTCTAAATATAATTGTTATCTTCCAGATATTTTAAACAAAGCATATTGGTAATTAGTCGGGGGAAGAATAATGAATATCATAAATATGAAAATCTCTGATGGCTGAACGTGCGATCATCGTTGGAGCGGGTATAGTTGGCATATGTACGGCAATTTCGCTTCTTGAGAAGGGCTTTGATGTCCTCTTAATTGACCGCAATGAACCAGCAGAGGGCGCCAGTCACGGGAATGCCGGCGTCGTCTCACCTTGGACTTGTGTGCCTCAGTCTATGCCAGGGGTTTGGCGTAGTATTCCAAAATGGTTGTTTGATCCGGAAGGGCCAATTGCTCTCAAATGGAGTTATCTGCCTAAGTTTATTCCTTGGGTTATTAAATTCTTAGAAGCTGGAAAAGAGAAAGGATTGCCAGCAATTGCGGATGCCATGCAGGCTCTCAATCGACCAAACGTAGAATTGTACCGTCAATTACTAGAGGGCACAGGCAGTGAGCATTTAATAGTTGAATCAATGTACGTGCACGTTTACCGAGATGAGGATGCGGTAGACTTAAATTCGTTAGCCTGGAAATTGCGTGAAGAGCGCGGCGTGCCGATTGAAGTGGCTGGTCCGGAACGCCTTCGCGAGGTTGAGCCGGCATTGTCACCTGCCTACAAAACCGGCGTACTAATGAAAGGACAGGCGCGAGCAATTGATCCAGGGGGTGTTGGCAAAGCTTTGGCAGAGAAGGCTAAGCGAATGGGGGCCGATTTTTTAAAAGCAGGGGTGTCCCGTATTGAACAATGCCCGACCGGGGAGTGGAAAATCGCCACCGACGCTGGAGAGCGAACGGCTAAAAATCTCATAATTGCGGCGGGCGCTTGGTCTGCCAAGCTTCTTGAGCCTCTTGGCTACGATCTTCCTTTGGAAGCGGAAAGAGGATACCACTTGATACTTCAGAACCCAGGCATAACTGTGAACAATTCGATTATGGATGCTGACGCTAAATTTGTTGCCAGTTCCATGGACGCTGGTGTGCGCTGTGCGGGTACGGCAGAATTTGCTGGTCTTGATGCTTTGCCTGATTATCGCCGAGCTCAAATTTTTGCTCGCCTTGCTGAACGTCTATTTCCAAACATAAACACAAAAGATACGATTGAGTGGATGGGCAGTAGACCATCTTTTCCAGATAGTCTCCCATGCTTAGGTGAGATCCCAAGAAAAAAGGGTCTTTTTTGTGCATTTGGGCATAGTCATTATGGGTTTGGAATGGCTCCAAGCACCGGGCGTGTTGTCGCCAGTATTGTGACGGGCGAACCAGTTAACATTGACTTGACCCCATATCAAATCAGCCGATTTTAGAGTTATCACATGTCGATAAAAGGCCCGTCAAAAATAAAACGAATGCAATTTTCGTAAAAACCCGGTGAGAGCATAGAAAATGAAATCGTATGATGTTGCAATCATCGGCGGCGGCATTATCGGAATTACATCTGCATTCTTCCTGTCACGCCTCGGCAAGAGAGTTGTGGTGTTGGAGCAAGGTTGTGTAGCAAACCGGACGACCGCGAATAGCTTTGCATGGATCAATGCAAGTTCAAAAGCCGCTAAAGGTGACTACCACCAACTGAATGCCAGCGGATTGGCAGGGTATAATCAGCTGGCACAAGAGTTTGGTGAAGAACCTCTAGGTTTGAACCCGTGTGGGCAGCTTTATGTTGTAAGGACCAAAGATGATACGAGGTATCAGGAACTCCGCCAGCGTTGGCAATTACTCCAGGAAAAAAAATATCCCACGGCATGGATCGAGGCAAAGGAACTTCCTAATCTCGAACCTTCAATAAATTTTAATCAAGAATATGAGGCGCTTTATAATTTTGGTGAACTTTGCCTAGATGCGCCACGGTTCACTAGGTTTTTAGCAGAGAAAATCAGAATAAAAGGTGGGATTGTCCTCGAAAACACTGAAGTTTTAGAGCTGGACATTAGTTCTTCCGGACACATCCGTGGTCTTAGAACAAAAACAGAAACGTTAGCAGCTAAAAATTTTTTGCTGGCCGCAGGGCCAAGTTCTGCAGATATGCTCGCGCAACTAACTGGGTTTGCAGGATTCGCTAATAGATTCCCACTAAACAAGTCGCCGGGCCTTCTTGTAACCACACCAGATCTGTCCCCTCGCAAATTAACCCGTCGAGTGATTTATTGGGAACAGACACCTGGTCTTCATATTTTGCCGCATTTTTCGGGTGGATGGCGAATGGGGGCTGACGATACTGATGGCGTTATCGCTAATGATGATACGGCAGAAAATCGGCGTGCCGCGGCAGAAGCTCTTTTAGAGAGAGCTCGCGAACGAATAATGGGTTTTCCCGAAACCTTAAGTATTGATGATTGCAGTATTGGCGTTGGGATAAGGCCTGTCCCAGAAGACGGTATAAGCATCGCTGATGTCTTGCCTGGAGCTGAGAATTTTTTTGTTGTTGTAACTCATAGTGGAGTAACGCTTTCTCCTATCCTTGGGAGATTGATAGCGGAATTTATTGAAAGTGGGGTACGCCCGAGGGAGCTGTTGCCTTACTCTTTAACCCGGTTCCCCGGGTTTCAGTAAATAAGAGAGGCCTTAGCCAACTATAAAAGCATTAAATAAGACCCACACATTTGATTCCTTATTAATTCACCTGGGTATTTGATCAGTGAAAATATGACAGAAAAGTCTGAATTTATTGTCATTGGGGCTGGCATATATGGTGCAGCGACAGCATGGCATTTGGCCTGCAAAGGAGCTTCGGTAAAAGTTTTAGAGACGGACGATATTGGGACCCGAGCATCGGGTGGGCCAGGACGTCGAGGCGTTCGAGCAAATGGGCGCGACGTGCGTGAATTAGCACTGATGAAGCGTGCGTACGAAATTTGGCCAACTCTCCATGAGGCTCTCGGAGTGCCGTCATTTTATGAGCAGTGTGGGCATTTATTATTAGCGGAATCTGATACACAGGTGAGTGAACTTGAAGCTCGGGCATGGTTGCAGCGTGAACAGGGGATAGAGACAGAATTATTAAACCGTGGTGAATTACGCGCCCGGGAACCGGGTCTCAGTCATAAAATTGAAGCAGCGTTATATTGCCCGCATGATGGAGTGGCGGATCATTCGGTCACTACCCGAGCGTATGCCGCTGCTGCAATCGGAGCAGGGGTCAAATTCTTTACCTCAACCTCTGCAAAATACATTGAATTTAATAATAACCAGGCAGATGCCGTAATAACAAAAGATGGACAAAGGTATGAAGCAAAGCGCGGTATCTTAATTGTCGCAAATTCTGGCGTACAATCACTTTTGGGTTCAATTCAATCCTTGCCAACATGGAATGAGTGTCTTCAGGTGCTCATAAGCGCTCCCCTGGGATCAGTCCCATTTTCACACTTGACGGGCCATGTCGGTAGAACCGTCTCCTTAAAAAGGGAGGGTGATTATCGGATAATGATTTCTGGAGGTTGGCATGGTTCGTGGGATCCAGAGACTAACCAAGGTCACACTATAAATACTGCGGTTGAAGGGAACGTAACCGAGGCCATTGCGATTTATCCCTTGTTAAAAGATATAAGAATTGAAGTTTCAGATGCAAATCACTTGGAAACATTTACCCCTGATAAAATCCCAATTATTGACCGATTACGTGCTCGTAATAATATCTGGTATGCGACGGGGTGGTGCGGTCATGGATGGGCTATTGCTCCAGTGATAGCGGAGGATCTTGCGAAATGGATGATGGATGGTGAAAGGCCACAACACCTCGAACCGTTTCGTATATCACGGTTTACTAAATGAAAATTAGAGCACATGTCATCCACCCTAACTAGTCAATTGCCAGGCGCTGTGCAGGACTTCCTGAATGTCGCTAAGTGTCACTGATCAGGGATAAGGCATAAGCCTGATCGGCGCGACGCCGAACCCGTTCGCCCTTAAACAAAGAAGGGAGGCCGAAGCCTCCCTTCCGTGACCGCGCGTTCGCAACAGTCAGTGATTCGATAATCTAGTGTCAGACTAAGGCGTGAAGGCTACTCCATAATCGAAGTCGGACACTCTGTCTGTGCGAACCTGCACTGAAATCACTCGACATTGGATCACCTCCTTTCCGTTATTGAACCTTTTGTAACGGTAACGTGATAGCCGGAGGAGGCAAGCGGTTTATCGTTATCATGAAGTATGTGATGAGCGTCGTTTCTGCTAGAACCGCGTCTCAGATTCAATTCGCCGCCATCGGGTTCTTTGCTCTTTCTGTGAAGGAACTCCTGATACTTAGAATATGGAGGGGGATTATTGACTCAATAATCGGTCAGGCGACCAGTGAAACAGAGGCCGAATTCAACATCCAAACCGATCCGCCGGAAACTACCCAATCGCCACGGTATTTTTTCAATTACGGGGCAGATCCCACTAAATATATTTAATTCAGATAATTACCTGAAAACCCTCAAATTCGGGATGGCCCAAATACACGTCACTATGTTCGCCAGCGCCCTTATGCGCCTGACGAAATGCATCAGACTTCGTCCAATTAAAAAAATCGGCCTCTGAACTCCATGTACTGTGAGATGCATAAAGGGTGTGGGTTTCTTCTTTTTTACCCTTTATCAAATAAAACTCCTTAAAACCTGGAACGTCCTCCAAATGAGAGTCGCGCTCCTTCCAAATCTCTTCAAAATCGTTTTCTCGCCCTGGCACGATTTTAAATCGGTTCATTGCTATATACATCCTGGATATCCCTTGCCATCAATTCGGTTGGCATGCGTACCGTATAATTCGGGCAACGCATACCCCGGATTTTGTCATTTAAGTTAATTTAAAAATTTCACTAATTTTTCATGCATAAAAAGACCCTGACTGAGAACATTCGGAATGAATAGAGAAAATCGAGCGTGGTTCGCTATTGGATCCAAAAAAAGACACAAACGTATATTGAAGTGAACCAAGTGTGATGAGAGAGGTTGTCGGATTATGAAGAATTTAGTTCTCTCGGGGTTTGTGGCACTAATGCTGATTGCCCCGACGCTGTCGTATGCCCAATCCAATCAACCACCAGATCAGTTGATGGAAAAAGGCGTACAGATGATTTTAGACGCGATGAAGATTTTCATTCAGAACCTTCCTCAGTATGAAGCGCCAGAGGTCCTAGAAAACGGGGACATCATCATTCGGCGGAAACAACTCGAAAATGAAAAGTCGAATGAGGATCCTAAGACCCGGACTCGGATCTAGAAGACGGAATGGTCAGGCAAAATGTGATGAGAGGGGGTTTCAGTGCCTTGAAATAATTGTGAATATTTAAACTCTCATAGGGTCGTCCTTTGGGTGTTATTCTACTGTGACGCTTTTTGCCAAGTTACGGGGTTGATCCACGTCGGTGCCTTTGATCACCGCGATATGGTAGGCTAACAACTGCACGGGAATGGCATAAAGCAGTGGGGTAACAAAGGGATCCACCGACGGCAAGGTCACCGTCGCTTCCGCTGCGCCGCCCAACCGAGATACACCGGCCATATCAGACAGGAAGATCACCCTACCGCCGCGCGCCATTACCTCTTGAACGTTGGACACGGTCTTGTCGATGAGGTTGTCCGTTGGCGCCACCACCACTACCGGGACCGTCTCGTCGATAAGGGCAATGGGGCCATGCTTCATCTCGCCTGCGGCGTAGCCTTCAGCGTGGATGTAGGAAATCTCTTTGAGTTTGAGGGCTCCTTCCAGGGCTAGCGGATAGCTGGTCCCACGGCCCAGATACAGGATGTCCCGGGCCTCTACCATGTCATGGGCGATCTCGTTGATTTGTTCGTCGTGGTTAAGGACCTCTGCCGCCCGGGCGGGGACTTCGGTAAGCGCGCCAACAAGGCGACCGCGCTCGGGGTCATCTATGGCTCCCCGGGCGTGTGCCATGGCGATGGCCAGGCAGGCCAGAACGGTCAATTGCGTGGTGAACGCCTTTGTAGAGGCCACGCCGATCTCGGGCCCTGCGTAAGTTTGTAAGACGGCATCTGACTCCCGGGCGATGGCGCTTTCCGGAACGTTCACGATGGAGAGAATTTTCTGATCTTGAGACCGCGCGTAGCGCAGCGCTGCCAAGGTGTCTATAGTTTCCCCGGATTGTGAGATGACCAGGGTAGCGCCGCCAGCGGGCAGCGGTGCCTCCCGGTAGCGAAACTCAGACGCGATATCCACTTCCACCGGGATTCGAGCGATGGTTTCGAACCAGTACTTCGCGGTCAGGCAAGCATAATAAGACGTACCGCAAGCGATGAGGGTGAGACGCGTCACCGTTACGGGGTCAAAGCCTAATCCCGGCATGCTGACAGCGCGGGTGACCGGGTTCACGTATGAATGCAGGGTATCGCCAATGACCTGGGGTTGTTCATAGATTTCCTTCAACATGAAGTGGCGATAACCGCCCTTGCCGATGGCTGCGCCCGTGAGCGCGGTCTGTCGGACCTCCCGGACTACCTCCTGGTCGGTTTCGTCGTAGATGGTGTAATCGGTATCCGTGAGTACGGCCCAATCGCCATCGTCCAGGTAAATAATACTCTTGGTCAGCGGCGCCAGGGCGATCGCGTCTGACCCGAGGAACATCTCGCCGTCGCCGATGCCGATCGCCAGTGGGCTGCCTCGCCGCGCCCCGATCATCAACTTGGTTTCGCCGGTGAAAATAATGCCCAGCGCGAAGGCACCCTTAAGCCGCTTCAGTGCCGCCCCCGTCGCGTCCTGAGGGGAAAGACCGTCCTGCAGGTAGCGGTCGATGACGTGGACTAAGACCTCCGTATCCGTATCTGAGGTCAGCACGTGTCCCAGTTCGACAAGTTCGGCACGCAGTTCTTTGAAATTTTCGATAATGCCGTTGTGAACCACGGCCACGCGGTCCGTGGCATGTGGATGTGCGTTGACTTCGTTGGGGATGCCGTGCGTCGCCCAACGCGTGTGGCCAATCCCCGTGGTGCCGGGAAGTGCTTCTTCACGAAGCCGGGCATCCAGGTTGGCTAGCTTGCCTTCCGCCCGGCGTCGGCCGATAGTGCCGTTCTGGATGGTCGCGATGCCGGCGGAGTCGTAACCTCTATATTCCAATCGTTTTAGCGCGTCGACCAAGTGGTCGGCCACATGGTCCTTGCCGATAATTCCTATGATGCCGCACATGTCTTCGTTTATGCCTTATTCTTGTTTTTCTTATCCGGGGCCTGCTTAGTCCGAAACTTCTCCGCCCAGCCGTCCATTTGTTTCTGCGCCGCGCGGGTCACGGCCAGGGCATTGGCTGGAACATCCTTAACAATGACGCTGCCGGCTCCAACAATTGCGCCGTCACCGACCTTAACCGGTGCCACCAGAGCCGTGTTGGATCCAATGAAAGCGCCGGCGCCAATGTCCGTTTGGTGTTTGTAGAAGCCGTCGTAATTACAGGTGATCGTGCCCGCGCCCACGTTGGCGCCGGCGCCAACACGCGCGTCGCCCACATAGGTCAGGTGATTGATCTTAACGCCGGATTCCAACGTCGCGTTTTTGATCTCGACAAAGTTGCCGATGTTTACCTCGTCACCAATAACGGCGCCTGGACGCAGGCGCGCGAACGGTCCGATGGTGACGCCGTCGGCCACCGTGGCCCCTTCCAGGTGGCAGAAGGGACGGATCGTAACATTGTCGCCGATCGTCACCTCGGGGGAGAATACAACGTTCGGTCCGACGACCACGTCGCGGCCCAAAACCGTGTCATGACTGAAAAACACGGTCTCCGGCGCGGCCAAAGTAGCGCCGTTCGCCATGGCCGCCTGGCGCAGGCGCTTCTGTGCGATGGCCTCGGCCGCGGCAAGATCGGCGCGGGTGTCGATGCCCGTTAACTCATCGGGGTCTTGGGCTTCGATGACCGCGCAGTTGGCACCATCCTCATTGGCGATGGCGATGATATCTGTGAGGTAGAATTCGCCCTTGGCATTGTTGTTACCGACCCGGCCCAGGATATCGAACAAACGCTTGCCATCTACTGCCATGACGCCGGAGTTGCACAAGTCCGTGGCCAATTGTTTGGGCGTCGCATCACCGGCTTCCACAATGGCCTCAAGACGCCCCGCGCCATCGACGATCAACCGCCCATAAAGTCCCGGTTCGGGGGGCCGAAAGCCCAGTACCACGGCGGCTGGATCGTCGTCGCCGCGCCGTCGGTCTAGAAGCTTTTTCATGGTTTCTGGGGTGATCAGCGGGTCGCCCCCAAACAGGATCAGCACATCTCCGGTGAAACCCGTCATTTGTTGTTTGGCTTGAAGGACGGCGTGTCCTGTACCCTTTTGCTCGGCTTGAACTGCGGTGGGATGGGGTTGGACGGCTGCGCGGACGTTTCTGGCTTCGGCGCTGATCACGACTACGATGCGCTCGGGCTCAAGTGTATTCAGGGACTCTAGCAAGTGCCGGATCATCGGTCGGCCGGCGATGGGGTGCAGGACCTTTGGCAGGTCCGACTTCATGCGCGTGCCCAAGCCTGCGGCTAGGACAATGGCAGCGACGGGGGCTCGGGCGGAATCAGGTGTTTGCTTGGACATAAACGGTCTGTCGGCTAAAAGGATACCGGCTTTAACCGGCGCGATGACAGTGCCACAGGCGTGAAATCGGGCCAAGTCAAAGATTGTTTCGGATTCTTGCAATGCCCCCATCCCACTACGTTGCCGTCGATACGGTGATCTTTGACCTCGACGGAACCCTTATCGACAGCGAACCCGATTTGCGTGCCGCCTTGAACCAGTTACTGACTTTGTTCGGGCGTCGTTCAGTGACGCGGGACGAGGTTGTAATGATGGTGGGGGACGGAGTTCTCAAACTTGTCGAACGGGCTTTGCGTGCCGCGGATGCGGAGGGCGACTTGGCGCTAGAAGCTGCCGTGGCGCAGTTTCTCAGGTTTTACGAGGCCGCGCCCGCTGATCTCTCAACACCATTTCCCGGAGCCTTTGAGGCAGTGCAAGCGCTAAAGGCTGATGACATCAAGCTCGGGGTCTGCACGAATAAGCCGGAGGCGCCGGCCCGCGACATTCTAGCGATATTTGGATTTTTAGAACAATTTGATGTGATCATTGGTGGCGATACGCTTGCCGATATTCGAAAACCCGACCCTCGCCCTCTCGCCGCCGCCATCCGCGCCGTCCATAGTCAACCGGAACGAGCGGTCATGGTTGGCGATAGCGCCAACGATATCGACACGGCCAAGGCCCTGGGGGTTCGATCTGTTGCCGTTTCCTTCGGCTACTCGCGGGGCTCGGTGGCGGAGTTAGGCGCGGATAAAGTGATCGACAATTTCTCCGAGCTTCGGGAGGTGTTGGCCGGGCTTGCCTGACCCGGCCGCAGGCGGTATATCACCGGCCGTCACAAAATTCTTGGGCGCGTAGCTCAGCGGGAGAGCGCTCCGTTCACACCGGAGAGGTCGCTAGTTCAATCCTAGCCGTGCCCACCATTCCCCTAAGTTTTCCGGTACTTGTCCTGCCTGTCTGGGGGCTAGTTTAGTTTTTGCTTCAGGCACCGATGATTGAGCTTTTCACTAGTCTCACAATTGATGATGTAATTCCTGATCACCTCCCGCGGCGCCGAGGCCAGGGCATGTCGTAGTTATGTTGTTGTCAACGTGGTGGAGTTCGAAGTTCTCAAACATGGCTTCTCACATGGTCTCCAAAACGTTTTACGATCCGGATTGCCGCAACGCCTCAAAACGGTTCAACAGGATGGCAAACGCGGGTTCTGACGGGTCGACCTCAAGGTATGCCGCATAGGCTGCTAGGTTGGCCCGAGCCGCCAGGTCTTCTGATGTAGCTGTTGCCGAGATGGCAAGCCCTTCAAGATAATGCTGCTGGACTTGTTCTGCTTCGAGTTCCAGCTTTTTAATCCCATCGCGGAGCCTGGATTGGTCTGCGGCCGATAATGGGTGCGGATTGGACTTGAGTGCGCGCCGCAGTTGGCGCAAAGGACGCACCACCTCGGTGCGCCATGAAGCGACGGCCTGATCTGCCACTCGTAGGCCGCCGAAGTCAAGTTGGTCCCCCTTGCTAGCGCGATACAAGGCATACAGAACAATGTTCACATCGCCACCCAGTCTATTCTGCAAGTCAAGGCACGCCGCTTGAGTTTCCGGATCGGTATAGAAGCGGAGCGACTGGTCCCAAAATGGGTGGGGCGGCAGGGTCATGCCTTTATCAGGTCACAACTGGAGAGACTTGCCAATACGGGACGTCTAGAAACGGGCGCAGTCTGGCGCACTCAGCTGTGTCCCGTGTGGCGGCTGGTGGCGATGTTCTGGGTAATGGTTTTGGCGTCTGGTCCGGACCGAACCCAGCGACGCTTTTCCTCCTCGTTCGGCACGATGGAGGAGATTTGTTGACGACGCGAGCCAACGGTCTGCCGAACGAACAAGGTGTGCAATACTTTTGGGGTTTAATTTTGGTTGTCATAGCTTAGGGGATATCACATCCCGCCGTGTCTCATTTTTCTATTTATCTTCGCCAAAGAGTATCGTCGCGAGACGCTTTCATCTCGTGTAGTTTTGAGGAAATCTCTGGCCGGAGATCATTGCGGGCGCAAGCGGTCCAGGGCGCGACGCTGTTGCTTGGTGGGTCGGCCCGAACCGGGCTCGCGAACACCCGCGACCGGTTCTGCCCCTGCTTGTCGGCCCTCGCGCCTCGGTGCAGGTGGTGACAGATCCTCGTAGAGGAACTGCGCTTCCGGGGCTGGCCCTCGTCGCAGTCCCAGGGCCAGGAGCTTGACCACCCGAACTTGATCCGCTTTTGGGAAGGTCAACACGTCCCCCACGCGCAGGTTGTGGTGCGCCTTCTTGATGACTTGATTGTTCACCCGGAGTCGACCTGATTGCACGAAACGGGTCGCCAGGGTGCGGCTTTTGAAAAAGCGTGCGAACCACAGCCACAGGTCCAAGCGTTGAGCATCACCTTTGGGGCTGACCTTGGTAGGGCTCACGATTGACCGCCCATGATTTCTCCAAGTTTGGCAAAAGGTGAATTTGGGTTGACCTCATGTCTTGCGGGGTTCTGCTGTGCGCCTGTGCGGCCGGCCGCCGGTTTTTGGCGGTGGAATTCGAGTGCTTCGCCCTTGGCATAGTGACGGTAGCCAAGACGTTTCAAGATTTCCGTCATGTCTTCAATGCCGCACCCAACCAAGTTCATGAGGTCTACGGGAGGGGGAAATGCGCCGGGGCGGCTCAGCTCCCAAGCGCCAGCGGCGACGCGTTCGACAATGTCCACGCGCACCGCCAGATTGCCTAGGGGTCGGTAGCCGATGGCTTCGTAGAAGGCGGCGGGTACGGTTCGTTCCATGCGCACGGACATACGGCCAGGGCTGGGCAAGGGAGTGCCCTGGCGATCATGGTTGAGGTCGTACAACATGCCGCGAATGGCGACGGCGGCCGGCTTCAGCAGCATTGGCGCGAGAACTGATTCTCGCTCGATGCGGATTCCGATCTGGCGCAGTGCCTGGCGGCCCTTACGATCGAGCCGGGAGACCTCACTCGCCGCAGCCGCGCGAGGCATGGAGCCTAGATATTCGCGCAGTTGAAAAAGAATACCGCGGGCCGGCCCTTTGGGTAGTATGCCCAAATCCGCGTAGAGCGGGCCCAGGCGGGACTCTAGTTTTTGACTCAGCCAGCGCGTCAGCCGTTTGTTCAAGACGTTGTGATGTTCGGAAGACAAGAGATCATAGACTGGTATCTCGATTTGTGGAGTGAGCAGCGTGGCGCCTTTTACGATGGTCGCCAGTCGCGCGCCCTTCCATTGGATCACCGGTTTGTTGGCCGGTTCCAGGCACAACCGGAACTGGTCGTCGTTGGCCCCGACGCAGTCGGCAACGCGGGTCTCGATTTCCTGGCGTAGCGCCTGTCCTGCAGCCCGGTCGAGTGCCTTGGCGCTGACGTCTGGATCACTAGCAGTCGTGCTCTTGTCCGCCAAGAACTTGAATCCGTCGAGCTGCCCTACGTGATGACCTTCAACGATCACTTCGCCGTCCGCCTTAACCGCCGCTAAAAGATTTTTTTTGTCTTTTAACCGTTTCACTAACACTGCCGTACGGCGGTCTACGAAACGTTGAGTGAGGCGGTCGTGTAAGGTGTCGGATAGGCGGTCTTCTATGGCCCGGGTCCGATCCTGCCAATGGGCCGTATCGGCCAGCCAATCGGCCCGGTAGGCGATATAAGTGAGGGTCCGGACCCCGGCGATCCGTTGGGTCAGGGTGTCGATATCCCCGTCGATACGATCATGGTGATCAATTTGGCCCGCGATCCAATCCGTGGGGATGCGTTCGTCGCCGGTCCTGAGGTGTCGGTAGAGGACGGAAAGCAGCCGGGCGTGGGCATCGCTCATGACCTTGCGGAAATCTGGAACCCGACAGACCTCCCACAGAAGGCGCACGGCGTCTGGATTGTTGGCTAGTTGGGCGATGTCCCGGTCTTCCAAAAGGGCTTGGAGCGCACGTTCGTCATCCGCCTCCCGGGCCCGGACCAAGCCTGGTTTGTCCGGCGGTAGGGCAAGGCTTTGACACAGGCGTTTCGACGATTGGAAATCCAAGTGCCAATTCCGCCAATAGACCCGGCGCAAGGGCTCGAACTCATGATCCTCGATTGCTTGGACAAGGTCTTTGTCTAACCCGCCCACCTCCGGTGTCGTGCCGAAGGTGCCGTCTGCCATGTGACGCCCGGCGCGGCCAGCAATTTGCGCCAGTTCCGGGGGGGCCAGCACCCGATGGAGACGGCCATCGAATTTCCGGGTGCCGGTGAAGCAGACGTGGTCGATATCCATGTTCAAGCCCATGCCGATGGCGTCCGTGGCGACTAGGTAATCTACCTCTCCGTTCTGGAACATGGCCACTTGGGCGTTGCGTGTGCGTGGGCTGAGCGCGCCCATGACCAGGGCTGCGCCGCCGCGTTGGCGCCGCACCAGTTCGGCGATGGCGTAGACATCCGGCGCTGTGAATGCTACCAGCGCGCTGCGGGCTGGTAGACGCGCTGTTTTTTTCGGTCCAGCGTAACTTAGCATCGACATGCGGGGACGGGTCTGGAACTCCGCGTCAGGGATCAGTGCGCGGATTAGCGGCCGCATCGTCTCTGCGCCCATAAACATGGTCTCAAACTCGCCACGGGCTCGCAAAAGGCGCTCGGTAAAAATGTGACCTCGGTCCGGGTCAGCGCACATCTGCACCTCGTCCAGGGCCAGGAAGGCGACTGGGCGGCTCAACGGCATGCTTTCCGCAGTGCACATGAAGAACTTGGCTCGCGGCGGCAGAATTTTTTCCTCTCCGGTGATCAGGGCCACCTGGCCGCTGCCCTTAATTGCAACTGCCCGTTCATAGTTTTCTCTCGCTAGAAGGCGTAGGGGGAAGCCGATAATCCCTGACTCATGAGCCAGCATCCGCTCCATTGCGAAATGGGTCTTGCCCGTGTTGGTTGGGCCAAGAACAGCAAGAATGCGTCCGCGATCCGTTGAGATCTGCATGCCCTAAACATCGCGTTTCAAATGACCAAGTGCAACAGCGTACAAGGAAAATACAGCTGTATGAATATTCATATTATATTCTTAATTCTCTTTTAAATGACCCCAGGCGGGCTGATGAGTAGATTTGTCTCTATCAAACGACGCGACACTTTACAGGGAAACAAACTATACGACGGGATCTGATCCCCCGCGCGACGTTCGCGGCGACCATATTATTCGCTGATTTTACCTTACTACCTCACGTGTGATTTGGTGGCGGCGATCCTAATCCCCAATGGCAGGGCCTGCATGCCGCCTTGGCCCTGGTAATGGCGAGAACGGCGGTGGCCATGTGGTCGATAATGGTGAAGGTCTGTGCGAGGTGTATGGCCGCAGTATCTCCGGATCAGACTTGGTGCTTGGTGAGCATCGGCCAACGCCGCCGCCAGCGCTTGGCTGCCAGGCGTGCCCGATAGACATCCATCTTGCCTCGCGCCGCCGGCGTCGGGCGGATAATGCCCGCCAAGAGATCGTCTGTCCCGTGAGGAGCGAGCAGGGAGAGCGTGTCGTCCGCCGCCAGGTGGACGGCGACGCAGGTGGGCGTCTCGATCCAGTGGGCGATGGCCCGTTCCGTAGTCCGGTATGGACGGTCGCCATTTTTCATGTGCATTCGGGCCTGGTTAGTCACCGACCAGGGAACACCCGCCATAACGAGGGTGAGCCGGCGTTTCAGTTGTTCGTCCCTGCATGGGTTGAGGCGGTGGGTATCGAAATGGACTACGTCGATATCAGTCAGTGGGCTCGGGTTTGCTAACCCATGCTGGTAGTCCCAGACAGCGGCGCGGACGAAGCCCGCGCCGACAGCCCAGTCCTTTAGGTTCAACTGACGGACGGCACGCAGAATGTCGGTGCGCCAGGAGTCGATCTGGATTAGGCCGAGAATAAAGGAGACGTCGGCGTCGGTGCTCAGCGGGTCGGCACCGGTTCATCACTGGAATAATCGTAAAAGCCCCGCTCAGACTTGCGGCCAAGCCAGCCGGCCTCTACGTATTTAACCAATAATGGGCAAGGTCGGTACTTGGTGTCGGCCAGCCCCTCGTGTAGCACGTGCATGGTTGCCAGGCAGGTATCTAACCCGATGAAGTCCGCCAGCTCGAGCGGCCCCATTGGGTGGTTGGTGCCGAGCTTCATAGCCGTGTCGATGGCCTTAACGGAGCCGACCCCCTCATAGAGCGTATAGATGGCTTCGTTGATCATGGGTAGCAGGATGCGGTTCACGATAAAGGCCGGGAAATCCTCGGCGTTGACCGCCTTCTTGCCCAGCTTTTCGATTAATTTACGAACCCGTTTGTAGGTGTCCTCTTCCGTGGCTATACCCCGGATCAGTTCCACCAACTCCATGCGCGGTACCGGGTTCATGAAATGCATGCCGCAGACTTGGCCCGGTCGGTCCGTTTGCGCAGCCAGCCGCGTGATGGAGATGGATGACGTGTTTGTGGCAATCAGCGCACTGTCTTTGACGTTCTCGCATAGCTTCTTGAGGATCGTCTTCTTCACATCCTCGTCCTCGGAGGCGGCCTCGATAACCAAGTCGCAATCCTTGAACCCGTCATAGGAAGAGCCTGTTGCGATGCGTTTCAGCGCGCTGTTGCGCACATCTTCGTTTATGCGCCCTCGGGCCACGTCCCGATCCATGTTGCGGGTTAATTTTTCAAGGCCCTTGGATGCTACCTCGTCCGTCTGGTCGATCAGATAGACGTCATAGCCAGACGCCGCGCACACGTGCGCGATGCCTCCGCCCATTTGACCGGCGCCGATAACCCCAATCTTCCGAATATCATCGCTCATGGTAGGCTTCCTGATTTTGATATTGTTGGCTGTGAATTTTTCACTTGTCCAGTTCAGCGGATAGTTCCGGCACCGCTTCGAAGAGATCTGCCACGAGGCCGTAGTCGGCAACTTGGAAGATGGGGGCTTCCTCATCCTTATTGATTGCCACGATTACCTTGGAATCCTTCATACCCGCTAGGTGCTGGATAGCGCCCGAGATGCCGACCGCCATGTAGAGGTCCGGCGCAACGACCTTGCCAGTTTGCCCAACTTGGTAGTCGTTTGGCACGAAGCCCGCGTCTACCGCGGCCCGCGACGCGCCAACTGCGGCGCCCAACTTATCCGCGACCTCTTCCAGCATGGGGAAGTTGTCGCCGGACTGCATACCGCGCCCGCCCGAGATGACGATGCCGGCACTGGTTAGTTCAGGGCGCTCAGACACAGTGAGTTGCTGGCCGACGAAGCTGGACAGACCCGCGTCATCGGCGGCATCCGCGCCTTCAACGGCGGCGCAACCGCCCTCGCTTGCGGCCGCGTCGAAAGCCGTGGTGCGCACGGTTATGACCTTGATAGCGTCGGATGACTGCACGGTCGCCATGGCGTTGCCAGCGTATATGGGACGCACGAACGTGTCGGCGCTTTTCACGGCCGTGATGTCGGAGATCTGCGCTACATCAAGAAGCGCGGCGACCCGGGGCATGACGTTTTTCCCGCCTGTGGTGGCGGGGGCCAGGATGTGGCTGTAATCGCTGGACAGGTTGACGATCAGCGTGGCTAGGTTCTCGGCCAGGCCGTTGGCGTAAAGCTCGTTATCGGCGACCATAACCTTACCGACGCCCGCGACCGTAGCGGTTGCTTCGCCAACCGCGGCGCAGTCTAATCCAGCGATCAGGACGGTCACATCGCCCAATGTCTTGGCGGCGGTGACTGTGTTGAGGGTTGCGGGCTTCAGCTCCGCGTTGTCGTGTTCGGCAATAACCAGGACGTTCATCAGATCACCTTAGCTTCGTTCTTGAGTTTCTCTACTAGCTCGGCCACGCTATCGACAATTACGCCGGCCTCGCGGCCGGCGGGCTCTGTAACATTCAGCGTGGTAAGGCGTGGAGCCGTGTCGACGCCAAGGTCACTCGGGCTCATTGTGTCGATGGGCTTCTTTTTCGCTTTCATAATATTCGGAAGGCTGGCATAGCGTGGTTCGTTAAGACGCAGGTCTGTGGTGATCACGGCCGGCATCTTGAGCGCCAGTGTTTCGAGGCCGCCGTCCACTTCGCGGGTGCAGTTTACTGTATCGCCGTTGAAATTGAGTTCGGAGGCAAAGGTGCCTTGGGCCCAGCCCAACAGGGCGGATAGCATCTGCCCCGTCTGGTTGCTGTCGTCATCGATGGCCTGCTTCCCGACGATAACCAGGTCAGGATTTTCCTTATCGACAATGGCCTTCATTAGCTTGGCTACTGCCAGGGGCTGTAGTTCGTCGTCGGTCTCTAACAATATGCCCCGGTCCGCGCCCATGGCCAGCGCCGTGCGGATAGTTTCTTGGGACTGCGACGGGCCCATGGAGACAGCTATCACCTCTTCGGCGGTACCGGCCTCCCTCATACGAACCGCTTGCTCGACGGCGATTTCGTCGAAGGGGTTCATGGACATCTTGACGTTGGCCGTTTCGACCCCCGTCTGATCGGACTTGACTCGAATTTTGACATTGTAGTCAACAACCCGCTTCACGGCGACTAGAACTTTCATGGGATTTCCTGCACAAACCAAAAAACAACGACATAAAACCAAATGACGCGGTGGCGAAGATGTTCCGAAGGAATAACTCCAGCAGCCCCACAATTCCCTTGGGCCCACCGCTTTTCGCGCTGCACAATAGGAGTGCGTGCAGGGTCGGTCAAGATGGGTTTGTGTCAGTGAAATGACGGAGTGGCGGTAAGCACGCAGCCCCTTACTCGGATCGCAAAATGATCGTTTTAGAGAGAACCATGGCGAGCATTTCGGACGGCAGGGCGTCAAGCGTGCTATCACCAAACCAAGTACAGGAGTACTCTGAAGAAGATATAATTATTAGTCGGCGGACCGCAACGGCGACGGAGTTACTGGTTCGCCCCCGGTTCCCAAAGCACGTCCAGCTTGCCGCCCTCGTTGACGTGGCGGGACAAGACAAACAGGTGGTCGGAGAGACGATTGGTGTATTTCAAGGCCTCTTCAGTAACCGATTCGATAGTGGCCAACTCGGTGAGAAGGCGTTCACAGCGGCGAACTACTGTTCGGGAAAGGTGAAGGTGCGCGCCGGCTGGCGTGCCGCCCGGGAGAACGAAGGAGTTCAGGGGCTTTAGGGTTTCGTTCATAGCGTCGATTTCCGCCTCCAGGCGCTCCACCTGCGCCATGGTAACTCGGAGCGCTCCGTCCTTGCGTTCCGCGTCTTGCGGCGTGCAGAGATCGGCGCCCAAGTCGAAGAGATCGTTTTGGATGCGGGCCAGCATGGCGTCGGCCTCGCCCTCTGTATGGAGGCGCGTGATGCCAATGACAGCGTTGGCCTCATCGGAGGTGCCGTACGCGGCGACCCTGAGCGAATGCTTCGCGACCCTCTGGCCGCCACCCAAGGAGGTTTTCCCCTTGTCACCACCACGGGTGTAGATCTTTGAAAGAGTGACCATGGCGAACTCCTATTATTTTAACATGACAAACAAGAGGATGGCGAAGAACAATATTGCGAGGCCCTGTAAAAGAACGCGCAGGCGCATGAGCTTGTTGGAATTCTTCTTGTAGAACTCCCCATGCACGGCGAAGGACACCACGCCAATCACAAGCACGAGAAGGGTGCACAACATGGCGGAGCCGAGAAGAAATGCTAACAACGAGTCCATAGATGGTATATAGGCTGTCGCTAAAGAGCTGCCAAGTGCGCGGTGCGAGTCTGGGGGGTGAACAAGTAAGTCAGACCAAGTGATTTTCACATGTCTTCCTTATCCCATGCTTTTTGATAAGCAGCTTCCAGATTTCTTACGAACCTTGCCCCATCCGTCAACCCCTGGTCTGTCATCCGGTTGCGCAGGCCCGAGCGGATGTCGGCGAGAGCGCCCAGCTTATCCGCTTTCTCAGCCGCAAGCTTTACATAGGCGTTAAGGTTGGGCGCGATCCAATCGTCAAGCCCCAGCTTCGTCATTAGGCTCACGCCCACCCGCGCGGCGTGCCAATCGCCGGCCAAGGTTACCGTTGGTACACCCATCCATTGTGCCTCGCAGGTTGTCGTGGTGCCGTTATAGGGGAAGGTGTCGAGAGCGATATCGACTCGGTGATAAGCGGCCAGCGGTGACCCGTCGACGATCCAGCTTAGGCACTCAATGCGCGTGGGATCGATGCCGTGCCTGGCGAACGACTCGGTGAGGCGGGCCGCCGTGGCGTCGTCGCGGAGTGCCTTTGCCTTAAGAATCAGGCGTGACCCTGGAACTGTGTCCAAAATTGCGGCCCAGGTTTCGATCACCGTCGCATTCACCTTTGCGAGGTTGTTGAAAGAACCGAAGGTGATGCCGTTACCACGATGTGCGGGCAAGGTGGCCACATCCGGCGCGTCGTCGTCCGGCCGATAGCATAGGAAGCCACCGTCGAGGCGCAGCAGTGCCTCGCAATGGAACGCCTCGGTCATGCCGGGCGGATCAGCCCGGGCGTCGGTAAGGCGGAAATCCAAAGCGTCCAGACCTGTGGTCGCTGGGTAGCCCAGGTAGCTCATCTGCATGGGCGCAGGCCGGTGTGCAAAGGCGGTCAGTCGGTTGCCCCGCGTGTGGCCCGCTAGATCAATGAGAATATCAATTTGATCGGCCCGCACTTGATCGCAGAATGTCTGGTCATCCAGGGCGAAGACGTTACGCCATTGATCAGCCCGGCCTCTCAGCCGCTTGGTGACGGCATCGCCGTCAGTGGGCATATTCGCATAGGCGAAGACCTCTACAGCCTCACTGTCGTGATGTTCGAACAAAGGCTCCAGGAAATACGCGACGGAATGGCGTCGAAAGTCGGGGGATACATAGCCGACACGCAGCCGCCGGTTCACACGCAACACCTGGGGTGCCTTAGCGTGGGTTGCCTGGGGTGTCTTAGCGTGGGCCCCGCCCCAGGCTGCATGTGCTGCGGCTATCTCTGTCGGGTTTAGGCCGTCCACGGCGCAAAGCGCTAGCATATGGTTAGAGCCCATGGCCGCCTCCGCCGGAGCCAGTTCACGGGCCCGTTCATAGTGTGGCAAAGCATCCTTTATGCGACCAGTGTCCTTCAGGACCTCCGCTATGTTGGCGTGGGCATCGGCGTAATCGTCGTTTAGGTCCAGCGCCCGTCTGAAGTGATCTTCCGCTTCTGAATACTGTCCGCGTCTTTGTCGCACCGTACCCAGATTGTTGTGGGCGACGGCATAATTGGGACTGAGGTTCACAGCGGTTTGGGCTGCCGCGTCGGCCTCCTCCACACGGTCCAAATCCATGAGTACGTTCGCGTAGTTTGCCCAGATATGGCCGGATTTGGGCGTTATCTCGACGGCTTTGGCGTAGTGTAAGCAGGCCTCATTGAGCCGGCCCAAGGGGCGCAGCACGGCGCCGATGTTATTATGTGCCTGGGCGTTGTTGGGTGCCAGTTCGATTGCTCGATCGAAGGCGCTGAGTGCTTCTTCTAACCGCTCCAGGCCGGTGTAACCCGTCCCCAGGTTGTTAAAAAGCGTGGCCTCGTCTGGGGCCAGTTCGGTGGCCTTCTCGATGAACTGGATGCCGATCTCCCCCCGGCCGGTTTGGCACAGTATAACCCCCATGAGCCCGACGGCTGGCGCATAGGTTGGATAGACGTTGCAAAGGTTGTGGCAACGGCGCTCGGCCTCCATTAAGTCACCGGAGTCATAGATCCCTACGACTTCATCGAAGAGGCGGTCGATCTGATTTGCATCCATGGACTGAGTGCTATACTTGCGCCGCGTTATGAGCAAGTGACAATACAGGAGGATCAATTCATGGATGTTAAGACGCGCGCGAACCTTGAAGCCATCTCCAATGCCACTGTGAGCATGCAGCTCTTGAAGCGCGGTATCCGCAGCGTTTCCATGGCTGGGCCGAAACCCATGAATACGCCGACGAAGCCCATCGTTGGCGATGCCTTCACGCTCCGCTACGTGCCCATGCGCGAGGATTTGTCGACGCCCGAAGTCTTGGGCGGCAAAGACTATCCGCCCCGCGTTGCCATAGAGAATGTGCCCGCTGACCATATACTGGTCATCGACGGACGCGGTCGGGCCGACATTGCGGCGGTCGGCGATATCTTGGTGGAACGACTGAAAGTCCGGGGTGTAAGTGGTCTGGTGGCCGACGGCGGCGTGCGGGATTTTGAGGAATGCCTGGCCGCCGACTTTCCCATTTATGCCGCCGGCCCAGCCGCGCCGGCCAGCGTGAATGGCCATTCCGCAGCTGATCTACAAACACCTATCCAATGCGGCGGCGTTGCCGTGTTCCCGGGTGACATCATAAAAGGCGACGGCGACGGGATTATGGTGATACCTAAGGCCCTAGCCGAAGAAGTTGGTCGCGACGGCCTAGAGCAGGAATGTTACGAACGCTTCGCCAAGTTGCAGGTGTCGAGAGGCGTGCCAGTGCCCGATGTCTATCCAGCGACGGAACAATCCAAGGCCGACTATGCCGCTTGGATCGAGGCGGGTGAGCCAAAAGCCTAAGCCTTAAGTGGTGAAGCGGCGTTCCGCCTTAAATCATCGCGATCATTTAGGCTATACACCTTTCTTGGGTCTTGCTCGGTTGCTAGAACTCAAGCGCTTGGCCCTCGGGCGTATTATTAGTGTATTTATTGCCAACCAATTTGAGGGTGTTGGCCTAATCAAAGGCGTCCATCGTCATAAATTGACGTTCCTCCGAGATCAGGTGATAGAATTGGACAGTCCTGCATTTCAAACAGAAGAACCGTTCCGTCCAATCCGATAACTTGTTGCGCTATATTCGTTCGCCGACGGTGAACTTTACTGACCCAAAAACTCTGCTAGCCTGGGTTTCTTCTCGAGCGCCGGTAAATGGAATCATGGCAGACATGATGGTCGGTTTCGATGATGGTGGCGGTGAATTAGACGGTGTCAAACGGGCAGCTGCAGCTAAGTTCTGATGCAGCTGGGATGCTTTTTTGAATTAATGTTCAGAGCAGTTGCAGTTGGTCGCCGGCCCGGGGCGGCAAGGTAAACAAATCCGTTCGCAATTTAAACTCTGCCGGGCGGTCGGCATTGGTAAGGCGGTGTTGCGTGCGGAGCCGGTTCATGCGCGCCTCCAGCAGATCCGCGTACTTGCCAGTTCCCCGCTGGCGTGTGCCCCAGCCCGTGACGTAAAGGGCACCATTCCGCGAGGCGCGTATCATGTTCAGGACCTTCGACTTGCGCCCCGGTTCATGCTCATCCAGCCATTCCGTAAACAGCTCTTTGATCTCCAGTGGCAAGCGCAACAGAACATAGCCGGCGCCCACTACACCGGCGTCCACCGCCGCGGTTACAATGTTTTCCAATTCGTGATCGTTGAGCCCCGGGATTATGGGTGCGGCCAGACAAAAGGTCTTAACTCCTGCGTCAGTCAGTTCCCGAATTGTATGCAGTCGTCGTGATGGTGTTGCCGCGCGAGGCTCCATGTGGCGGGCTAAATCCCGATCGAGAGTTGTTACTGACAGCCCGACGCTGGCCAAACCCCTGGCCGCCATGGGGCCCAGGATGTCTAGGTCGCGCAGAACCAGCGCCGACTTGGTGACAATGGAGACGGGATGATTGTGGGCGTCGAGAACCTCGAGCACGTCGCGCATTATCCTCCGGTCCCTCTCAATGGGTTGGTAGGGGTCCGTGTTGGTGCCAATGGCGACGGGGTCAACCACGTAGCCGGGCTTACGCAATTCGGCTCTCAGAATATTAGCTGCATTAGGCTTGGCGAACAGCTTGCTTTCGAAATCGAGCCCTGAAGACAAGCCATGGAAAGCATGGGTTGGCCGAGCAAAGCAGTAGACGCAGCCGTGTTCGCATCCTCGGTAGGGATTGATGGAGCGGCTGAAGGGTACGTCTGGCGATGTGTTCCGGGTGATGATGGTCTTTGGACGTTCATCCGTCACTGATGTACGGAGGGGGGGTAGATCATCCTTTAAATCCCAGCCGTCATCCACCGCATGGACCGTTCTCGTCTCGAACCGCCCGGTGGCGTTTGAGACGGCGCCACGGCCTTTTTGGAATGTGTTAGAGTGACTATTAATCATGCGGGGATACTATTACGGATTAAAGAACAAAACAAGAATATTGGTGTCAAATTGTGATGAAATTGAAAGACCGGGTAGCTCATTGGTGTCCACGCTCATTTACGATACGGTGGGACCGACCCATCTCTGAAGGAGAACCTTATGCAAGTCCTATTTGATGACCGTCAATTTGGCCATGCGCCGGAGTTTTATTTCCGCCTTGGCGCCAACAGCCCACACCCGGAACAGCCCGAGCGGGCGCGGCTACTCCGCGAGGTGATGATCAAACTCGGTCATACCATCACTGCGCCTGGCGATTTTGGGTTGGATCCCATTTATGCTGTGCATGACCGAGACTATGTAGATTTCTTTCGCACGGCCTATGTCCGCTGGGTGAAAGGCACTGGTTATACGCACCCCGCTGTCCCGAACTACCATACGGGCCGGCGCATCAGCAGAGTGCCGAACAGCGTGATCGGGCAATTGGGCTACTTCGCTACCGACACGTCGTGTCCGGTCATGGAGGGAACCTGGGACGCCATTTACTGGTCCGCCCAATGCGCCGTCGACGCGGCGCGCCGCGTGGCCGCCGGCGAAGGTCCGGTCTACGCCCTTTGCCGCCCGCCGGGACACCATGCGTCCAAGGACGCGTCGAATGGGTTCTGCTTCTTCAACAACGCCGCCGTGGCGGCGCAGGAACTGTGCGGGGTGTTTGCCAAGGTGGCCATCCTGGACATGGACACGCACGCCGGCAACGGAACGGAAGACATTTTCTATGACCGGGGCGACGTGTTCACCACGTCCATGCACACGGATCCGAGCAATTATCCGCCGCATTTCGCCGGATACGATGACGAGCGCGGTGTTGGCGATGGCGAAGGGTGTCATTTGAATGTGGTGTTAACGCCGGGTGACGATGAGGCGCAAATCCTTATACGCTTTGATGAGATGATGGCGGCGATCCATGATTTTGGCGCCGAGGCTTTGGTGATCTCCTTGGGTTTCGACATGGGGTCAGATGACCCTCTGTCCGAGGTTGGTATGACCGCCACCGGCTTCGCCGAAATGGCCCGGCGCATGGGGGCCATGGACCTGCCAACTGCATACATACAAGAAGGCGGCTATCTGGGGCCGTCCTTAAGCGACAACGCGCGGGCGTTCTTTTCGTCGGGGGTATTTCACAATTAGGTGGCCGCGTTGGCCTTCTGACCCGCCTCGTCAAAGAGCCAATGCCGAAATGCGACGATCTTTGGGCGCTCGGCCATCCGTTCCGGAGTGACGATCCAATAGGCGAAATGGGATGGCAGCGAGATGTCAAAGGGGGCGATCAATCGCCCCGCCTCCAGATCCTCCTCTACGGAGATTTTGGAGACAAGCACTACCCCCCCGCCGGCGATAGCGGCTTGTATGGCCAGGTTTTCGACGGTGAAACTGTCACCACGCCGTACGTCGACGCTCTCGACACCAGCTAATTTGAGCCATTGTTTAAAGCTGGGTGCATCGCGGATGCCACCCCAGTCCACATGCAAGAGCCGATGATGCTTAAGGTCCTCGGGTGTCGCCAAGGGGTGCCGCCCCTCCATAAGGAGCGGGCTAAACGCCAGGATTATATCTTCGTCCATGAACCAGTCGGAGCGCATGCTTGGATATTTCCCCGCTCCCAACCGGATGCCGATGTGCACGCCTTCGCGTTCGAAGTCGACGAGGCCGGGGCTAGCGTCGATGCGCACGTTCAGATCCGGATACAACTCATTGAAATGCGCCAGGCGCGGTACCAGCCATTTAGCCGCGAAGGTCGGGCCGGTTGTGACGGTTAGAATCCCGGTTTCGTCGTCTTCGGTCAGGCGTTGTACACCTTCGGCCATTCGGTCGAAGCCTTCCGTCATTAGGGGCAAAGCCTTCTGGCCCGCGTCGGTTAGGCGAATTTCCCGGGTCAGGCGACGGAACAGCTGTACTTGCAGCCAATCCTCCAACTGTCGGACTTGCTGGCTGACGGCAGCGGGGGTGACGAA
>MDTG01342964.1_pt1 | contig 76033 bp, 71 predicted proteins | sample 811421 | NCBI WGS metagenome assembly MDTG01 (sample SAMN05326645, study PRJNA326480) | marine metagenome | isolation source: seawater | place: Pacific Ocean: South East | collected 2011
CACGCCGGGTCAGGCGGGGCTTGGCAGCGACCCGCGTCCGCCGAAATTGGCCGACAGATTTGCGATCCGCGCCCGGGCCGGGATCGGGCGGATGGTGAACAGGCGCGGGATACGATGGTCGGCAATGTCGGAGGCCAGCGCCATCAGCGCCTCGATGTTCTCGCCCACCCGCCGGTGGGTTTCCGTCTCGATGCGGATGCGCCGCCACACATGGCGCTGCACGACGAGATCCATGCAGGCCTTGAGGTCGGGGATCAGGAATTCCAGGTCGAGCGTCGGCAGGCCGAGATAGGCGCGCAACTCGTCGAAAATCGTCCTGAGCACCGCCGCATAGGCGGCTTCCTCGGAATTCGGCCGCAGTTCGTTGATGTCGAGGCACTGGATCTGCGCTTCCTCGCGGGCGGTTTCCACGAAGGCGGTGATCTGCGCGCTGGTGAGCTTGCAGGTGCCGTCCTCCAGCGCCAGCTGCTTCATCAGCAGCGACGCCTCGAAGATATCGAGGATGCGGCGCGACAGGACGTGAACCAGCTCGCGCAGCGCCCGTTCCTGCACGGGATTGCATTCCACGAAGTTCATTTCCACGATGTCGAACAGGCCGGCCTCGAAGGCCTCGCTGACGTTTCTGAAGCACGGATTCTGCTCCAGAAGCCGGTTGACGACCGGAAGGGCATCCACTTCGACCGGGCAGTCGGACATGCGAATGTCGTTGATGTCGGTGAACATGGGCTGGGCTTTGCGTTCCAGGGCGGTTGGGGTTTTGAACACAGCGGTCTCCATCGCGGACTCACGTCTTCCGCGCTTCCTGTTATGTTTTTTTGATTGGCCGGCCGGGTTTCGGTCGTCTTGGTTAAACGATTCCGAATCGCGCTCTGAGTCGCAACGAAGAAATGCGTCTGGAACGCAAGGAAATTTGCGAGTTTTCTGCGGTTTTTATGTGGACAAGGGCGAATCGGTCGCCCGTCCAAGGTCCGGCACCGCGGCACGTCCGCCGATCCGCCAAGGTGTGATTGCGGTCACGGAAGCCTCGCTGAAACCGGCATAGCTTGCGGCAACTAACCAGGGATTCACGGATCCGCGCTAACGATAGCGACGGTCCGGGGATGAGAAGGACGATGGGTGTGCGGATGAGCAAGATGACTGTCATGACTGGGACGACCGACCGCCGACGGCGGTTGTTCGCGGTGCGCGGAGCGGCGCTGGGACTGGCGATGGCCCTTGCGGCAACGCCGGCGATGGCGCGTGACACCAAGCCGCTGGAGCCGGTCGCCGGCGACAGCGCGAAGGCCGGCGCGACCCTTCTGGCCGATGCGCCGCTCCAGATCCTGGTGTCGCTGAACGACCAGACGCTCGACGTCTATCGCGGCACGCAGCTCATCGAGAGCACGCGGATCTCCTCCGGCAAGACCGGCTACGGCACGCCGACCGGGATCTTCAGCATCCTGGAAAAACGGCGCCGCCATTTTTCCAATCTCTACGACAATGCGCCGATGCCCTACATGCAGCGCCTGACCTGGTCGGGCATCGCCCTGCACGAGGGCCGGGTGCCGAACTATCCGGCTTCGCATGGCTGCATCCGGCTGCCGCGTGGATTCGCCAAGGATCTCTTCGGCAAGACCGAGCGCGGCGGGCATGTGATCATCACGCGGGAACGCACGCGCCCCGAAGGCATCCTTCATGCGGCGCTGCCGCGCTCCGGCGCCGGCGAGACCGAGGTCGCGAGCCTCGATCCCGATGCGGTCATGCTGCGTCCGGCCCTTCCGGGTGCCGCCGGCGACGCGCCGGAGACGGTCGGCTCGATCGACCGGACGGCGGACACCGCGAAGGCCGAGCCGCGCGATCCGCTGCGCATCCTGATCACCCGCACCTCGGCGCGCGAGCGGCTGCGCGACATGCAGCGCGTTCTCGACGAACTGGGATACGAGCCCGGGCCGGTCGACGGGGTGATGGGCCGCAAGACCCGCGCCGCGATCGAGCTCTTCCAGGAAGGCGCCGAGCTGCCCGTGACCGGCGAGCCGAGCGATCTGGTGCTGCGGGCGCTCTATGCCGCGGCCGGCGAGACCGGCCCCGCGACCGGACGCCTCTATGTGCGCCGCAAGTTCAAGGAGATCTATTCCGCCAATGTGGTGCTGAAGGATCCGGATGCGCCGATCGGCACCCATATCTACACGGTGATCGACGAGGGCGGCACCGTGAGCGCCCCGCGCTGGATGAGCGTGACCGCGGCGGCCACGCAAGGCACGGATGCCCACAGCGTGCTCTCGCGGATCGAATGGTCGCCCGAGGCCCGCGCCTTTGTGGAGGACCGTCTCGCGCTCGGATCGTCGCTGATTGTGACCGACCGCCCGTTCCAGCTGCATTCCGGCCTCGGCACCGACTTCGTGGTGACGACCCGCCAGTAGGCGCAAGCGATAGCGCACAAGAGCAAGCGTCTTGAAACGAAACAGCGCCGGCGAAGCTCGCCGGCGCTGTTTCTTTTTCGCGCCTGTCCGTCGACACAACGGACGTGCATGTCAGCCTTCCTCAACGATTTCCAGGTCGGCGCGGTCGGCGTAAAAGGCGATATATCCCTTCAACGCCGCCACTTCATCGAAGGGCGCCTCGTAGCTCCAGGCAGCCTCTTCCGCTTCTCCGTCCGACACCTGGATATCCCAATAGCTGGCCTCGCCCTTGAAGGGGCAGTAGGTGGTGTGATCGGAGGCGGTGAGCCGCTCCATGTCGACGTCTTCCCTTGGCAGGTAGTGCACGTCCGGGTAGCCGGATTCGCGCAGGATCACTGTCCGGCGGCTTTCGGCGACGGGCTGATCGTAGAGGCTGACGCGAACAAGGTCGGTGCTGGGGTGAAGGCTGATGGCATGGTCCGGGTGCGCGGCAAAACCGGGCGCGGGATTGCTCATCGGTGGGGTCCTCTTGTCATCGGTGCGTCCAAAATTGAGTGCACGCGTCAGTCGCCGGCCACGAAGTAATGCATCGTTCCGTCCGGGCCGATGCCGAGCCGGTAGAATGTCCATGTGCCGGTCAGGTTCATGTCCGCCATGTCGCCCGCGGTGACGAGCTGGAACAGCTCGACCCTTTGTTCCGGCGTCAGCCGGTCGAAGGGGGTGCGCGCGAAATAGGGCCAGATATACATTTCCTGCGAGGTTCCGACATCGGCATGGACGTAGCCGGCCTCCAGAACCTCGGCCAGAATGGCGAGGATCTCGTAGCCGTCCTCGTCGCCGGAGGCCGCCTTCAGATAGTCGATCGGGTCGTCCATCTCGCCGAAGGTGAGGGTCGGCATCAATTCGTTGCCTTCCAGCACCATGCGCAGCCGCTCCATGTCGCCCGAATGGGCCGCCTCCAGCAACTGCGCGCGCATGCGCGCCACCGGTTTGGGCAGCTCCGCATCGCCGTAATAGACCTTTGGCAGCATGACCTGCGGCGCGTCGGTCGCGCCGGCGGCGGCGGTTCCGGGCTCGGCGAGCGGCGTTGCTTCGTTCAACTCGGCGTCGGGGACGAGGGGCGTGGACGGAGCGACATCGCGCGGCTCGACCTGGATCCGTTCCGTCTGCACGCTCGTCGCCATCGCGGGTCCCGCAAGGGGGAGAATCGAAGCGCACAGTCCGATCGCCAATCTTCGCAGGCCAGTCATTGTCACCTCGGGTTTCAATCGCATTGCGGTTTCGCGCGACCCTATAGCAAGCCGGCCCCGCAAGAAAACACAGCTTTGTGAGTGTGAGGTCCGTGTGTCCATCCCTATCGCACCGGGGGCGTTGAGTGGGGTGCCGACAATGAGATAAGCCTTGTTCGTCGGGCGGGAAGGGCCAAGGGGCGTGCCTGCTGTCGAACACGCGAAAAGTGGGCATTTGTGTCGGTAACCGTCTTTTTCCTGATCGGGATCGCGATCGGCGTCGCAACCAGCGCGCCCGTCGGGCCGGTCAATATCGCGGCGATCCAGCGGGCGTTGCGCTATGGCTTCCTGCCGGGGCTGTTTGCCGGCGCGGGCGCCGTGGCGGCGGACGGGATCTATGCCGGCTTCGCCGCCTTCGGGATCACGGCCGTGTCCGATTTCGTCGAGCGCCACAGCGGTCTGATCCAGATCGCCGGCGGCATGCTGGTGATCCTCTTCGGCGCGCGCATCCTGGCCGCCCATCCGCATTTCAGCGAGGAGGACGGCCCGCCGACCGGTCTCTGGGCGGGCATGGGGACAGGCTTTGCCCTCACCATCACCAATCCCGGCGTGGTGCTCGGCTTTCTCGCGATCTTCGGCAGTCTGGGAAAATGGGCGCCCGATCCGGGCGACTATGCCGGCGCGACCGCCATGGTGGCGGGCGTCGTTTCGGGCGCAACCGGCTGGTGGGTGTTCATCTCCGCCATGGTGTCGCGGTTGCGCAGCCGCATGACCGATGCCTGGCTGGTGTGGATCAACCGTGCGTCCGGCAGCCTGCTGATCGCTTTCGGAGTCGCGATCTTCATTCACCTGTTCCTGGAGGGCTGAGACGGGCCCTCGCAGCGAGAGGTGCTGGCGTCAGTGCAGGGGCTTGAACAGCGTGTAGTCGCCGCGGCGCACGCGCGAGGGCAGGTCTTCCGCCATTTGCGCGACCGCTTCCTCGCCGAAGGTCGTCACAAGGTCGGCGAAGGCGGTGAACAGTGCCGCATGCGATACGGCGGCGGAATCGATCCCGCAGGCGACGGCTTCGGCAAAGGCCTCGTCGATGTAGCCAAGGGCCATCCGACGGATGTCCTGATCCGTGACCGCGACCTCCTCGATCTCGTATTCGCTCTGGTCGGTGTCCCGCATGTCTGTCCGCCCTGGTCCGTGCTCAATGTGTGCGATGGGGACCATCTTTGCGTGAGTCGGGGGCTGAGCGTAAACAATTCCTTAATGAAACCGCTAAAATCCGCCATTTATGGTTAACGCGATGCGGTGACAGGGCGGGAAATCAACGGCCAAACGTTAACGATTGTAGCGGGTGGTCACGTTGCGGATCAGCGCGCCGCCTTCCTCGATGTAGCGCGCCAGGGCCGTCTCCGCTGCAGGCGTACACTGTCGGTAGACCGAGGAAAACCCCCTGTATCCCTGATTGAAGCGTTCGATGAAGCGGCGTGAGCGTGCATCGTCGCTGACTTCCGCATCCAGCAGCGCGCGCATCTGGTCACGCCATAGCGTTCCGTCGGCCGCGCCGCACAGCGGCCTCAGGTAATGCAGCGCGCCCATGATCTCCGAAAGCCGCATCAGGTCGGCCTCATAGGGCGGGTCTTCCGGCCGCACCTGCGCTGCGGCCGGATCGCGCAGTCCGCTGCCAAGCATCAGCATTGCGAGCGCGCAGGCAAGCGACGCAGCACGAAGGCCGCGCGTGCGGACGCCGTCACGGGCGGGGGAGCGGGTGGGAAGACGGATCATGTCGAACATCGCAGGAAAGATGCGCCGGGCGCGTCCGGCGTGCAAGGGGCGCATCCGGAATTTCCGGCAGGGGAAGCGGCGCCTAACCGCCGGTCAGGCGGCGAATGCGCGCCGCCGTTCCGGGCGTCATCGGCCGCCCGTCGAGATCGGCGATCCGCACCCAGGCGGCGTCTTGCGCATCGTCTCCGGCCGTGAGCGTGCCCTGCGGCCGGGTTGCCAGATAAACGGCGATGCGAAATCGAAAGGCGGGCACAGCATCACGCGCCGGGCTGTCCACCTCGACCCATTCGACCGGGTCCGGATCGAGGTCGGCCTCAAGGCCGGTCTCTTCAAGGAGTTCGCGCCGGGCGGCATCGCGCGGGCGTTCTCCCGCCTCGACCCGGCCGCCTGGAAGGCTCCAGTATCCAAGATAAGGATCCTTGCCGCGCTGAACCAGCAGCACGGTATCTGTTGCGCGGCACAGGACGCTGACGCCAAGCGGCAGGTCGGATGCCGGCTTTCGGCCGGCGCCTTGCGGATCGCGGGGTGTGTCGTTCACGCGAAGAGGGCGTCGATGGAGGCCTGCGAATCGGCCTCGCCATCGTCGGCCGGATCAAGGTGTCCGTGGATGATGGCGCTGGCATTGGCGATCAGCGGCTTGATTTCCTCCACCGTCTCCATGGCAAGCGTGGCGGCAAGGTCTTCGATCCCCGTCGCCATTTCGCTTGCGGCGCGCAGGCGGCCCTGTTTTTCGCAAACGGCCGTGTCGAGCGTGGCGACCACATCGCGCAACGCCCGGCGGACCGGTGGCGGGGCGGCGTGAAACGCCTCGATCGCCAGGCCCTTTTCCTTGAAGCAGGAGGCCTCGAAATGGTCTTCGTAGCTCAGCGGCTGCCAGGCGAGCACGTCTTCCGCGCAATCGGGCATGGCCGGCAGCATCTCGAGCATCATCACCACTTCATTGAAATGGTTGAGATAGTCGGTCGCCAGGCCGGTATGCGGATTGATATTCGCGGCGGCAAGCCGATCGGTTGCCAAATGGCCTGCCCCAAGAACTGGTTGCGTCTCGCTCATCTGTCCGTCTCTTCGGAACTTTCACCTTGCAGTCTTACCGCCATCGGGTTTCAAATTGCCTAATTGGGAGAATGCGATACCAAGGCAAGCCAGCGGTCGGTCCGACCCCCGAGAGAAACCCGAGGCGAGGTTGCGACGCGATGTGCGGACGATTTGCCCTTTCCGCGACCCCTGAGGAGGTCCGCGCGCTGTTCGCCTATGCAGACACGCCGAATTTCCCCCCACGCTACAATATCGCGCCGACCCAGCCGATCGCGACGGTGCGCGAGGCTTTCGGCGCGCGTCGCTTCGTGCTGGTGCGCTGGGGGCTTGTGCCGGGCTGGGTCAAGGATCCGGCAAGCTTCAGCCTGCTGATCAATGCCCGGGCGGAAACGGCGGCGGAAAAGCCCTCGTTTCGCGCCGCGATGCGCCACCGCCGCTGCCTCATCCCCGCCAGCGGCTTTTATGAATGGCACCGGCCGGACGCCGGACCCAAGCAGCCCTACTGGATCCGCCCGCGCGACGGCGGCATCGTCGCCTTCGCCGGACTGTGGGAGGAATGGTGCGATCCCGACGGCGGCGAGATCGAGACCGGCGCGATCCTGACCGTGGCGGCGAATGCGACGGTTGCGCCGATCCACAACCGCATGCCGGCGGTGATCGCGCCGGAGGATTTCGACAGCTGGCTCGACGTCCAGAACACGCCTTTGAAGGAAGCGCGGGCGCTGTTGCGCCCGGCGCCGGAAAGCCTGTTCGAGACGCTGCCGGTCTCCACCCGCGTCAACAGCGCAAGTGAAGATGCGCCCGACCTCGTGGAGCCCGTGGCCGCGCCGCTGGGCGTGATCCGCGACGAGGCCGCCGCGGAGCCGGCTCCGCCCAAGGCGAAACGGCAGGCCGCCAAGGGGCGCAAGTCGTCCGACGACCAGTTCGACCTCTTCTAGCTGCCGGCCGCCAGACTTTGTGCGGGCGCCTAGCAGGCGTCCGCGGACGCTAGAGGATGCGGCCCGGGTTGAGGGTGCAATTGGGATCGAAGGCGGCCTTGATGCGGCGCATCAGGTCCATCTCGACGTCGCTTTTCACCTCGGCAAGCAGGTCGCGCTTCAGCCGGCCGATGCCGTGCTCGGCGGAAATCGACCCGCCGAACTTGCCGACGACATCGTGCACCACCTGGTTCATCTCGTCCCAGCGGGCGATATAGGCGGCCTTGTCGGCGCCGAGCGGCTGGCTGACGTTGAAGTGGATGTTGCCGTCGCCCATGTGGCCGAAGGGAACGGGGCGGCAGCCCGGCACGAGCGCTTCCACCGCCGCGATCGCCTCGTCGAGAAAAGCCGGAACATCGGCGACCGGTACGGAGACATCGTGCTTGATCGATCCGCCTTCCTCGCGCTGCACCTCCGACATGCCATGGCGGATATGCCAGAAATCGGCGGCCTGCTGGCCCGATTCCGCAAGCGCTGCATCCTCCACCAGTCCCGCCTCATAGGCGTCGCCCAGGATCGTCTCCATCAAGGCGCGGGTCGGGGAGGCGTCTTCCGCGTCCTCCGTGCCGGCAGAAAGCTCCATCAAGACGTACCAGGGCGAGGGCGATTGCAGCGGATCGCGGGCGCCCTGCAGATGTCTGACGGCGAATTCGACGCCGATTCGCGGCATCAGTTCAAAGCCCGTGAGCATGGAACCGGCCCGTGCGCGCGCCTGGGAGAACAGCGCCAGCGCGTCTTTGGGGGAGGCAAGACCGATGAAGGCGACGTCCTGCGCGCGCGGCCTGGGGAAAAGCTTGAGCACGGCGGCGGTGACGATGCCCAAAGTGCCTTCCGAACCGATAAATAATTGTTTCAGATCGTAACCGGTATTGTCCTTCCGCAGGCTGCGCAGCCCGTCCAGGATGCGCCCGTCCGGCAGCACGACCTCCAGGCCGAGCACGAGATCGCGGGTGTTGCCATAGGCGAGCACGGCGGTGCCGCCGGCGTTGGTGGCGATGTTGCCGCCGATCTGGCAGGAGCCCTGCGAGCCCAGGGTCAGCGGGAACAGCCGGTCGGCCGCTTCGGCCGCATCATGGATCGCCTGAAGCGTGCAGCCGGCCTCCACGGTCATCGAGAACCCGTCCGCATCGACCGCACGAACCTTGTTCAGGCGCGACAGGCTGAGGACGACTTCCGTGGCGGTTTCATTGGGAATCTGCCCACCGACGAGGCCGGTGTTGCCACCCTGGGGAACGATCTTCAGACCGTGTGCATCGGCGTGGGCGAGGATGGCAGCGACCTCCTCGCGGGTGCCTGGACGCAGCACCATGGGCGTCGTTCCGACATAGAGGTCCCGCCACTCCCGCAGGTAGGGAGCGGTGTCCTCCGGCGTGCGCAAGGCATTGCGCTCACCGACGATTTCAACAAGGCGGGAGAGGGGGGCAGTGTCGGTCATGGGGGCGTGGGCCTGATCGTTTTGGAACCGGAAATTCGGCAAGACGAATATCACATTTCGCCATCACGTCGACCGTGCTGGCACGGCGGCGGGTGGCTTGAAGGCGGCTGGGGGCTGTGCCATACGAACGCGTCCCTGATGCAGGTGGTTGTGCAGGGGTGGGCTGGTCGTGCCGAATGCGGTGTCCGGCCCTTTACGTGGGCGTGCAGGAGAGATGGCATGGCGGGTACACAAGGACTGATGGCTGGCAAGCGCGGGCTGATCATGGGCGTCGCGAACAATCGGTCCATCGCCTGGGGAATCGCCAAGGCCCTCGCCGATTCGGGCGCGGAACTGGCTCTGACGTATCAGGGCGACGCCCTGCGCAAGCGGGTCGAGCCGCTGGCCAAGGAACTGGGCGCCATCGTCGCCGGCAATTGCGACGTGACCGACGAGGCCTCCATCGATGCCGTCTTCGACCATGTGGCGGAGACCTGGGGCAAGATCGATTTCATCGTCCATGCCATTGCCTTTTCCGACAAGGACGAACTGACCGGCCGCTACGTCGACACGACCGCCGGCAATTTCGCCCGCACGATGCAGATCTCCTGCTACTCCTTCACGGCGGTCGCCCAGCGGGCGGAGAAGCTGATGACCGACGGCGGCTCGATGCTGACGCTGACCTATTACGGCGCGGAAAAGGTCATGCCGCATTACAACGTCATGGGCGTTGCCAAGGCCGCCCTGGAAGCGAGCGTGCGCTATCTCGCCGCCGATCTCGGCAAGGACGGCATTCGCGTCAACGCGATATCGGCCGGGCCGATCAAGACGCTCGCCGCCTCCGGCATCGGCGATTTCCGCTACATCCTGAAGTGGAACGAATACAACGCGCCGCTGCGCCGCACGGTCTCCATCGAGGAAGTGGGCGATGCCGCCCTGTTCCTGCTGTCGGATCTGGGGCGCGGTATCACCGGCGAGATCCAGCATGTCGACAGCGGCTATCACATCGTCGGCATGAAGGCGGTCGACGCACCGGATATTTCGGTCGTCAAGGACTAGGCTCTCAAGCTGTTGGCGGCAGTCGTCCATGACGGACACCTGCTGCCGGCCGACGGCGGCAAACCACGGAACGTTATATGTCTGATACGAGCGGCGGCACCCAGAGTGTCGCACCGCCCCTTCTCATTTTCATTCGTCACGGCCAGACCGACTGGAACGCCGAAAGTCGGATGCAGGGCCATCAGGACATCGTTCTGAACGATACGGGTCGCGAGCAGGCGCGCCGGAACGGTCGCGCGCTCAAGGCCTATTTCGAGGGTGCGAGCTTCTCGCAGGACGCGTTTCACTTCGCCTCTTCGCCCATGCTGCGCACGCTGGAGACCATGCGTCTGGTCTGCGAGGAACTGGGACGCGGCGACGATGGCTTCACGATTGACGAGCGTTTGCGCGAGATCACATTCGGCGCCTGGGAAGGCCTGACGATCCCGGAACTCAAGGAGCGTTCGCCGGAGCTGGTGGCGCAGCGCAAGGCCGACAAATGGGCCTTCGTTCCGCCCGAAGGCGAGAGCTACAAGATGCTGTCCAGGCGGATCGAGGCCTGGCTTGCGACCGTTACGCGGCCGACTGTCGTCGTGTCGCACGGCGGGGTGATGCGCGTGGTTCGCGGTCTGTTGCTCGGAATTCCGACGGCGGAGATCCCGACCCTCGACGTGCCGCAGGACCAGTTTTTCGTCTGGGACGGTTCCAGCCTCGACTGGGTCTGACCCCCTGAAAGAACCATCGCGCCGGCGCCGCATCCGATACGGGAGCGGCGCAGCGGTGGCGCGATGTGCCGGGTCGATGGACTTTTAGTCGAGGACCTGAAGATCCGTGAGCGTCTTCTGCTCGCCGTTTTCGTCGAAGAAGGCAAGGACCTTCAGGCCGGGCTTGAGGTCATCGACGAAGAAGTCGACCGGGATCTCGTAGCGGTTTCCGTCCGAAAGCTGCATTTCGGCATTGGTCGGGTCGATCTCGACGATCGTGGCCTCAACCTCGCCCGCAAGCGCTGCTCCAACCGTCATGGCAACGGCCAGTCCGGCCGCAATGCCTTTTAGAATTAGACGTGTCATTTCCTTCTCCGTCGGATCGCGCGAAACGCGCGCAGCTCCCCATCCAAGCTTTTCCTTAAACCGTAAATCTGTGGCGGCGAAGCGGCAAATACGCAGCCGGTCGATGATCTTTACGCGGTTTCTTCGCGGTCGTCACACATCTGTGTGTTCGCCTGCCCGATTTGCAACCATCTGGCCAATTCTCGCGTACCTTAGGGAAAGGCAGGGCTGGCAGAGGCAGGACACACGTGTGGGGGCGGAGCGAAAGGATAGGCGAATGATGGCGGATCATTCGAGCGCCCAAGCTCGATTCTACGCTGACCTGCCGGTGTTCACGGAGTTTTCCGGTGTGGCCGACCGGCGCTCCTATGCGCCCCTTCCGGACGGCTGGGTCCTGCTTGCCGCCGATATCGTGCGCTCGCGCGACGCGCTGGCGGCCGGCAACTACAAGACGGTCAACATGATCGCGGCGGCGGCCGTGGCGGCGGTGCTGAACGCGTCGCAGAACATCGAGCTCCCTTTCGTCTTCGGCGGTGACGGCGCCATGGCGGCCGTGCCGCCGCATCTGGCCGAAGAGGCCGGACAGGCGCTGGCCGGCGTTCGGGTGATCGCCCGCGAAACGGCCGGGCTGGATCTTCGTGTCGCCGCGATCCCGGTCGCGGATCTCAGACGCGCCGGCGCCGATCTCAGGGTGGCGAAGCTGCAACTCAGCCTTGGAAACAATCTCGCCATGTTCTCGGGCGGGGGAATCGCGATGGCGGAAACGATCCTCAAGGACCCGGACCGGGTCGCGCCCTACCGGTTGCGCGAGAAAGACGGCGATATCGCCACGGTTCTCGACGGTCTGTCCTGCCGATGGGAGCCGGTTCCCGCCGAGCAGGGGCATATCGTCACCTTGATGCTTCGGCCCCTGGACAGCAGTCCCGAAGCCCTCGCGGGACTGATTGCCGATCTCGACCGACTGCTGGAAAACGACTTTTCCGGCGCTGTTCCAGGCAGTGCGCCCGTGCGCCGGACGTCGCTGCGGTTTCGCCTCCCGCCCTCGGGCCTGTGGCGCGAGGCGCGCACCCTTGGCTGGGCGCGCGGATTCTGGCGCGTGCTGTCGCGGGCGACATTCGAGGCGTTGGTCTTCCTCGCCGCCGTGACGCTTCGCCGCCGGATTGGTCCGCTGGAACCGGAGCGCTATCTCGACGAGGTTGTCCGCAATACCGACTTTCGCAAGTTCGACGACACGCTGCGTCTCGTGCTCGACCTGAACGACGTGCAGCGCGACGCGCTCGAGAGATATCTGCGCAAGGGAGAAGCGGACGGCCGCCTCGTCTATGGCATGCATGTGTCGCGATCGGCCCTGATGACCTGTCTGGTGTTTTCCGTTGAGGAGAGCCGGCACGTGCATTTCGTCGATGGCGCCGGCGGCGGGTTTTCCCGCGCCGCCCGTGATTTCGACGTGCGCGCCGCCGCAGCCCTCGCCCGGCGCAGCGCAACTCCCGTCGCCGGCGAGCGCGAGCAGGGCGACAGCGGAAAAGCCGCCGGGCGGCGCGGCTGAGCGGCGGCGCAAACCGCGTGGAGAACGGGCCGGGCTCTTGCCCAAGATGATCCGCACAGGCGAGTTTCCGGTTTCCCTCCTCGCATTCCCCCACTAGAAGGGAGAACTTGCGGGGGCGGTCCCCGCGCATCGTGTCATCGCCCGCCCGGATCGAGTTTCCATGTCGCACAACACCTTCGGCCATCTTTTCCGCGTCACGACCTGGGGAGAAAGCCACGGGCCGGCGCTCGGCTGCGTCATCGACGGATGCCCGCCGCGCCTTGCGATCAGCGAAGCGGAGATCCAGGCGTTTCTCGACCGCCGCAAGCCGGGCCAGTCGCGCTTCACGACCCAGCGCAAGGAAGCGGACGCGGTGAAGATCCTCTCCGGCGTGATGGTCGACGAGGATGGCGAGACCCGCACCACCGGCACCCCGGTCTCGCTGCTGATCGAGAACACCGACCAGCGCTCCAAGGACTACGGCGAGATCAAGGAAAGCTACCGCCCCGGACATGCCGACTACACCTATGATGCCAAATACGGCATTCGCGACTATCGCGGCGGCGGCCGGTCCTCCGCGCGCGAGACGGCGGCGCGGGTTGCCGCAGGCGCCATTGCGCGCAAGGTGATTTCCGGCATGCGGGTGCGCGGCGCGCTGGTGCAGATCGGGCCGCATAAGGTCGACCGCTCGCGCTGGGACTGGGACGAGATCGGCAACAACCCGTTCTTCTGCCCGGACGCGACGACGGCGGCTCGCTGGTCCGACTATCTCGACGCGATCCGCAAGGACGGCTCCTCCGTCGGTGCGGTGATCGAGGTGGTCGCCGATGGCGTCCCAGCCGGTCTCGGCGCGCCGCTCTACGGCAAGCTCGACCAGGACATCGCCAGCGCGCTGATGTCGATCAATGCGGTCAAGGGCGTGGAGATCGGCAACGGCTTCGAGGCGGCGGAACTCACCGGCGAGGCCAATGCCGACGAGATGCGCATCGGCGCGGACGGCCGGCCGCAGTTTCTGTCCAACAATGCCGGCGGCGTGCTCGGCGGGATTTCCTCCGGCGAGCCGGTGGTCGCGCGTTTTGCGGTCAAGCCGACCTCGTCGATCCTGACGCCGCGCCGGTCCGTCACGCGGGGCGGAGAGGAGGTCGACGTGCGTACCAAGGGCCGTCACGACCCTTGCGTTGGCATTCGCGCCGTGCCGGTCGGCGAGGCGATGCTTGCCTGCGTGCTGGCCGATCACCTGCTGCGGCACCGCGGTCAGGTCGGTTAGGTTTCGTGATTTTCAGTATTGCTGAAAAGTTCCTCACCTTTCATTGCCACTGAAAGGCGCTTGGGGTAGAGTGCCGGCATGCGTCTCGATGAATGGCTTGCCCAGTCCAAGGAAACCCGATCCGCCTTTGCGCGCCGTGCCGGCCTGTCGCCGGCGGCGGTGACGGCATTGTGCAACGATCCGGGCGTCTGGGTCTCGCGCGACAGTGCAGAGCGCATCGCCGCCGCCACGGGCGGCGCGGTAACCCCGAATGATCTTCTCGGCCTGAAAGGACCTGTGGCTTTGGATCTGTCCCAGCAACGTGTCGCGGAGGCCATCCGCGCATTCGAGCGCGGCGAGATGCTTGTCGTGACCGACGATGACGACCGCGAGAACGAAGGCGACCTGATCGTCGCCGCCTCGCTTGTGAAGCCCGAGCAGATGGCCTTCATGGTGCGCCACACCTCCGGCATCGTCTGCGCGCCGATGACGCGCGAAACCGCCCGCCGGCTGCGTCTCGACCCGATGGTCGCCGACAATGACGCGCCGCTGTCGACTGCCTTCACGATTTCCGTCGACTATCGTCATGGCCTGACCACCGGCATTTCGGCGGAGGAGCGCTGCTCCACCGTGCGCGCGCTGGCAAACTCCAATGCCGGCGCGGCGGATTTCGCCCGGCCCGGCCACGTCTTTCCGCTGGTCGCCCGCGAGGGCGGGGTGCTGATGCGCTCCGGCCATACGGAAGCGGCTGTCGATCTGTGCCGGCTTGCCGGGCAGCCGGAAGTCGGCGTGATCTCCGAACTCGTAAATGACGACGGTACGGTCAAGCGCGGCGCCGAGGTGGCGAATTTCGCCGCCGAGCACGGGCTCAAGATGGTCTCCGTCGCCGATCTCATCGCCTGGCGCCAGCGCATGGAGCGGCTGGTGGAACGTGTCAGCGAGCAGCCTGTGGAAACCGTCGCCGGTCCGGCCTACGCAGTGACCTATTCCACGCCCTACGATCCGATGCATCATGTCGCGGTTGTCTATGGCGACATTCTCGACGGGCGCAATGTGCCGGTGCGATTGCAGCTGGAATCCGTGCTCGACGACGTCTTTGGCGAAACGCGGGTGCTCGACGACGTGCTGCGCGATTTCGCGGGCCGCGGTCGCGGCGTGGTCGTCTATCTGCGCGAGGGCTCGGTGGGCGTCGCGCGTCAGGCGCGGCGGGCGCGCACCGATCTTGCGGCAGCCGAGCTCGAGGAGCACCAGTCGGCCCAGGCGCGCGAGGAACAGTGGCGCGAGATCGGACTGGGCGCGCAGATCCTCAAGGATCTCGGCGTCAATTCGATCACGCTTCTGGCATCGCGCCAGCGCCATTATGTCGGACTGGAAGGCTTCGGCATCGCGATCGAGGGCACCGAGATCCGCGAAATCTGAACGTCCGTTCAAAAAAAAGGCCGAGCGAAAGCTCGGCCTCAAGTCGATCACTGTGCACGTGGCCCCATCGACCACAACCTCTGTTTAGTAGTTTTTGGCCTTCTGTGCATCACCTAAATGGGTGAGGTGGTCGAATTTATATGCCGAGTGCCCCGTTTTTATCGGCTTTTTGACGCTGCGGCACCGTGCATTGCGGATCGCCAGCGCAACCGGTCCGCTGAGAGGCGCCCTGTTGCGGGCGGATTTGCGCCCTATGTGCCGTTGGTGGTATGCACCGCGCCAGCCGGAGCCTCCGGCGTGCAACAACACTTGGGATCACATTCGTGTACCAGCGCCCCGATACGCCGCTTCTCGACACCGTTTCCACGCCGGCCGACCTGCGTCGCCTGCCGGAAAAGGACCTGCGTCAACTCGCCGACGAGCTGCGTGCGGAGATGATCGACGCCGTGTCCGTGACCGGCGGCCATCTCGGCGCCGGCCTTGGCGTCGTGGAGCTGACGCTGGCGCTGCACTATGTCTTCGACACGCCGAAGGACCGGCTGATCTGGGACGTCGGCCACCAGTGCTATCCGCACAAGATCCTCACCGGCCGGCGCGACCGGATCCGCACCCTGCGCCAGGGCGACGGCCTGTCGGGCTTCACCAAGCGCACGGAGAGCGAATACGATCCGTTTGGCGCGGCGCATTCCTCCACGTCGATTTCCGCCGGCCTCGGCATGGCGGTTGCGCGCGATCTAGACGGCGGCAGCAACAACATCATCTCCGTGATCGGCGACGGCGCGATGTCGGCGGGCATGGCCTATGAGGCGATGAACAACGCCGGCGGCCAGCATTCGCGCATGATCGTCATCCTCAACGACAACGACATGTCGATTGCCCCTCCCGTCGGGGCGATGAGCGCCTATCTGGCGCGCCTGGTGTCGGGCCGCGCCTATCTGTCGCTGCGCGACGCCGCCAAGCAGCTGGCCAAGGTGCTGCCGCGCCAGCTCCAGCAAAAAGCCGCCCGCGCCGAGGAATATGCCCGCGGCTTCTGGACCGGCGGAACGCTGTTCGAGGAACTGGGTTTCTATTATGTCGGCCCGGTCGACGGCCACAACCTCGACCACCTGTTGCCCGTTCTCAAGAACGTGCGCGACACGCACCAGGGGCCGGTGCTGATCCACGCCGTGACCCGCAAGGGCAAGGGCTACGAGCCGGCGGAAAACTCCGCCGACAAATATCACGGCGTCGCCAAGTTCGACGTGGTGACCGGCAAGCAGGCAAAGCCCAAGGCCAATGCGCCGTCCTACACCCGCGTCTTCGCACAAAGCCTGATCCAGGAAGCGGAACGCGACGAGAAGATCGTCGGCATCACCGCCGCCATGCCGGATGGAACCGGTCTGGACCTCTTCGGTGAGGCCTTTCCCAAGAGGATCTTCGATGTCGGCATTGCCGAACAGCATGCGGTGACCTTCTCCGCGGGACTTGCGACCGAGGGCTACAAGCCGTTTTGCGCGATCTATTCCACCTTCCTGCAGCGCGGTTACGACCAGGTCGTCCACGACGTGGCGATCCAGTCGCTGCCGGTGCGGTTTCCAATCGACCGGGCGGGTCTCGTCGGCGCCGACGGACCGACCCATGCGGGCAGTTTCGACACGGCCTATCTTGCCTGTCTGCCGGGCTTCGTCGTCATGGCGGCGGGTGACGAGGCGGAGCTGCGCCACATGGTGGCGACCGCGGCTGCCTATGACGAGGGCCCGCTCTCCTTCCGCTATCCGCGCGGCGAGGGCATCGGCATCGAGCTTCCGCAGCGCGGCGAGGTGCTGGAGATCGGACGCGGGCGCATCCTGCGCGAGGGCACCAAGGTGGCGCTGCTGTCGTTTGGCGGGCGTCTGCGCGAATGCCTGTCGGCTGCGGATGAACTCGATGCGGCCGGCCTGTCGACCACGGTCGCGGATGCGCGCTTCGCCAAGCCGCTCGACGAGGATCTGATCCTGCGCCTGGCGCGGGAACACGAGGTGCTGGTGCTGGTGGAGGAGGGCTCCGTCGGCGGCTTCGCCAGCCATGTGCTTCAGCTTCTCGCCACGCGCGGGGTGCTCGATGCCGGGCTGAAGGTGCGTCCGTTGTGCCTGCCGGATATCTTCATCGAGCACGACAAGCCGGAGCGCATGTACGCCCAGGCCGGGCTCGATGCCGAAGGCATCATGAAGACCGTGTTCCAGGCACTCGGACAGGATGCGGCGGCGGGCGTTCGCCGCGCCTGACGGGGCGTGTTTCCCGACAAAACCTGACCGCGCGCCGGTCAAGCCATGTGTGGACCTGCTTCCACGGGTGGCTGCTATGCGTTTGCGCATTGTTGACAGGCCAACCGGGGATCTGTGAGGGTCGCCAGAGAGTTGCGAGCGCCGGCGCATGTCGCCGTTCGTTTTCGTTTGGCGAGGATCGTTTCCCCTTTCTCTCGCAGTATTCCGAAATTCTGTCCGGTTGGAGTGTGTCCATGGCGCAAGCACTGGCCCCCGTAACGGCGCTGTTGTTGTCGATTGCCTTACTGATTGCGGGACATGGCCTGCAGAGCACGCTGCTCCCGCTTGCCGGGTCTCAGGCCGCGTTCTCCGACATCGCCATCGGTGTGATTTCCTCCAGCTATTTCGTCGGGCTTGTCCTTGGCTGCATCGGCGCGCCCTATGTGATCATGCGCGCCGGCCACATCCGCGCCTTTGCCGCGCTCGTGTCGCTGATGTCGGCGGCCGCGATCCTGCACCCGATCCTGGTCGAGCCGATCGCCTGGAGCCTGATCCGCGTCGTCTCCGGCTTCTGCCTCGCCGGCTTCTACATGATCGTGGAAAGCTGGCTGAACGAGCAGGCGAGCAACGAAAACCGCGGCACGATCATGTCGATCTACATTGTGCTGGTCTACACCGCGATGACCCTCGGCCAGGTGTCGATCACGGCGATGGATATTTCCACCTTCGTGCCCTTCGCGGTTGCCTCGGTGGCGGTGAGCCTCGCGGTTATTCCGGTCTCGCTGACCACGGCGAACCAGCCCGCCCCGATTACCGTGGTTCGGTTCCGCCCGGCAAAGCTCTATCGCACCTCGCCGACGGCGCTGGTCGCGGTGCTGCTGATCGGCGTGACTCAGGGCGGCCTGTGGATGATGGCGCCGCTCTATGCCATCCAGATCGGCCTTTCGACCGACAATGCGGCCTTCTTCGCGGCGACCCTCGTCGGCGCCGGCGCCCTGTCGCAATGGCCGATCGGCCGCCTGTCGGACAAGATGGATCGCCGCTACGTGCTCCTCGGACTGGCTGTGACGGCGGTGATCATCAGCCTGATCTTCTCGACGCTGACGATTTCGGGCCTCGGCATGGCGCTGATGCTTGCGCTCATGATCGGCGTGGCGACCCAGCCGGCCTATGCCATCGCCGCCTCGCATGCCTATGACTATGCGGATGCCGACGACTACGTCGAGACCTCCTCGGGGCTGACGCTCGCCTTCGGCATCGGCTCGGCGGTCGGCCCTATCTGCGCCTCGCTGGTGATGGCGCGTGTCGGGCCCTCGGGCCTGTTCCTCCAGGTCGCGCTGGTCCAGCTGGTGATGGGCGGCTACATCGTCTCGCGCCTGTTCCAGCGCTCGTCGCTCTCCACCGAGGAGAAGACCGATTACGATTACGCCTCCACCGCGCAGGTCGGTTCGGTGATCACGCCCGAGCCGCTCGATCTCGAAGATGCGCTGGTGATTCCGCCGGAAGAATTTCCAGCCTATGAGAACGAGCTGGATGGCGCAGAGGTCCACATCATGGACGAGGTCGTGGCGGCCGCGTCGAACGAGGATGAGCCGGAGGCCAACCCGCTGAAGACCGCGTGACGCGGCCCGGCATCGGCTGCGGCAATTGAGCGCTCGACGCGCAGATGGCTTTGCGGCATTGTCGCGCCGATGATCGGGATGAGCACCTTTTTCAAGAGCCTGCGACGCGAGGCGCTGCCGTTGGCGGTGCTTGCGATCCTTGCGCTCGCGCTCCAGGGCATCGCCGGGCCGGTCGTTTCGGCCGCCCGCGCGCAAGCCGAGCCCGGTCTTGAAATCCTTTGCCTCTCCGATGTCGCCGCGCCCGGCAGTTCGCACTCCGCGCCGTCCGGACATGACGCCGGGTTCTGCACCTGCGGCCCGGCCTGTCCTCATGGCGCCGCCTGTCAGCTGTTGCGGGGCCTGGGTCCCGTTGGCTGGACCCCGCAGAGGCCGGAAGCGCCGTCCTTTGCCGCGCGCCGCGCGTCCGCGCAAACGCGTCCTTCCGAACGCTTCGGCGCGCTTGGCGCCATTCGAGGCCCGCCCCGCGGTCAGATCGCGGCCGGCTGACGCGCTATCCGCGTCGACCGACCTCCTTGATGCGCGGGCCGGATGTCATCCGGCCCTCTGTGATTGATTTCGGCTGTGCCGCGGCGAGACCGCCGACCGCAGGCCGACATTCCCGGAACGGACTGAACATGACGTTTTTCAAGACCCTTTTCGTTGCGGCCGCCCTTGCGTCCGCGTCTCTGGCGACCGCGTCCCTGCCGGCCGTGGCCGAGGACATCGCTCTCGGCGATCTGACGCTGTCGGGTGCCTGGACGCGCGCCACGCCGCCGCGTGCCATTGCCGGCGGCGGTTTCATCACCATCGTCAACACCGGGGAAGAGGACCGGCTGGTCTCCGCGCAGGCTGGCGTCTCCGACAAGACGGAACTGCATGAAATGACGGTCGTCGACGGCGTGATGAAGATGCGCGAAATGGCCGGGGGCATTCCCGTTCCCGCCAAGGGCACGCTGGAACTCAAGCCCGGCAGCTACCATGTGATGTTCCTCGGCCTGACCGCGCCGCTCGTCGAGGGCGCGACCGTGCCGGTCACGCTCACCTTCGAAAAGGCCGGTTCGGTCGAGGTGCCCTTTACCGTGGAGAAGATCGGTGCCAAGGGCATGGGCATGCAGCAGGGCCACGGTCAGATGAACGGTGGCATGAAGGCCGGTGGCGGCATGAAACACGGCCAGCCCAAGAACTGAGGACGGTATGTCTGGATTGAAAATGCTTCGCTACGGGGCCTGGGCGGCTGTCGTCCTGGTCATCGCCGCCGTTGCTTTCGTGACGGTCAACCACTACCGCGAAGCGGGAGGCGGGGGATCCTTTTCCCCCGTCGCCAGCATCGGCGGTCCCTTCACCCTGACCGACGCGGCTGCCGGCAAGACGGTGACGGAAGCGGATTTCAAGGGAACGCCGAATGCGTTCTTCTTCGGCTTCACCTTCTGTCCGGACGTCTGCCCGACGACGCTCGCCGAAGCGCAAGGCTGGATCGAGGAACTGGGCGCGGATGCCGACAAGATCGATTTCGCCTTCATCTCCGTCGATCCTGAACGCGACACGCCCGAGGTGATGCGCGACTATGTGGCCGCCTTCGACCAGCGCATCCGCCCGCTGACCGGCACGCGCGCCCAGGTCGATGAAATCGTCAAGGCCTATCGCGTCTATGCCAAGCGGGTGGATCTCGACGATGGCGACTACACCATGGACCATTCGGCCTCCGTCTTTTTGATGGATGCCGACAACCGCTTCGTGGGAACCATCGCCTATGGCGAGGCGCATGAAAACGCGATGGCCAAGCTGCGCCGCTTGATCGATGCCGGCTCCTGACGGACACTGGAAGTCATGAGCACGTCGTCCGCCTCCCTGCGCACGCCCCTGATGGTGCTGGGCGCCCTTCTTGTCGCGATCCTCTTTGCGGCAACGGGCGCCCTGTGGTGGCGCTATGGCGAGAGCGTCTTCGTCGACCGGCTGTTGACGGGGCTGGCCAATTGCTTCTGAGCAGCGGGCGGGGGCCCGGCAATGGCTGAGCGCGAGCGGCTGGACACGGTGATGGTCGCGCGCGGCCTGGCCGAGACCCGCGCCCGTGCCCGCGACGCGATCCTGCGCGGCACCGTGCGTGTTGACGGTCAGGTGGTGGAAAAGCCGGGTCAGAAGGTGCCAGTGGATGCGGCACTGGAGACCGGCGATCCGGCGGCGGCCTATGTGTCGCGCGCCGCGCTCAAGCTCAAGGCCGCGCTGGAGGTCTTTGCGATCGATGTCGCGGGAAAGATCGCGCTCGATCTCGGCGCCTCCACCGGCGGCTTCACGCAGGTTCTTCTGGAGGCGGGCGCCGCCCGCGTCCATGCGATCGACGTCGGCCATGGCCAGCTGCATCCGCGCATTGCCGCCGATCCGCGCGTCAATCGGCGCGACGGGGTCAATGCCCGCGCGCTGACGCGTGACGATCTCGACGGGGACACGCCAGCGATCGTCGTGTCCGACATGAGCTTCATCTCGCTGCGTCTTGCCTTGCCGCCCGCGCTGGAACTGGCGGCACCGGGCGCGCGCGGGGTCTTTCTGGTGAAGCCGCAGTTCGAGATCGGCCGCGAAGGCGTCGGCAAGAAGGGGCTGGTCGAACCGAAGGCTGCCGAACGCACCGCGCGGGCGCTGGCCGAGTGGTTCGATGCCCGACCCGGCTGGTCCGCGACCGGATTCGAGCCCTCGCCGATCACCGGCGGCGACGGCAATCGCGAGTGGCTGCTGGCCGGCCGAAAGGACGGCTGACGATCGCCCGATACGCGATTGTCTTGCCTTTCCGCCTGCATCCCTGTAACCGGCGCGGATGACAAGCGAGATCACCTGCACCATCGAGACCCTTGCCCACAAGGGCGAGGGGCGCGCCGAGACGGCCGACGGCCCCGTCCATGTTCCCTTCACGCTGCCCGGCGAGACCGTGCGTATTGCCCGCGACGACGGTCGAGCGCGGCTCCTGGAGGTGCTGACGCCGGCGCCGGAGCGCGTCGAGCCGCTGTGTCCGCATTTCGGCACCTGTGGCGGCTGCGCCCTTCAGCTCATGGACCAGCGGGCGATCCTCGACTGGAAACGCGATCAGGTGATCGCCGCTCTCGCCGCGCGCGGGTTTGCCGATGTCGACGGTCTTGTCGAGCCGACGGTGGATGCCACCGGAGAGGGACGCCGCCGCGCGGTCTTTGCCGCCGCGCGCGCCGGATCGCGGGTGATGCTCGGCTTTCACGAACGCGCCAGCCACCGTCTGGTGGACCTGCGGGTCTGTCCGGTGGTCTTGCCGGAAATTGTCGCGGCGATGGACGATCTGCGCGAGCTGGCATCGCTGGTGATGCCGCGCAAGGGGGAGGTGACCCTCACCGTTCTGGCGACCGGGACCGGCCTCGATGTGGCGCTGGCGACACCGGCAAAGATTTCTCCGCGCAGCGTGCCGCAGATCGTCGAGCAGGCGATGGGAGCGGGGTTCGCGCGCCTGTCGCTCAACGGCGAGACCCTTGTGGAGGCGCGTGCGCCGATCCTCTCGGTCGACGGGCTGCCGCTTGTTCCGCCGCCCGGCGGCTTCGTGCAGGCAACGCTGGCCGGCGAGCAGGCCCTTGCCAAGCGCGTGCTGGAATGTGTGGGCAAGGCGCGCAATGTCGCGGATCTCTTCGCCGGCTCCGGCACTTTCGCGCTCAGGCTTGCCCGCCGTGCCCGGGTGCATGCGCTGGAAGGCGACCGGGCCGCGCTGAAGGCCCTCGATGCGGCGATGCGCGCCGGTGCGGGCGCCTTGCGCGAGGTGCGGGGCGAGCGCCGCGACCTGTTCCGCAATCCGCTGACCGCTACGGATCTCGACGATTTCGGCGATGGCTACGACGCGGTGGTCTTCGATCCGCCACGCGCCGGTGCCGAGGCGCAGGCGCGCGAACTTGCGCTTTCCAAGGTGAAGACGGTGGTGGCGGTCTCGTGCAATCCGGCGACCCTTGCGCGCGATTTGCGCCATCTCGTTGACGGTGGCTATCGGCTTCGCTCGGTGCTGCCCGTGGATCAGTTCCGCTTTTCGCCCCATATTGAGGTGGTGGCAGGCCTGACGCGCGACTGATCGCACGCCTCCTGCCTGAGGGATAGGAGGCCGAGATGTCGGAAACCGCGCTTTCAACCTGGACACGGCGGGCACGTTATGCGGCCCGTCAGGGTGCGCGCGTGACGTGGTTCGCCGCCCATGGCGAACTGGCGCAGGCGATCACCCGCCGCGTGTCCCGTCGGCACCGGACGGAAGAGGCCGAGGCTCCGTCCCCCGCCGCGCCGCGAAAGCCGCGCGGCAACACGCCGGATCAGCGGCGCCTGTTCGCGCAGATCGCGGATCTGTTTCGCCGCGACCTCGCCAATATCGAGGCAGGGCACTATCCGGTGCCGGACGGCGAGTTCGGCTCGCCGCTCAGGTTTCTCGATCTCAGCCGGCGCTTCCTGCGGGACGTCCCGGAGGTTGCCCGCCGGCGCGTGACGGGCGCGCATCAGGAGGTCTTCGAGGCAACGCGCGAGGCGCCGAAGGGCCTGCCCCGCTACTATCGCCAGAACTTTCACTATCAGACCGACGGCTGGCTCTCGCGCGACAGCGCCCGGATCTATGACTTTCAGGTGGAAGTGCTGTTCAAGGGGGCGACGGCGGCGATGCGCCGTCAGGCGCTGGTGCCCTTGTCGCAGCTGTTGCGCCAGCGCGATCAGCGCCATGTCGCCTATGCCGACATCGCCTGCGGCACGGGCGGGCTGCTCGCGCCGGCGCTCGGTGCCTTTCCGCGCCTGCGGGGGATCGGTGTGGACCTGTCGCACCCCTATCTCCAGCATGCCCGCGCGGCCCTGCCGAAGCGTGCCCGCGGTCGGGCTTCCTTCGTCACCGCGCCGGCGGAGGCCTTGCCCTTCGCAAACGACAGCCTCGACGTTGCAAGCTGCGTCTATCTGTTTCACGAATTGCCGCCGAAGATCCGCCGCGCGGTGGCGGGCGAATTCGCCCGCGTGCTCAAGCCCGGCGGCCGGCTGATCTTCGCCGACAGCCTGCAGGCGGGCGACCTGCCGGAAAACGACGGCCTGCTGGAGCTGTTTCCAGCACTCTTTCACGAGCCCTACTATGCGGGCTATCTGACGGACGATCTCGACGGGGTGTTCGCGGCGGCGGGCTTGCGGCGCCGGGACCTGACCTGCGCCTTTCTGACGCGCATCGCTGTCTACGAGAAACAGGCCTGAGGAGGGAACGGGTCAGTCGACGTCGAGCGGTTCCGTGCCGGCTGCGCTGCCGTCCTCGGCAAGCTGGATCTTCTCGACCTTGGCCTCGGCCGACTTGAGCAGCCGGTCGCACTGGCGCCGCAGCGCGTCGCCGCGCGAATAGAGCTTGATGCTTTCCTCAAGCGGCACGTCGCCGCGTTCCAGCCGGCCGACGATGTCCTCGAGTTCCTTCAGCGCCGCCTCGAAGGACAGCGCCTCAATTCCCGGGTCTGTGCTCTCGCTGGTCAAGACGGGCTCCTGCGGGTCATTGTGCATGGGCCCAACCGTAAAGACCGGCAGCCGGCGGGGCAAGCGGCCCGCCGGCGTCGTGAACAGCTTAACGGGGCGGTCGCTCAGGCGTTCATCAAGGTCATGACATGGGCCGCCACGGAGCGCGCCAGACCCTCCAGGTCGTAGCCGCCTTCCAGAAGCGACACGACGCGTCCCTCGCACTGCCGGTCGGCAAGCTCCATCAGCTTGACGGTCGCCCAGGCGAAATCGGCCTCCACCAGCCGCAAGCCGCCGAGCGGATCGCGCACATGCGCGTCGAAACCGGCGGATATGATCAGGAGATCGGGCGAAAAGGCTTCCAGACGCGGCAGGATGGCGATCTCCATCGCCTCGCGGAACTCCGCGCCGCCGTCGCCGGCGGAGAGCGGGGCATTGACGATGGTGTCCGCCTCGCCGCGCTCGTTGGCGGCTCCCGAGCCGGGATAGAGCGGCATCTGGTGGGTGGAGCAATACATCACCGTCGGATCGTTCCAGAAGATGTCCTGTGTGCCGTTGCCGTGATGCACGTCGAAGTCGACGATGGCGACCCGCTCCGCGCCATAGGCGGACTGGGCGTAGCGCGCGGCCACCGCCGCATTGTTGAAGAAGCAAAAGCCCATGGCACGGGCGCGCTCGGCATGGTGGCCCGGCGGCCGGCTGGCGGAAAAGGCGTTGGTCACCTTCTTCTGCATGACCTCGTCGACGGCGCGGCAGGCACCGCCGACGCCACGCATCACCGCTTCCCAGCTCCCCGGCGACAAGGTCGTGTCGGCATCGATGCGCACCAGCCCGTCCGTCGGTGCGGATGTGTGCACCATGTCGATATAGTCCGACGGATGTGCGCGGGCGATGTCGACGATGCGTCCCATCGGGGCGACGTCGCGCTCCAGCGACTGAAAGCGTTCGTGCTCCAGGATCCGGTCGATGGCGCGGATCCGGTCCGGGCGTTCGGGATGGCCGACGGGCGTCAGGTGGTCGAGGTAGGATGTATGGTGCAGGAAGAGAGTGGCCAAGCGCGTTTCCTCAAAGTGCTTTTTTGACAAAGCTGTTGCCGGCATCAGACCGGCCGCGCGCGAGGCTGTCAATGCGAGAGGTCAAACCGGCATGGGGATAGGCGGCAGTCCCGACGCAAAAAACCGGGACCGCATTTCCATGACGGTCCCGGGGCGCAAGGTGCGGGCGTGAGACGGCCCGTTGGGGAGGTTCGCTGCAAGCTGCATTCCATTTGTAATACTAAATGATTCGCAGGGGCGTTAGAAGGCGCTGGCGGCGAATTGTGAAATAAAATTTCCCTCAAGTGGTGCCTGGGTGTAAAAAATGACAATCTAACAGAGAAATTATTGTGAAAATTTCAGCGCCGCGTTGCTGGTAGGAGCGCAGACGCCTCAGGACGTCGGGCGCGGGGCCGCGGCGCGGCGCAGCCGGTCGTTGATCGCCTCGCCAAGGCCCTCTCCCGGGATCGGCATGACAGCGATGCTGCGGGCGCCCGAGGCGTCGAGACGGCGCAGGGCCTGGAACAGCCGTGCCGCGGCCTGCGTGAGATCGCCGGCAGGGCTCAGGTTCTCCACGGCAACGGCGGCGTCGGCGCCTTCGGGAAGGTCGGGGCCGAAGGCGAGCAGCGCTTCGCCGGGCAGGACGTGGGTTGCGTTCAGACGCACGCTTGCGCCGGGGGCGTAGTGAGAGCTCAGCATGCCGGGCGCAACCGGTGCCTCTGCAGTGTCGGCCAAGGGGCGCGGCGCGGCAAGGCGTGCGCCGAGCACCTGTTCGATGCGCTCCCGCGCGATGCCGCCCGGCCGCAGCAGGACCGGATCCGGCCCGGTCAGGCCGACGATGGTCGATTCCACGCCCACCGGCGTCGGTCCGGCGTCGATCAGCACGGCAAGCGCGGGACCGAGGTCGTCGGCAACCGCATCCGCCGTTGTTCCGGAAATGCGCCCGGAGCGGTTGGCGCTCGGCGCGGCCAGCGGCGCGCCGACGGAGCGTGCGAGCGCCCGCATCACCGGCGCTGCCGGGACCCTGAGCGCGATGCTGTCGAGACCGGCCGTAGCCAGATCGCAGACCGGGCTGTCGGCGCGCTTCGGCAGCACCAGCGTCAGTGCACCGGGCCAGAAGGCGTTTGCGAGCGCCAGCGCGCGCGCATCGAACACCGCATGGCGCTGCGCGGCCTCAAGGTTTTCCACATGCGCGATCAGCGGGTTGAAATGAGGCCGGCCCTTGGCGGCGAAGATCGCGGCACAGGCGGCAGGGTTGCTGGCGTCGGCCGCAAGCCCGTAGACCGTTTCCGTCGGTACGCCGACAAGCCGCCCGGCCTTGAGTGCCGCAACGGTTTGCGCGAATTCCGGCAGATCGCCGGGATCGGACACGTCTGGGGGAAGGAGCCAGCGGAGCATGCGGGTGTGCCTGTCGGGTCGAATAGGGGTGGCTGAAACGCGAAGAGAGAAGACGCCTCGGGTAAGTCTCGAGTGTTGACGTTTACGTCAACAGGGACCATCCTCCGCCCTGCCAACTGCCGGGCCGGTTCTGCGGTCTCTGCTGCGATCCGTCAAGCGGCCCGCGAAAACAAAGAAGAAGGAAGCCGCCGGATGTATCGTCCTCCTGTTTCGGAAATCGCATTCACCCTGAAGGAAGTCGCCGGCCTTGCCGATGTCGTCGCGCAAGAGGGGGCAGGAGATCTGTCGGGCGATCTGGTGGATGCCATTCTGGAAGAGGCGGGCCGTTTCGCGGCGGAGGAAATCGTCCCGCTGAATGCCGTGGGCGACCGGGTCGGCGCCAGGCTGGCCGATGGCGCGGTGACCATGCCGCCGGGCTGGAAGGAGGCCTATCGCGCCTGGAGCGAAGGCGGCTGGAACGCGCTCACCGGCGCGCCGGAATACGGCGGGCAGGGTCTGCCGATGATGCTTCACGCCGCCGCGCTCGAAATGTGGAACTTCGGCTCCATGGCCTTTGCCATCGGCCCGACCCTGACGATGGGCGCGGTCGAGGCGCTTGAAAAACACGCGACGGACGAGCTGCGCGAGACCTATCTGCCCAAGCTGATCTCTGGCGAATGGATGGGAACGATGAACCTGACCGAACCGCAGGCCGGGTCCGATCTCAACGCCCTGCGCGCGCGCGCCGAACGGGCGGACGACGGCACCTACCGGATTTTCGGACAGAAGATCTACATCACCTACGGCGAGCATGACTTCACCGACAATATCGTCCATCTGGTCCTGGCGCGCCTGCCGGACGCGCCGGCCGGGACGCGCGGGCTTTCGCTGTTCCTGGTGCCGAAGTTCTTCGTCGAGGACGACGGGTCGCTGGGCGCGCGCAACGATGTGCGTTGCGCCGGCATGGAGCACAAGCTGGGCATCCATGCCTCGCCCACCTGCACCATGGTCTATGGCGACGAGGGTGGCGCCGTCGGCTGGCTGATCGGCGAGGAAAACCGGGGCCTTGCCTGCATGTTCACGATGATGAACAACGCCCGCCTCGCGGTCGGCATCCAGGGGCTTGGGGTCGCCGAACGGGCGACGCAGCAGGCGCTCGCCTATGCGCTGGAGCGCCGTCAGGGGCGCGCGCCGGGCGAGACGGGCGAGGGCATGAGCCCGATCGCCAACCATCCCGACATTCAGCGCAGCCTTCTGGACATGCAGTCCTGGACACAGGTGGCGCGCGCGACATGCTTTTGCACCGCGCATGCGCTCGACATGGCGCGTCTCGACGGCGACGCCGCCGTGCGCGGCCGCTGGAGCGACCGGGCCGCGCTGCTCACCCCCATCGCCAAGGCGCTTTCGACCGACATCGGCGTGGAGGTGGCCTCGATCGGCGTTCAGGTCCACGGCGGCATGGGCTACGTCGAGGAGACCGGCGCCGCCCAGCACCTGCGGGACGCGCGTATCGCGCCGATCTACGAGGGCACCAACGGCATTCAGGCCATCGACCTTGTCGCGCGCAAGCTGCCGCTGTCCGGCGGCGAGGCAATCCGCGGGCTGATGGCGGAGCTGGATGCGATCGCTGCATCGGCGTGCGCGGCGGAGGCCGGCCTTTCCGAAACCGGACGGCAGCTTGAGACGGCCATCGCGCATCTGCGCGAAACGGTCGACTGGCTGCTGGACGCACTCGGCCAGGGACGCCAGGCGGAAGCGCTCGCCGGCGCAACCCCGTTCCTGCGCCTGCTGGGCACGGTCTTCGGCGGCGCGATGCTTGCCAAGGGCGCGCTTGCTAGCCTTGGCGACAACACGCCGGCCGGCGCCCGTCGCGTCCATCTGGCGCGTTATTTCGCCGCCGCCCATCTGGGCGAGGCGGCATCCCTCAAGGCGCAGGTCCTGCAGGCCTCCGCCGTCGTGCTTGCCTATGATCCGGCGGCCTGAGGCGGGGGCCGCCCTTCTGCATTTCTGACGGTCAACCGCATCTGACGAGGACCACGATGATCGAGATTCAAAGGGAGGCTGGCGTCGAGACGCTGCGCCTCAACCGCCCGGCGAAAAAGAACGCGCTGACGGGCGAGATGTACACCGCACTGGCCGAGGCGCTGGAACGCGGCAACGCCGACCCGGAGGTGCGCGTGCATCTCGTGTGCGGCGTTCCGGGGGCCTTCACCTCGGGCAATGATATCGCCGATTTCCTGGCCTTTGCCGCCGACGGCAACATGGCCGATGCGCCGGTGGTGCGCTTCCTGCGCGCGCTTGCCGCCTGCGAGACGCCGATTGTCGCCGCCGTCGACGGTCTCGCCATCGGCGTCGGCACGACGATGCTGTTTCACTGCGACATGGTGTTCGCAAGCCCCAGGGCGTTCTTCAAGACGCCCTTCATCGACCTGGGGCTGGTGCCGGAAGCGGGCGCCAGTCTGCTGGCGCCGGCACGCATGGGCCACAGCCGCGCTTTCGAACTGCTGTGTCTCGGCGAAAGCTTCGATCCGGTGATGGCCAAGGCCGCCGGCTTCGTCAATCACATCGCGCCGGAAGAGGATCTGGAGGCGCGCGCGCTTGCCTGTGCCCGCGCGATTGCCGCCAAGCCGGCGGAGGCGATGCGGCTGTCGCGCTCGCTCCTCATCGGCGACCGCGCGGCGCTTCGCGAGCGCATGGAAGAGGAAATCAGGCTGTTTGCCGAGTGCCTGCAGTCGGACACCGCCCGCAGGGCCTTTGCCGCCTTCCTCGACAAGGCGGGAAAGACCGGCTGAGGATCCTGGAAGCGCATACGTCTCATCAGCAAAACGGGCGCGGGTGGCGCCTGCCGGGAGGATAGAATGTCACTTGAGGGCAAGACGCTTTTCATCACGGGCGCATCGCGCGGCATCGGCAAGGCGATTGCCCTGCGGGCGGCGCGCGACGGCGCCAATGTCGCCATCGCCGCCAAGACGGCGGAGCCGCACCCCAAGCTTGAAGGCACGATCTTTACCGCCGCCGAGGAGATCGAAGCGGCGGGCGGTCAGGCGCTGCCGCTTCTGGTCGACGTGCGCGACGACGAGCGCGTGAAACAGGCGATGGCGGAGACGGCCGAGCGGTTCGGCGGGATCGACATCCTGGTGAACAACGCCAGCGCGATCCAGCTCACACCGCTCGCCGATACCGACATGAAGCGCTTCGACCTGATGCATCAGATCAACACGCGCGGAACGCTTGCCTGTTCCAAACATGCGATCCCCTATCTGGAGCAGGCCGCCAATCCGCATATCCTGATGCTGTCGCCGCCGCTCGACATGAGCGAAAAGTGGTTCGCGCCCTTCACGCCCTATGCGATCGCGAAATACGGCATGAGCCTTGCCGTGCTGGGTCTGTCGGGAGAGCTCAAGAGCAAGGGCATCGCGGTCAATGCGCTGTGGCCGCGCACGACGATCGCGACCGCTGCGGTGCGCAACATCATCGGCGGCGACGACATGGTGTCCAAGAGCCGGACGCCGGAAATCCTCTCCGATGCCGCCCATGCGATCTTCACCAGTCCGGCCTGGGAGTTCACCGGCAATTTCCTGATCGACGACACCTTTCTGGCGTCGCGCGGCGTCACGGATTTCGATCAGTACCGTGTGGATCCGTCGCAACCGCTGATGCCGGACTTCTTCGTGCCCGACGACAGCGTGCCGCCGGCGAGCCTCGGCAAGGCCAAGGGCTGAGTCCGGAGGGCGGGGCCTACCAGCCCATCGCCTTCCAGAACAGCGCGCCGAGGAAGGCCGCGACGCAAACGAACAGCGCCAGCCCGCGCAGCACGGGGTGGCGCTCTTCGTCATGGGCCGGGCGGCGCGGTTTCTTCGACGGTTCGCTCATGTCGCGGGCTCAGCGTCAGCCGAACTCGGGACCGCGCGGACGATAGGGCCGCAATTCCTTCCAGGCCCGCATCAGGGTCGCCAGTTCCTCGTCGTCTTCCTCGGGAAGCACGATGCGCGGGGTAACCAGCAGGTCGCCGCGCCCGCCGTTCTTGTTCGGCAGGCCCTTTCCCTTCAGCCGCATCGTCTTGCCGCCTGCGGCCTTCGGCGTGATGGTGAGGTTGACCGCTCCGTCGAGTGTGGGAACGCGGACCTTCTCGCCAAGCACGGCTTCATAGAGCGTGATCGGCAGCTCGAGCTTGAGGTCGTCGTCGGACGGCGTGAACAGCGCATGGCGCGCCAGCCGCACCTCGACGATGGCATCGCCGGTGCCGCCGCCGTGCTCGCCCGGGTGCCCCTGGCCGCGCAGGCGGATCTTCTCGCCGTCGACGGTCCCGTCGGGCAGCTTGACGTCGACCGCCTTGCCGTTCGGCAGCGTGACGCGGGCCTTGCGCTCGTGGACGAGTTGCTCAAGCGTGACGCGGGCGGTGATCTGGGCGTCCTGTCCGCGCTTGGGCTGAGGCCCGCGGCCGCCGCCCATTCCCGCGCCCATGCCGGGGCCTGCGCCGCCGCCGAAACCGCCGCCGCGCGCCCGTCCGCCGAAGCCGCCGAGAATGTCGTTCAGGATATCGTCGAAGCCGCCGCCCTGGCCCTGCTGGAAGCCGCGTTGGCCGCGCGCCTGGCGAAAGATGTCGCTGTCGCTGAAGCCGTCGAAGCCGTGGGCCTGAAAGCGCGGCTTTCCGTCCGCGTCGATCTCGCCACGGTCGAACTGGGCGCGCTTCTCCTTGTCGCCCAGGATCTCATAGGCCTGGCTCGCCTCGGAAAAACGGTCCTTGGCCGACGGATTGTCGGCATTCTGGTCCGGATGATAGGTCTTGGCGAGCTTCCGGTAAGCTCGCTTGATGTCCGCCTCGCTCGCCGACTTGCTGACGCCGAGGACGCTGTAAGGGTCACGCATGGCTCCGACCGCGGTTAGGAAGTGTCAGGACGGGTATATACCCGTGTGGTGCTCAAGAGCCATATGGGAATTGATAGGAATAAAATCCAGATGTCGATTTGCCCGTAAGCGATGCGCTCAGCCGTTCGGGAAAGCGGTTCCGTCGCTGTCGGCCGCATCGCCGTCCTTTGCCATCAACTGGATCACGGCCCAGTCCTGCATGGCATCCTGGCAGGCAACGCCCTGATAGGCGCGCACGCCGCCGATTGTGTTGGCGGTTGTCTCGAATCGCGCGCAGCCGGTGCCGGTGGCGACCGTCTCGTCGGTGAGCGCAACGATCGTGCCGGAATTGCCGCTCAGCGGGTTGTTCCATGCAAATGGCGGCGCGCCGACGGCGCCGTCGCGGGCGGTGGCGATGGCCTTGGCGATCACGGCCCGGTCCTGGCGGCTGATGTCGACGTCGGCGTCGTTCTGCTGGCCGTCGATGGAGCCGGTGAGATCCAGCGGCGCGGCAAGATCGGCGCTGCCGACGGGCATGGAGACGCCGCCGCAGGCCCCGGCCAGCAACGCAAGCGCAACGCAAGCGCCGATGCGAGGGGCGATCTTGGCAAGAAGAGCAAAGCGTGTCTGTGTCATGGGGCGATGTCCCGCAGCCGGCGCGGGGCAAGGGACCCCGCAGCGCATCGTTCAACCGTCGGTCGATGTGACGCCTTTGCAACAGGGTGAAGGAGAAGCCTTAACAAAGTATGAGTCCGTTCGATTTGCGATTCCATTTCGGGTTTCGCCGCAGCGGGTTATCGAGGACGGCCGCCGCGTTGGTCGCCATTTCCGCTTTTCCAGCCGACAGGTTTCTCCATGACGCACTCCGGTTTTTCCTCTCCGCCCGAGATCCTGACAGCGCGCCTGCGCCTGCGCGGCCACCGGGTGGACGACCTTGCCGCCTGTCATGCCCTGTGGGGCGACATCGATGTCGTGCGCCATATCACCGGAAAGCCGGCGACGCGCGAGGAGACCTGGGGGCGACTGCTGCGCTATGCCGGACACTGGCACATGCTCGGCTTCGGCTACTGGGTCCTTGAGGACCGGGCCACCGGTGCCTTTGTCGGCGAGGCCGGGCTTGCCGATTATCGGCGCGACATTGTGCCGTCCCTGTCCGACCATGCGGAAATCGGCTGGCTGGTCTCGCCGCAGTGGCACGGGCGCGGACTTGCGAGCGAGGCCGTCCGGGCGATTCTCGCCTGGGGCGACGCGAATCTCGCGCGGCCCTGTGTGGCATGTCTGATTTCCCCGGACAACCGCCCCTCGCTGCGGCTGGCGGAGCGGGTGGGTTTCCGGGTGTGGACGCAGACGATCTATCGCGGCGATGCGGTGGTGCTCTACCGCCGCGACGGCAATGCCCCTGCCGGGGCTACAGAAGCTTCTTCCACCTGAAATAGAGGAAGGTCACAAGCACCGAGGCGATCATGATGAGGATCGAGAACGGATAGCCGTATGTCCAGGACAGCTCCGGCATGCCCTCGAAATTCATGCCGTAGATCGAGGCGATCAGGGTCGGCGGCAGGAACACCACCGCGAGCACCGAGAAGATCTTGATGATCTGGTTCTGCTCCAGGTTGACCAGGCCGACCGTGGCGTCGAGCAGGAAGTTGAGCTTGGCGTCGAGCGCATTGGCATGCTCGCGGATCGAGCGGATATCCCGGCCGAGCGCCTTGCATTGACTGCGCTGGGCGCTGGTGAGGCGCAGCGTCTTGGCGTGGAGGCTCAGATAGACGAACAGCCGCTCCAGGCTGGCGCAGGATTCGTGCATGCGCGCGACCTTGAGGCCGATCTCTCCGATCCGGCGGATCGTCGCCTTGTAGGAGGCGGCCTTGCGGCTGTCGATGCCCTGGCCGAAGACGGCGCTGGAGATCGCGTCGAATTCGGCAGAGGCCTCCTCGATCACATCCGCGGCGCGGTCGGCGATGGCGTCGAGCAGGGCGAAGAGAATGTCGATGCCCGTTGCTGCCTGCACCATGCCGGCCGCCAGCCGGCGCGCGGCAAGATCGACGGAATGCGTTTCGCTCTGGCGGATCGTCACGATCCGCTCGGGCGTTGCGACGATCTTGAGGGTGGACACCATCGGATTGGGATCGCGGGCGATCAGCGGCAGCACCGCCGTCATCACCAGCGCGCCGCCGGTCTCGTAGAGCCGCTCGGAGGTCTCGATCGCGCCGATGTCCTCGCCGCTGGGCACGGGCGCGCCGATCCAGTCGCTGGCGGCGCGGCGTTCGTCGGCGTCGGGTGAGGAAAGGTCGAGCCAGGCGGTGTTTGCCGGAAACGGTGTCTCCCCGGACTGGCTCGTGGCAGGGCGTAGCCCGGCCCCGTCACGCACATAGGCGATCATCATCGCGCTTGCACTCCCGCTGCTGTCCCTGGCCGGTGGCGTTCCGGCCCGCGTCGCAGCATGATGGAGGAAGATGACCGTTGCGTCTCGTATGGATGCGCGACAGGCCCGCGCTCCGGTAAACGCCAGGACGCGCGGATCGCGCGTCCTGAATAATCTGACCGGTCCGCCCGGTTCCCCGACGCTGGTCTTCCAACGCTGGTCTCCCGCCGGTTGCGATCAACGGCGGACGGCCCGAGGGCTGTGGCGGTTGCCGGCCTTCTCGAGCAGGCTTACTTGCCCGAACCGCTGGCTGCCTTCACCGCACCCTTGCTGCAAAGCGCCGCCGCGTTGATCGACTTGATCCCGACCGGCTTGTAGAGCGCGTCCAGATTGGGGCGCGGCGTGGCAGGGGCGGCTTGGTTTGACTTCGAGGTCATGATGACAGTCCAGCATCGATTTGTTTGGCCCGGGGGTATTCCCGTCAGCTCGTGAGCACAGTGGGGCTCGGAATTGGACGAAACTAAGGATGCGGACACAAAACCTTGTGAATCCAGTCACTTTCCTTTTCGCCCTGTAAGAATTCGCGAGTTGGCGCGGGGGCGTCGCGCGCGGCCGTTTGCCGGGAAAGGATCGAATTGCACAAAAAATCAGCAAGTTAGTCCTTCAGCAGTCCCGCCGGCAGCTCCGCGAGCGTGTCCTTGAGGGCGGCCTCCAGACAATCGAACAATTGGTCCAGTTCGTCTGCGGAGATGATCATCGGCGGACAGAGCACCACCGTGTCGCCGACCGCCCGCAGGATTGCGCCGTGCTTCTGGGCGTGGGCAACGCAGCGCGCGCCGATGGCGAGCGCGGGATCAAAGGGCGCGCGCGTGGTCTTGCTGGAGACCAGTTCCACGCCGCCCATCAGCCCCTTGCCGCGCACTTCGCCGACGAGCGGGTGGTCCGCGATGCGCTGCATCCTCGCCTCGAATTGCGGCGTCAGGCCGCGCACCCGGTCGAGGATCCCGCGCTTCTGGTAGATCTCGATCGCCTTCACCCCGAGCGCGCAGCCCAGCGGATGGCCGCCATAGGTGAAGCCGTGACCGAAGACGCCGATCTTGCGCGATTCCTCGACGAAGGCGTCATACAGCTCCTCGCCCACCATCACCGCGCCGAGCGGCGCATAGGCGGACGTCAGCTGCTTGGCGCAGGAGATCGTGTCGGGAACGAAGCCCATGGTCTCGCAGCCCCACCAGTTGCCGGTGCGCCCGAAGCCGTTGATCACCTCGTCGTCGATGAACAGGATGTCGTGTTCGGCCAGAAGCGCCTGCACCGCCTGGTAATAGCCATCGGGCGGCACGATGACGCCGCCGGCGCCCAGGATCGGTTCGGCGATGAAGGCGGCAATGGTCTCCGGGCCTTCGCGTTCGATCATGGCGCGCAGATTGGCGACGATCCGCGCGGTGAAGGCGTCGTCGTCCTCGTCCGGTTCCGCGAAGCGATAGGCATGCGGGCAATCGGTGTGCAGGATCCGGTCCACCGGCAGGTCGAAGTCGCGGTGGTTGTTGGGCAGTCCCGTGAGCGAGGCGGCGACGATGGTGACGCCGTGATAGGCCTTCACCCGCGAGATGATCTTCTTCTTCTCCGGCCGTCCGCGGGCATTGTTGTAGTACCAGGCAAGCTTCACCTGGGTGTCGTTCGCCTCCGAGCCGGAGGAGGTGAAGAACACCTTGGAGGCTTCGAAAGGCGCGAGCTCCTTGAGCTTTTCCGCCAGTTCGATCGCAGGCTCCATGCTCTTGCCGCCGAACAGGTGATAATAGGGCAGGCGGTCGAGCTGCTCCTTGGCGGCTGCGATCAGTTCCTCGTCGCCGAAGCCGAGGCCCGCGCACCACAGGCCTGACATGCCCTCGATATAGGCCTTGCCGTGGGTGTCATAGACATGGACGCCCTTGCCGTGGTCGAGCACCAGCGGGCCGGTGTCGCGCAGCGTGTGGAGCGCGGTATAGGGATGCAGGAGCGCTTCCACATCGCGGGTCTGGACATTGGTCAAGGGCATGGTCGCGGTCTCCTGAATACGCCGGGCTGCCGGGGGCAATTCCCCGTGTCATGCAGCGGCTATTGTTGCGCGGCGCCGGGCGCCGGATCGTCCTGATAGATTTCCGAAATGTCGTCCGGCAGCGGGGCGATGCCGCCGGCCTCGTTGTCCGTTGCGGGGGTATCCGTTGCGGAGAGGGCGGGGTCGGCGCCGGCGTCGGGCTTGGTGGAGGGCAGCGGCGGCGGGCCGTCCTCGCCCTCGCGCGGCGCATTCGGATCGAGCGGCGGCAGCTCGGGCACCTCCTCGTCGTCGTCGATCGCTTCCACGGCGCCGAAGGCCGCCAGCAGAACCGCGTCGAGATCTTCCAGGAAGCCGCGAATGCGGCGGGCGTTGGCGCCCAGATCATGCTCCCCGAACCGCGAGGCGGAGCGGATGTCGAGGCGCGACCCGACCGGATCGGGAAGGATGCGCACCGACACGTCATCGCGAAAGGCAAAGAGCAGCGAGACCGCTTCCGCCTGAAAGCGGGTCGGCTCGTCTGGCATGCCGGGCGGCAGTTCGGCGGTGATGGTCCAGCCCGATTGTTCCGCGACCCGGCGTGCGGCTGCATGCAGGTCGGCCGGCGCCACGCGAAAGCGGCGCGAGACAATGTCGGGATAGGCCGCCTGCTGCAACGCGCCCGTATCGAAGCTGCGCTGGGGAATGCCGGGTCCGGCCGGCGGCAGGACCGGCGGCGCCTCGATGTCCGTGCTGACATCGGCCAGCAGCGGATAGCGCCAGAAGCCGTAAAGCCCGGCGAAAACGGGCAAGAGGGCGATCAGGCCGTAAAGGAGACCGCGCAGGGCCCGGGCCCAGCCCGTGCCGCCGCGGGTCCAGAGGCCGACAAGCGCAAGCGCTGCGGCCGCGGCCGCAAGGGCGCCGAGCAGGAAGCCGAGCGTCAGGACGATGAGAAACTGGGGCGTGGACACAAGCTCAAGCCGGTGAAGGAGCGCACCGATCACAAGCACGGGCACGGCGATGCGGCCGCTCCACAGGCTGGCAGCGGCGAGCCGCGATCGCCGGACGGGGATCTTCTTGTGCATGGTGCGGGCCGACAATCCGGGCTGATGAACCGTCATTGCCCTTACCATGCCCTCATCGGGATGCGAACCGTCTTCACCCGTGCCGTCGCCCTATTCCGGGAAGGTATAATCGCTGAATTGCTCGCGCAGCGCTGTTTTCTTGATTTTGCCCGTTGCCGTATGCGGAATTTCGTCGACGAAGACCACGTCATTGGGCATCCACCATTTGGCGATGCGCCCCTCGAAGGAGGCGAGAATATCGGATGCGTCCGGCGTTGTGCCCTCGCGCGGAACGACGATCAGCAGCGGCCGTTCGTCCCATTTCGGGTGCGACACGCCGATCACCGCGGCTTCGGCCACATGCGGATGCAAGAGCGCCAGGTTCTCCAGGTCGATGGTCGAGATCCATTCGCCGCCGGATTTGATCACGTCCTTGGCGCGGTCGGTGATCTGCATGTAGCCGTTTTCGTCGATATGCGCGACGTCGCCGGTGTCGAAGTAATTGTCCCCGTCGACGATCGGCGTCTCGTCCTTGAAATAGCTCTGCGAGATCGCCGGACCGCGCACTTTCAGCCGCCCGAAGGTCTTGCCGTCCCAGGGACGCTCGTTGCCCTCGTCGTCGGTGATCTTCATTTCCACGGTGAAGGGCGTGTGTCCCTGCTTTTCCTGCAGGTCGAGCTTGTCCTCGCCCGCAAGATCCGCGACCTCCGGCTTGATCGAGCACACGGTTCCGAGCGGGCTCATTTCCGTCATGCCCCAGGCATGCATGACACGCACGTCGTAGTTCTCCTCGAAGGCCTTGGTGATCGCGCGCGGACAGGCGGCGCCGCCGATCACCACCCGCTCCAGATGGGGAAGCGTCTTGCCGCTCTTTTCCAGATACTGCAGCAGCATCAGCCAGATTGTGGGAACCGCGGCGGTGAGGGTTACCCGCTCCGTGTCGAGCAGCTCCCACAGCGCTTCGCCATCCATGCGCGGTCCCGGCATCACCATCGCAGCACCCGCGAGCGGGCAGGAGAAGGCAAGCGACCAGCCGTTGGCGTGGAACAGCGGCACGACCGGCATCACCCGGTCGCGGGCCGAAAGGCCGAGCATGTCCGGTGTCGCCGCCGCCATCGCATGCAGCACATTGGAGCGGTGCGAATAGAGAACGCCCTTGGGATTGCCCGTCGTGCCGGAGGTGTAGCACATGCCGGCGGCCGCATTCTCGTCGAGCTCGACCCAGGCGAAGTCGTCATCGGCCTCCGCCAGCCACTCTTCATAAGGAGACGCCGGAAAGCCGGTCTCGGGCATGTTGGCGGCATCGCTCAGCACGATGACATGCTCCACCGAGGTCAGTTCGCCCCAGATCTTTTCCACGATGGGAACGAAGGTCAGGTCGACGAAGAGCAGCCGGTCTTCCGCGTGGTTGATGATCCAGGCGATCTGCTGGGGAAACAGCCTCGGATTGACGGTGTGATAGATGGCGCCGATCCCGAGCAGCCCGTACCAGACCTCCATGTGGCGCCAGGTGTTCCAGGCAAGCGTCGCGACCCGGTCGCCCTCGCTCAATCCGTATCGCGAAAGGCGCTTGGCAACCGTCAGCGCACGGCGGCGCATCCCGGCGTAATTGGTGCGATGGATCGGGCCCTCGATGGAGCGCGACACGATCTCCCGGTTCGGGTGATTGCGTGCGGCATGGTCGAGAATGCGGGTGCAGGTCAACGACCAGTCCTGCATCAGGCCGGGCATGGCGGGCGCGGGCATGAGGTCTCCTTCCGGAAGGTTCAGCTCTTTGTTTCGGTGAGCTTTTCTTGTCCCCACATTAGCACCGGGAGGTGGCGGCCTGTCCAGCGTCGCGCGCAGGCTTGCGAAGGCGTGCAGGGCGCCGGCATTCCCGGGGGAGTTGACCCTTGGGGTTGCCGGCTGCACGATGGAAATCGGAAAGATTTCTGCGAACAGGCGAGGGAACAGACGAGATGAGCGATCCCGATACCCGACCGGCCGGCGACGGGCAGACGCAACGGCTTCTGGATCCCGGCGTGCCCAACATCCAGCTGATCTACTTCCTCTATCTGGTGGGGCTGGTGTTCGGGCTCACCGCGCTTGTCGGCGTCATTCTGGCCTATATGAACCGGGCCAAGGCGGATGCGGTGGCGGCGAGCCATTATACCTATCTGATCCGCACCTTCTGGATGGGACTTGCCTATGCGCTCTTGTCCATGGTGCTGATGATGGTCGGTATCGGCTTCCTGCTGATGATCGCGCTTGTCGTCTGGCTGATCGTGCGCTGCGTCAAGGGTCTGCAATGGGTCTCGCGCGGCGAGCCGGTGCCCAATCCCGAGACCTGGCTGTTCTGACCGGTCATCCGTTGGCAGGCATCATGAGGCGCGGGCGCGGATCCATTCGAGCGCCTGGGTAAGCGACCCCGCGACGTGATCGGCATGATCTCTCAGCGCCTCCGCCGGCACGGTTCCGGTCGTGACCGCCAGCGTCTGTGCGCCGGCGCTGCGTCCGGCGTGCATGTCGTGCAGGCTGTCGCCGACCATGACGACCTCCGCCGGCGAAAGGCCGAGCGCCTCGCAAAAGCCAAGCACCATGCCGGGCGCGGGCTTGGCTCCGTGGCCGCTGTCGAAGCCGATCACCGTCTCGAAGCGGGCGTCGAGGCCGAGCGTCGCCAATTGCGTTCGTGCGGACTCCTCGCCGTCGTTGGTGGCGATGCCAAGGCGCAGGCCGAGATCGGAAAGCGCGTCGAGCACCGGCAGCAGATCCGGAAACGGGGTGAGATGCGGCAGGCTCATGTCGCCGACACGGGCGTTGAGATCGGCGAAGAGCGCGTCGATGTCGCGCCCTTGCAGGAGACCCGCCCATGCGGCCGCGATGTCGTCGTTCGAGCCGGCGACGACAATGGAATCGGGATGGAACCGTCGGGTCGCCAGATCGTAGCCGCAGGTCTCGCCGAGGCGCGCCATCAGCGGCGCATCGCCCGCCGACAGCTCTTCCAGGATGGTGAGGAAGGTTGGCGCCCAGGTCGCCTGAAAGTCGATCAGCGTGCCGTCCTTGTCGAACAGCACCGCCTTCAGCTGCGTCATCGCACGCTCTCCGCCGCCAGCGCGACGGCCAGAAGATCGCGCATCTCGTCGAGCACAAGATCCGCTTCCGGTTCCAGGTCGGCGCGTGTGACGGCACCGGTCGTCACCGCGATGCGGATCATGCCGGCGTCGCGGGCGGCGTGCATGTCGTGCAGGCTGTCGCCGACCATGGCGATCTCGGCCGGGTCGAGGCCCGTGTGGCGGGCGAAGGCAAGCAGCTGCCCCGGTGCCGGCTTGCGCCCGTAGCCGCTGTCGTAGCCGGCAAGGAAGCCGAAGGCATGGCCGACGCCGAGCGCCTCCATCTGCACCCGGGCCGAGGCTTCCGTGCCGTTGGTCGCAAGCCCGACGGGAAGGCCCGCCTCATGAAGACCGTGAAGCGTGTCGACGACGCCCGGAAACGGAGTGACATTCAAGGTGGCATGCTCCAGCAGCGTCGCCTCGATGCGCGCCAGCATGGCGTCCGGATCCGCTTCGCCGAGAACCCGCGCCCAGTCGGCCGAATAGTCGGCCGGGGCCTGCACCTTCAGCGGCGACGGCCCGGTGAAACGCGCGCCCGCGACGTCGAACATCGCCATCTCCGACAGGGTTGCAAGGGAGGCTGCGTCACCTGCGGCCAGATCGGTCAGCACGGCGGCGATCGCCGGGCCCCAGGTCCGGTCGAAATCCGTCAACGTGCCGTCGCGGTCGAAGAGAACGGCCTTGATGCGCATGAGATGATCCGTCTTGAACTGATGGAGAGGGCGCCAACGGGGCGATGTCCTCATGCCATGCGCCGGCGCGCGCGACAAGGCTCAGGCTGTCGGAGCGGGTGAATAGCGCGCGGCCAGCGATGGCGGTCCGTCCGAGACGACCAGACCGCGCTCGACCAGCCATTCGATCTGCGCAAGGACGGAGAGTGCGGCCGCGCCATGCAGGCGCGCGTCGACATCCCGGTAGATCGTCGCGACCATTTGGGGAATCGTGCGCTCGCCCGCCGCAAGCCTAGCCAGGATTGCCTGCTCGCGCGCCAGGCGATGCGCCTTGAGCCCGGCGAGATAGTCGGCCGGCTCTTGAACCGGTCCGCCGTGGCCCGGCAGGTAGAGCGCGTCGTCGCGCGCCATCAGCCGGTCGAGCGAGGCCATATAGGCGCTCATCGAGCCGTCAGGCGGCGCCACGATGGAGGTCGACCAGGCCATGACGTGATCGGCGGAAAACAGAATGCGGCCCTCGTCCAGCGCGAAGGCGAGGTGATTGGCCGTATGGCCGGGTGTCTCGACCGCGGTGAGCGTCAGCCCGTCGACGACCAGCGTGTCGCCTTCATGAAGTTCGCGGTCCGGCCGGTGCTCAAGGTCGGCGCTGGCGTCGAGCGGATTGACCTCGCCGGCAAACAGCGGCCTTGCCGCCACATGCGGACCGCAGCCGACAATGGGCGCACCGGTCATCTTCTGGAGCAGGCGCGCGCCGGGGGAATGATCCGCATGGGTGTGGGACACGAGAATGGCCGCCACGGGAGCCGTGCCGCAGGTCTGGAGGATCAGCTCGAGATGATCGCGGTCTTCCGGGCCCGGATCGATCACGGCGATCTCGTCGCGGCCGACCAGATAGCTGTTGGTGCCGTGCCAGGTGAAGGGGCCGGCATTGCGCGCCGTGATCCGCCGCACCGCATCGCCGAGCGGCACGGCAGTGCCATGGGCGGGGTCGAAACGTCTGTCGTGTTCCAGTTTGGCCATGGGCGTCCGTCGCGGGGGTGGAAGGCGGCACGTGCGAAGGGCTTAGCCGATCCACTCCGGGTCCGGCAAGCCGCTGCGAGCGGGTCGCCGCCGCCGGGCGGCGTCTTTGGTTTGTCATGAGCCTCGTGTTAGGCCATCCTTCCGCAATTCCGGCTTCGGCGATCCGCACCTTGCACGGGTGTCGAACGCGCCGGCCGTCACAGGTGATCCGAAAGCGCTGCCATGACCGATGAACCGCTGGAGGCTGATGCTCCGCACTCCCGGGGCCGCAACCGCGCGCGGGGCATGTTGCGCGAGCGGCTGGCGATGCAGCGCTGGGTGCTGCTTGCCTGCGTGTTCGTGGCGGCGGCGGCTGTCTATACGGGTGCGGCACCGGCGCTGCATGTGCTCGCCGGCTTTGCGATCGTTGCAGGGGCAGCCCTCCTGGCGCCCGCGCGCAAGCCGCTGATCGGCCGGCGGCTTCGGCGCAAGCGCGCCGTCTCCACCTGGCCGGAAACCGCCATGAAGCATCTGGCCGATGCTTTTCCCAACCCGTGTTTCATCGTCGATCATCGCGGCGTGACCCGCTATGCGAATTCCGCGGCGCGGGACCGCTTCGGACAGGTGCGCCCGGGCGATCCGATCTCCTTCCGCCTGAGATCGCCCGCGCTGCTGGAGGCGCTGGAGCGCGTGATCGGCGGCGATCCGGCCCAGCGCATCGAATGGAGCGAGAAGACACCGGCCGAACAATGGCTGGAGGCGGTGATCGCGCCGGTGGCGCCGACCCAGGGCCCCGCTGGCGACGAGGCCGACCCGACAGCTTCGGCGCGGCCGCGCTTCATTCTCGTCACCATCCAGGACCAGACCGGACAGCGCCGGCTGGAGCGCATGCGCGCCGATTTCGTCGCCAACGCGAGCCACGAGCTGCGCACGCCGCTCGCATCGCTGACCGGCTTCGTCGAAACGCTGCTCGGCCCCGCCCGGGACGACCCGGTGGCGCGCGAGAAATTCCTGCAGATCATGATGCAGCAGGGTGAACGCATGCGCCGGCTGATCGACGATCTCCTGTCGCTGTCGCGGGTGGAGCTCAAGGCCCATGTCCAGCCGGAGGCGACGCTCGACCTGGTGCCGCTCGTGCGCCACACCTGCGATGCGCTCAAGCCCGTCGCCGACGAGGCCGGCGTTGCCATCGAACTGACGCTTCCAGAGGAGCCCGCCATCGTGCGCGGAGACCGCGACGAACTGATCGAGGTGCTGGAAAACCTGATCGAGAACAGCCTGAAATACGGCGCCTCCGGCGAGCGGGTCGAGATCGGTCTCGCCTGGGCCGAACTCGACCGGCCGCAGGCCGAGCCGCGGCCGCCGGGCCAATGGATCCTGACCATCCGCGACCACGGCCCGGGCATCGCGCCGGAGCATCTCCCGCGTCTGACGGAGCGGTTTTACCGGGTGGATGTGGCCGCCAGCCGCGAGATGAAGGGCACGGGCCTGGGGCTTGCGATCGTCAAGCATATCCTCACCCGCCACCGGGCGCGCCTCGACATCGAAAGCCGGCTTGGCGAGGGCGCGGCCTTTCTTGTCAAAATACCCGCCGCCATGTCGCGCACGGAACCGGCTGTGGATTGATAATCAAATGAATTCAACGGACTGCGTTGTCACATAACTGAGATAGAACCGTCATATAAGCATCACGGGCGGCCACTAGGGTCCCTCTCGACCTTGCGGGAATAAGTCCGCAGGGGGACACTTAAAATCCTGAACATCCAGGGAGACGTCAGGTGAAAGTCAAGGCTCTTCTCAGCGCCACCGCTCTTGCGGTCGCCACCACCGGGTTCGCAGGCGCCGCCGTTGCGCGCGACCAGGTCCAGATCGCCGGTTCCTCCACGGTTCTGCCCTATGCCTCCATCGTTGCCGAGGCCTTTGGCGAGAACACCGACTTCCCGACCCCGGTCGTGGAATCGGGCGGCTCCTCCGCCGGCCTCAAGAAGTTCTGCTCCGGCGTTGGCGAGAACACGATCGACGTCGCCAATGCCTCGCGCAAGATCCGCGAGAAGGAAATCAAGGCCTGCGCCGAAGCCGGCGTGAGCGACATCATCGAGGTCCGCATCGGCTACGACGGCATCGTCTTTGCCTCCGACATCAACGGCAATTCCTTTGCCTTCACGCCGTCGGACTGGTTCAACGCCCTGTCTCCGAAGGTTCTGGTCGACGGCCAGCTCGTCGACAACCCCTACACCTCCTGGAACCAGGTGAACGCGGATTTCGCCGATCAGCCGATCGCCGCTTTCATTCCGGGCACCAAGCATGGCACGCGTGAAGTCTTCGAAGAGAAGGTTCTTGCGGCCGGGTGTGAGGCGACGGGCGCCATGAAGGCGATGATCGACGCCGGCATGAGCGAAGACGACGCCGAGGATGCCTGCATCTCCGTGCGCACCGACGGTGTGTCGGTCGACATCGACGGCGACTACACCGAGACCCTGGCGCGCATCGACGCCAACAAGGACGGCATCGGCGTGTTCGGTCTGGCGTTCTACGAGAACAACACCGACAAGCTGCAGGTCGCGACCATGTCCGGCGTCAACCCGACGACCGAGACGATCTCGACCGGCGAGTATCCCGTCTCCCGTCCGCTGTATTTCTACGTCAAGAAGGCCCACATCGGCGTGATCCCGGGTCTGAAGGAGTACACGCAGTTCTTCGTCTCCGACGAGATCGCAGGCCCCGACGGCCCGCTGGCTCAGTACGGCCTGGTCGCCGACCCGGAACTGGCCAAGACGCAGGAAGCGGTTGCGAACGAAGTCACGATGGGTAACTAAGCCCACGGGTTCGATCGAAGGGCGGCGGTTCCCCGCCGCCCTTCCTTGTTTTTTCGCAGACCGGATCGGGTGTCATGTCCCTGCCAATATTGGTTTTCGTTCTTCTGGCCTTGTCTGTCGCCGGCTATGTGCTCGGTCGCGGCAGGGCGATGGCAAGTGCGGGCGGGGATGCGCGCAAGCTTCATTCGCTGCCGAATTACTACGGCTGGTTCGGGTTCCTCGTGGCGCTTCTGCCGGCGGCCCTCGTGCTTCTCCTGTGGCTTCCCGCGCAAAGCGTCGTGATCGACACGCAGGTTTCGGCGATGATCTCCGACCGCTCGGCGGCGGAAAGCTCGCGCGGCCTCGTCATGAGCGATGTTGAACGGGTGGCGGAAGGGCTCGACCTTGCGGTCGATGCCGGCGTCCTGACCGAAGAGCAGGCCGCGTCGATCCGCACCGAATTCACCGACGTGCGGGAGCGCCTCGGCGAGGTCGGCGTCGCGCTCGGCTCGGATGTGACCTCGGAGACGCTGCAGGCGGCGCAGCGCTACCGGGCACTGTCGTCGACAGGCGACCTGTTGCGCACGCTTGCGGTCGTCGCGGCGGCGCTGGCCGGACTGGCCTTCGTCTACAGGCGCGCCGACAGCACCTTCCGGGCGCGCAACGCGGTCGAGGCGGTCGTGCGCTGGATCCTCATCCTCGCGGCCTCCATCGCCATTCTGACGACCGTCGGCATCATCCTGTCGCTGATCTTCAACACGGTCGAGTTCTTCAGCCTGTATCCGGCCTGGGACTTCTTCTTCGGCCTGACCTGGAGCCCGAGCTTCGGCGGCGGCTCCGAGCTCGGCATCCTGCCGCTGCTCTGGGCCACGCTCTACATCTCCTTCATCGCGCTCGCGGTATCCGTGCCCATCGGCCTGTTCGCCGCGATCTACCTGTCGGAATATGCCGGACCGGCGGTGCGTGCGGTCGCCAAGCCGCTGCTTGAGGTGCTCGCCGGCATCCCGACCATCGTCTACGGTCTCTTCGCGCTGCTCACCGTCGGTCCGCTGCTTGTCGACATCTTCGGCGACGGCGGTGTTCTCGGGGTAGGCTGGATGGGCGGCGGAACGGCCGTCATGACGGCGGGCCTGGTGATGGGCATCATGCTCATCCCCTTCGTCAGCTCGCTGTCGGACGACATCATCAACGCAGTGCCGCAGGCAATGCGCGACGGTTCGCTCGGCCTCGGCGCCACCCATTCCGAGACGGTCAAGCAGGTGATCCTGCCGGCCGCACTTCCCGGCATCGTCGGCGCGATCCTTCTCGCCGGATCGCGCGCCATCGGCGAGACCATGATCGTGGTGCTCGGCGCCGGCGCCGCGGCACGCCTCAGCCTCAATCCCTTCGAGGCGATGACGACGGTCACCGCCAAGATCGTCAGTCAGCTGACCGGTGACGCCGACTTCGCCTCGCCGGAGGCGCTGGTCGCCTTCGCGCTCGGCATGACGCTCTTCGTCATCACGCTGGGGCTCAATGTGATCGCCCTCTACATCGTGCGCAAATATCGGGAACAGTACGAATGACCGACACGACAGCACAGACCGGGGGCGCGGTCGCGACGCCCGCCCGCAAGGGGTCGCTTCTTGAGGTCGACAGCCTGACCCGCAAGCGCAACGCCGCGGAAGCCCGCTTCAAGATGTATGGCCTGTCCGCGGTGATCGTCGGGCTGCTGTTCCTGGTCGCGCTGCTTGCGACGATCCTGTCGAACGGCACCTCGGCCTTCACCCAGACGTTCATCACGATCCCGGTGCCGCTGGAACGCGCCGAGATCGAGGCGGCGGAAAAATCCATCGTCAAGACGTCCAAGTATCGCGCCATCATCGGCACGGCCTTCGCCAACGTGCTGTCGTCGGCGGGCATCGAGACCGACATGTCGGCGAAGGATCTGGACAAGATGATGTCGTCGGGCGCGGCGGCGAGCGTGCGCGATTTCGTGCTCGCCAATCCCGGCAGCATCGGCACCACCCATACGTTCGACCTGCTGGCGTCCTCGCGCGTCGACGGCTATCTCAAGGGGCGCGTGACCCGCGAGGATCTGATCAACGACAAGAACCTCGATGCGGCGCATCTCGACATCGTCGACCGGCTGAACGCCGCCGGCATCGTGCAGAAGCGGTTCAACTGGCAGTTCATCTTCGGCGCGGACGCCTCCGACAGCCGTCCCGAGCAGGCTGGCATCGGCGTCTCGATGATCGGCTCCTTCTTCATGATGCTGGTGGTGCTTGTGCTGTCGCTGCCGATCGGCGTTGCCGCCTCGATCTATCTTGAGGAATTCGCGCCGAAGAACCGCTTCACCGACCTGATCGAGGTGAACATCTCCAATTTGGCGGCGGTTCCCTCCATCGTCTTCGGTATCCTGGGCCTCGCCGCCTTCATCCAGTTCGCGCATCTGCCGCAGTCTGCGCCGCTGGTTGGCGGCCTCGTGCTCACGCTGATGACGCTGCCGACCATCATCATCTCCACCCGCGCGTCGCTGAAGTCGGTGCCGCCGTCGATCCGCAACGCGGCGCTCGGCGTCGGCGCCTCCAAGATGCAGTCGGTGTTCCACCACGTGCTGCCGCTGGCGATGCCCGGTATCCTCACCGGCACGATCATCGGCCTTGCCCAGGCGCTGGGCGAGACTGCGCCGCTGCTCCTGATCGGCATGGTCGGCTTCATCGCCTCCAACGTGCCGGACGGGGTGGCCGCCGGCTTCCTCGATCCGAACTCGGCGATGCCCGCCCAGATCTACGAATGGGCGAAGCGTGCCGATCCGGCCTTTTACGAGCGGGCCTGGGGCGGCATCATCATCCTGCTGCTGTTCTTGATGACGATGAACATTATCGCGATCATTCTGCGTCGCCGTTTCGAGCGGCGCTGGTAAGGAAAGTGCAAGCCATGAACGAGATGCCCGTCGTCGACGCCGAAGCCGGCACCCTGCTGCCGAAGATCTCGGCCAAGAAGGTCCAGGTCTTCTACGGCGAGACACACGCCATCAAGGATGTGGACCTCAACATCGCCGACCGCACCGTGACGGCGTTCATCGGCCCGTCCGGTTGCGGCAAGTCCACCTTCCTGCGCTGCCTCAACCGCATGAACGACACCATCGACATCTGCCGTGTCGAGGGCGACATCCGCATCGACGGGGAGGACATCTACGACCCCAAGGTCGATCCCGTGCAGCTGCGTGCCAAGGTCGGGATGGTGTTCCAGAAACCCAATCCCTTCCCAAAGTCGATCTATGACAACATTGCCTACGGGCCGCGCATTCACGGACTGTCGCGCTCCAAGGCGGATCTGGACGAGATCGTCGCCAACAGCCTGCAGAAGGCCGGCCTCTACGAGGAGGTCAAGGACCGGCTCGACGAGCCGGGCACCGGCCTGTCCGGCGGCCAGCAGCAGCGGTTGTGCATCGCCCGGGCCATCGCGGTGAGCCCGGAGGTGATCCTGATGGACGAGCCCTGTTCCGCGCTCGATCCGATCGCCACGGCCAAGATCGAGGAGCTGATCGACGAGCTGCGCGAAAACTACACGATCGTGATCGTCACCCACTCCATGCAGCAGGCAGCCCGCGTCTCGCAGCGCACCGCCTTCTTCCATCTGGGCAATCTGGTCGAGGAAGGGGAGACGAAAGAGATCTTCACCAATCCGACCGACCGGCGCACCCAGGACTATATCACCGGCCGTTTCGGCTAGCGGTTGCGCCATCGCGACCTGTCGCCGCCGGTTCGCCGGCGTGCCGCAATGGAGACTTGAAATGCCCAATCATACAGTGACTTCCTTCGACGACGAGCTCAAGTCCGTCGCCGGTCGCGTCTCGGAAATGGGTGGCCTGTCCGAGGTCATGCTGACCGATGCCATCTCGTCGCTGATCCGCATGGACAAGGATCTTGCCCGCCGCGTCATCGCCCAGGACAAGCGCGTCGACGCGCTGCAGTTCGAGGTCGAGGAACAGGCGATCCTGATCATCGCGCGGCGCCAGCCGGTGGCGCAGGACCTGCGCGACGTCATCGCCGCCATGCGCATCTCCAACGATCTCGAGCGGGTCGGGGATCTCGCCAAGAACATCGCCAAGCGCGTGATCGCCATCGAGGGTTCCTTCGACAGCAAGAAGTTCGCCCTTGGCGTGGAGCACATGAGCGAGCTGGCGCAGGAGCAGCTCAAGGCCGTTCTCGACGCCTATGCCAACCGCGACACGGACTCTGCCGCGAACGTGCGCGAGCGCGACGACGAGGTCGATGCGCTCTACACCTCGATCTTCCGCGAGCTGCTCACCTACATGATGGAGGATCCGCGCCAGATCTCCATCTGCGCCCATCTGCTGTTCTGCGCCAAGAACATCGAGCGCATCGGCGACCATGCGACCAACATTGCGGAAAACGTCATCTACATGTCGACCGGGGTGCAGCCCGCCGATGAACGTCACAAGCTCGATGAAACGGGCGTGGAGACCGGCACGGCCCGCTAGACCGCGACCGGGAAGACAAGACGAGGGAATTGCAGATGCCCAAGGTTCTGATTGTCGAGGACGAGGAACCTCTCATCATGCTCCTGCGCTACAATCTGGAGGCGGAGGGATATTCGGTCGACACCTGCATGCGCGGCGACGAGGCGGAGCTTCTGCTGCGCGAACAGCAGCCCGATCTCCTGCTGCTGGACTGGATGCTGCCGGGCCTTTCCGGCATCGAGCTGTGCCGCCGGCTGCGGGCGCGCCCGGAGACCGAGCGCCTCCCGGTGATCATGCTGACCGCGCGCGGGGAGGAGCAGGAGCGTATCCGCGGCCTGGCCACCGGCGCCGACGACTATGTCGTGAAGCCGTTCTCCATCCCCGAGCTCATGGCGCGGGTCCGCGCGATGCTGCGCCGCGCCAAGCCGGAGGTCGTGTCCTCGCAGTTGCGCTCCGGCGATCTCGAGCTTGACCGCGAGACCCACCGGGTCCGTCGCGCCGGCCGCGAGATCCATCTGGGGCCGACGGAGTTCCGCCTGCTGGAGTTCCTGATGACTTCGCCGGGGCGGGTCTACTCGCGCGAACAGTTGCTCGACGGCGTCTGGGGCCATGACGTCTATGTCGACGAGCGCACCGTGGATGTTCATGTCGGACGTCTGCGCAAGGCGATCAACCGCGGCAGGATGGTCGACCCGATCCGCACCGTGCGCGGCGCGGGCTATGCCTTCAACGATCAGTTCGCCGTCGCGTCCTGATCCCGGGCCGGTCCCGAAGGTCGCCGCCACTTACCCCGGCATCTGAAATGAAAAAGGCCCGCTCCGGTTCCGGAGCGGGCCTTTTTAGGATGCGGCGTCGGGACGCTGCGCGGGCGATGTCAGCCCGTCGCGACCGCGCGCTGGTTCTGGTTCTGACCGCGCCGGCGGTCGCTGGCCGGCTGATAGGCAATGCGGCAGTGATGCGCGCAATAGGGAACGCCGGGGTTGGAGGCGTGACCGCAGAAATAGAAGTCGTCGCTGGTCGGATCGCCGATCGGCCATTTGCAGGTGCGCTCGGTCAGCGTCAGGATCGTGGCGCGCTTGGCGATCGGCACCAGTTCCGCGACCGGCTGGCTCTTGGGCGCGGGGGCGGCGGCGGGTGCGGCCTCGGCCTTCAGGGCGGTCGCTCCGATGCTCTGCGGCATCGGCGCCTGCGGCGCTTCGGCCTGCGTCTGGGTGTCCGAGGCAGCGGGCTTCGCGGTTTTCCGCGACTTCTGGGATGCCGAGGCCTGGGTCTTGGCACGCCCCGACAGGCCGAGGCGATGGACCTTGCCGATCACCGCGTTGCGCGTGACCCCGCCCAGTTCAGCCGCGATCTGGCTGGCGCTCAGTCCGTCGCCCCACAGCTTCTTCAACAGGTCGACACGTTCGCTTGTCCAGGACATGCGGCACACTCCGTCTTGGTTCGAGACCCGACATCTGGTTAATACCCGGTTAATGGCACGCCTAAGACGCACCCCGCTCATTGCCGGATTTTGAGGCTAAAGTGAGTCAAGCACACGAGATGTCGTATTTCTTAACTTGAAAACTACAATATGCCGCGTTTTCTACGCAAGGCTTGGTGCCGATTCACTTGGGGATAGCCCCGGTTTTCCCCAACAAACCCGCGGGCGGCGAAGTTTCGCGATCTGGGCGGGCGTTCCGGCAGACGCCAAGCACGTTGACTTTTCGGCCCGGCGCGGGTGTATAACGGCGTGTCGTCGTGGTGCCGCCTCTCGTGGGCGGCACTCTGCTTTCGGGGGCCGCATTTGCCGGTCGCACTCCGCTAAGCGGCATCGTGGCGGCGGCGAACCCGGGTGTACGGCAGCCAGGCAGGCGTCGGCAACCCCAGCTGAAGGCAGAACGGACATGGTGGAGACCTCGCTCTATCAGACCTACAACCGCGCGGACCTGTCGTTCGTGCGCGGCGAAGGTGTGTGGCTGGAGACCGCCGATGGCCGACGCTTTCTCGATTGCGCCGCCGGGATCGCCGTCAATTCGCTCGGCCACAGCCATCCGGCGCTGGTCGATGCGCTGAAGACGCAGGCCGACAAGCTCTGGCACGTCTCCAACCTCTATGCGATCGACGGCCAGGAGGCCTTTGCGAAAAAGCTGACCGATGCGACCTTTGCCGATCGGGTGTTTTGCACCAACTCCGGCGCGGAAGCGCTGGAATGCGCGATCAAGACCGCGCGCCGGCATTTCTACGTCAACGGCCAGCCGGAGCGGGTGAACATCATCACCGTGGAAGGCGCCTTCCACGGCCGGACGCTGGCGACCATCGCCGCTGGAGGACAGGCGAAGTACCTCGAGGGCTTCGGTCCCAAGGCGCCCGGTTTCATCCAGGTGCCCTTTGGCGATCATGACGCGCTGCGCGCGGCCGTCGACGAGCAGACCGCCGCGATCCTGGTCGAGCCGATCCAGGGCGAGGGCGGCATTCGTCCGCTGCCGACCGAGTGCCTGCGCGGCCTGCGCGAGCTGTGCGACGAGGCCGGCATCCTGCTGATCTTCGACGAGGTGCAAACCGGCGTCGGGCGCACCGGCAAGCTGTTTGCGCATGAATGGGCCGGGATCACTCCGGATATCATGGCGATTGCCAAGGGCATCGGCGGCGGCTTTCCGCTCGGTGCCTGCCTGTCTACGGAGGCGGCCGCCGACGGCATGGTGGCCGGCACCCATGGCACGACCTATGGCGGCAACCCGCTCGCCATGGCTGTCGGCAATGCGGTGCTGGACGTCGTGCTGGCCGACGGCTTTCTCGACGGCGTGCAGCGCAAGGGCCTGCTCCTGAAACAGAAGCTTGCCGGCGTGGTCGACCGCCATCCGGATGTGTTCGAGGAGATCCGCGGCAAGGGGCTGATGCTCGGGCTGAAGTGCCGGGCGCCCAATGTCGATGTCCTGCGGCACTTCCGCGATCACAATGTGCTGGCCGTCGGCGCGGGCGAGAACGTGCTGCGCATCATGCCGCCGCTGACGATCACCGAGGACGAACTGGAAGAGGCGGTCAGCCGGATCGATGCCGCCGCCGATGCCATGGACAGCGAATTGAAACGGGGAGCGGCCGAGTGATGACTGCGCAGCCACGCCATTTTCTCGACTTGACCGAAGTCGATGCGCAGGAGTTGCGCGTCATTCTCGACGGCAGCCGCCGCATCAAGGAGGCGCGCGGCCCCGTGCGCGTGAGCGGCGACGGTCCGCTGGCCGGACGCGTGCTGGCGATGATCTTCGAGCAGCCCTCGACGCGCACGCGCATCTCCTTCGATGTCGGCATGCGCGAACTGGGCGGCGAGACCCTGATGCTTACCGGCGCCGAGATGCAGCTCGGCCGCGGCGAGACCATCGCCGACACCGCCCGCGTGCTGTCGCGCTATGTCGATGCGATCATGATCCGCATGCTGGATCACGACGCGGTGCAGGAACTGGCGCAAAATGCCACCGTGCCGGTCATCAACGGGCTGACCAAGCGCACGCATCCCTGCCAGATCATGGCGGATGTGCTGACGTTTGAGGAAAAGAAGGGCAGGATCGCCGGCCGGTCCGTGGCCTGGACGGGCGACAGCAACAATGTGCTGGCCTCCTGGGTCCATGCGGCCGCGAAGTTCGACTTCGAGCTGCGTATCGCGACGCCGGGCGAGCTTGCGCCCCCGCATGAGCTTGTCGATGCCGCACGCGCGGCCGGCGCGGAGATCCGCGTGACCGACGATCCCTTCGAGGCCGTCAAGGGCGTGGACTGCGTCGTCACCGACTGCTGGGTGTCGATGGGCGACGATGATGGCGACCGCCACAATCTGTTGAAGCCCTATCAGGTCAACGAGCGGCTGATGGCCGAGGCCGATCCTGAAGCCCTCTTCATGCATTGCCTGCCGGCGCATCGCGGCGAGGAAGTGACCTCCGAGGTCATGGACGGTCCCCGCTCCGTGGTGTTCGACGAGGCGGAAAACCGCCTGCATGCGCAAAAGGGCATTCTGGCCTGGTGTTTCGGAGCCTTGCAGGACGCATGAGTGTTCAAGACGAACTGACCCGCCAGGGCCTCGAGCCGGCCGGGCGCGATGCCGTTCTTCCTTTCGCGGTCGAGCCGCTCGACACGCGCGGCCGCGCCGTGCTGCTCGGGCCGGTGCTCGACCAGATCCTGCAGCGCCACGCCTATCCAGAGCCGGTGTCCCGGCTTCTGGGCGAGGCGGCGACGCTGGTGACGCTGCTCGGCACGTCGCTCAAGTTCGACGGCCGCTTCACGCTGCAGACGACCTCCGACGGCCCGGTCTCCATGCTGGTCGTGGACTTCGACACGCCGGACGGGTTGCGCGCCTGCGCGCAATTCGATGCGGAGGCCGTGGCGGCCGCCCAGGCGCGCGGCGAGGCTGATCCCGCGTCGCTTCTGGGCAGGGGAACTCTGGCGATGACCATCGACCAGGGCGCGGCGATGAACCGCTATCAGGGCATTGTCGCGCTCGACGGCAAGTCGCTGGAAGAGGTGGCGCACCAGTATTTCGCCCAGTCGGAGCAGATCCCCACGGTGGTGCGGCTTGCTGTCGGCGAGGTGTTTACCCGCGAGCCTGGGGCGGCGCCGCGCCGGTCGTGGATTGCCGGCGGCATATTGGCGCAGTTCCTGCCCGAGGCGCCGGAGCGCATGCGCAAGCCCGATCTCCATCCCGGCGATGCGCCGGAGGACACCGAATTCCACGAAGTCGACGAAGACGACGCCTGGCGCGAGGCCCGTGCGCTGATGGAAACCGTGCGCGACGACGAACTGAGCGATCCGGACATGACGGCGGAGCGCATGCTGTTCCGCCTGTTCCACGAGCGCGGCGTGCGCATCTTCGCGCCGCAGCCGATCGCGGACCGCTGCCGCTGTTCGGATGCGCGCATCCGCGGCATGTTGAAGGGGTTTTCGCAGGAAGAGCGCGACGACATGACCGTCGACGGACGCATCGAGGTCACCTGCCGCTTCTGCAACACCCACTATCACTACGAGGCCGACGAGGTCTGAGGCGCGCGCCTCACTCCGGCTTTGTCGTGCCGGAGCCGACATCCGCGCTATCCGACCCGATGTTGGCGGTGCCGGAGCCGATGTTCGCCGGTTCCGATGCCACCGGCGGCGTTCCGCTTGCCGGCGGGTCCTCGGGCTCGGGGCTCGGATCGGGATAGAGTTCGGGGTCGGGGCCGACCGGGTTCATCCAGCCCCGGCTGGTGTCGTCGCCGGCCTCGTGAGGCTGTCCTGTCCGCCCGGCTGCCGCGACGTTTGCGGAGCTCTTGTCCGTTTTCTCGGTCATCTGCCTGGTTCCTTGCAAATGGAGCGGCTAATTCTGGACATGGTTCCTGAGCACGCGACTTGATATGGATCAAGTTATTTCCCGTTCTGATTGAAAAACGTGCGTTTGACTGCTTCGGCGGACGCATGGGTTGCTTGCGGGATCGCGCGGCGGCCTTTGGCGCGGCCACATTTTGATACACTCTTCGCCTTGCGTCCGACCGGATTGACTCCGATAGTCTCGCGGCCTTGCGGGTAGTGCGGTGCCCATGCAATCCGCTGGCCGGTTTTCGACCTATAACGTCATGTGACTGCGCAGATGGACGGGCGAGTGGACAAGAACGTCATGCTGAAATCGATCGAGGAAGACGCCAACCGCAAACGTTCGGATGTCGCGTTCCATACGCCGGACGCGGACCGTTCACCGACGCGGCGCGTCATTCTTGTCGGCAAGCTCCTGCTTCAGGCGCTGCTGGCCGGCGCCATTTTGTTCGGCGCCTACAAGGGGATGCAGCAGCTGATCCTGACCAAGCCGGAGGTTCCAACGCGCCAGGCACGCGAGATCGTCTATACGGTCCAGACCGCGCCGGTCGAGATCCGCGACCATGCGCCGACGCTCAATCTCTATGGCGAAATCCGCGCGGCGCGCACTGCCGACCTGAGGGCGCTGGTTGCCGGCGAGATCATTCGCGTCAATCCAGATCTGGAGGCCGGCGCGACGCTGGATGCCGGCGCCGAACTTGTCGAGATCGACCCCTTTCAGTACCGCGGCGCGGTCACCGAGGCGCGGGCGAACCTGACCGAAGCGCGCGCGGGCCTTGTGGAGGCCCGGGGACGGGTCGCCACCGAGGAAGGCAACGTGGAACGCGCGCTGGAGCAACTGGCCTTCGCCGAGCGTGATCTGGACCGTGCCTCGCAGCTGCGCGAAAGCGGCGCGGTGACCGAGCGCACCGTCGACGAGCGCAGCCTGATCGTGTCGCAGCGCAAGCAGGCCGTCGAACAGCGCCGCAATGCGCTTGCGGTCGAGCGCGCGCGCGTCGAGCAACAGCAGGCCGCGATCGAGCGGCTGGAATGGCGGTTGGCGCAGGCTGAGAAGAACCTCTCCGACACCGTCTTGAAGGCGCCCTTCGATGCCGTCGTGCGCGAGGAGAACGCCGCCGTCGGCCGTCTGGTCAACGTCAATGACGTCATTGCCGCGCTTTACGACCGCAATGCGCTCGAGGTCAGGCTCACCCTGTCCGACAACCAGTACGGCCGCATCCTCTCCGACACCGGGAATGTCATCGGCCGTCCGGTCGAGGTGCTGTGGTATATCGGCGGCGAGCCGGTGCGCTACGAGGGCGAGATCGTTCGTGTCGGGGCGGATGTGGCGCTGGCGCGCGGCGGGATCGATGCCTTTGCCAGCGTTCGCGTGACGCCGGACCAGCCGGCGCTGCGCCCCGGCGCCTTCGTCGAGGTGCGTGTCGCCGACAGGACCTATGAAAACAGCGCCCGCATTCCCGAGGCGGCCCTTTACGGCACCGACCACGTCTATGTCATGGAGGACGGACGCACGGTGCGCCGGGACGTTCGCCCCGTCGCCTTCGACGGCACCCATCTGATCGTGGAGGGCGATCTTGCCTCCGGCGACACGCTGATCGTCACCCGCCTCGACGAGGCCGGCGAGGGCGTGCGCGTGGCGGAACCAAAGGCGCCGTCCGAACCTGAAGCGCAGACCCCGGCACCGTCAGCCGCCCCGGGCGATGCCCCGCAAGGGACGCGCTGACCCATGCGCGCGCCCCAGTTCAAGCCCACCACGCTGATCGGGCATTTCCTGCGTCATCCCAATGCCGCCAATCTGGTGATGGCGCTGATGATCCTGTTCGGGGTCTTCGGCATCGCCAAGCTCAACACCGAGTTCTTCCCGCAGATCGTGGTGAACACGATCTCGGTCTCGGTGTCCTGGCCTGGAGCCAGCGCGGAGGACGTCGAAAAGAACATTCTTCAGGCCATCGAGCCGGAGCTTCGCTTCATCGACAATGTCGACGAGATGCGCTCCTACGCCCGCGAGGGATCGGCGAGCGTCAGGCTGGAGTTCCTGGAAGGCGCCAACATGCAACGGGCGCTCTCCGACGTCGATCAGGCGATTGCCGGCGTCACCACCTTGCCCGAGGACAGCGAAACGCCGGTCGTGTCGCTGTCGAGCTGGTTCGACCGGGTGGCGCGGGTCGCGCTGCGCGGACCGTTCTCGGAGGACGCGCTCAAGAGCTACGCCCGCCAGATCCGCGACGACCTGATCGACCGGGGCGTCGACAAGGTGACTTTCTCCGGCTTCCGCGATACCGAATACGTGGTGCGGGTGCCGGAACGCGAGCTGCGCCGGCTCGACCTCACGGTCGCCGACATCTCCGACCGGGTCGCCGCCAACACGCGCGACCTGCCGTCGGGCGACCTCAAGGGCGGCGTGGAGCGCCAGGTGCGCGCGGTGGCCGACACGGATTCCCCCGAGGCGATCAGCCGGATAACGGTCAAGTCCTTCCCGACCGGCGAGAAGGTCCAGCTGCGCGACATTGCCGAGGTCTCCAAGCAGTTCGACGATGATCAGGTGCTCGGCTTCTCCGACGGCGTGCGCGCGGTCGAACTCACCGTGCAGCGCTCCGCCAAGGCCGATCAGCTCAAGGTCAACGCGATCCTCGACCAGTATCTGGCGGAGGTCGCGCCGACGCTGCCGAGCTCGCTGGAACTGGTGAAATACGAAGTCAGCGCGGACAGCCTCAACCAGCGCATCATGATCCTGATCGAGAACGGCCTGAGCGGTCTGCTGCTTGTGGTGATCGTGCTGTTTGCCTTCCTCAACGCCCGCATCGCGCTGTGGGTGGCGGCCGGCATTCCGGTGGCGATCCTGGCGACCGTCGGCATCATGTGGGTCACGGGGCAGACCATCAACATGATCTCGCTTTTCGCGCTGATCATGACGCTCGGCATCATCGTCGACGACGCCATCGTTGTCGGCGAGCACACGGCCACCCGCACCGCCATGGGCGACAGCCCGTATCAGGCGGCGGAAGAGGGGGCCGGACGCATGCTCTGGCCGATCATCGCGGCCAGTTCGACGACGATCGCGGCCTTCCTGCCGATCATGCTGATCCAGGACACCATCGGCCAGATCATGGGCGCCCTGCCGCTCGTGGTGGTCGCCGTCGTGATCGCCAGCATCGTCGAGTGTTTCTTCGTGCTTCCCGGCCATCTGGCGCATTCGCTGTCGCGGGTGCCGTCGTGGAGCTGGTGGCGCGTGGTCATTCTGGCCGGCGCGCCGGCGCTCTTCGTCATCGCGCTGGCCGGCCGCGAGGACCTCTCCGTCCCGCCCTGGCTCGACTGGATCGCCGTCCCGGCGCGCGGCGGGCGCGAGGCGCTCGGCCAGTTCGCCTTCGATATTGCGGTACTCGTCGTCGCCTTCGCCGTTGCGGCTGCCTTCGAGTTCCTGTTCCTGGTGCTCAGGCGCATGCGCGGGCGGCAGACCTTCGACGAACGTCCGGGCTGGTTCCGCCGCAATTTCGACAACGGCTTTGGCTGGGTGCGCGACGTCCCATTCCGCGGCTTCGTCACGCTCGCCTATCGCTGGCGCTATGTCACCATCTCGGTCGCCATCGCGACGCTGCTGCTTACCGTCGGCATGGTGCGCGGGGACCGGGTCGGCTTCGTCTTCTTCCCCTCGCCTGAAGCGGAAAACATCCGCGCGTCGATCTCCTTCAACGCCGGTATCTCTCTGGAGGAGTCGGAAGCGGGCCTCGTCAAGATCGAGAACGCGCTGCGCGAGGCGGAACGCCGGCTGACGGCGGGAACCGACGAAAAGCTGATCATCGCCTCCTATGCGACGCTCGGCCAGTCGGGCAACAACCGTGGCCGCAATGTCGCCAGCATCGACGTCCAGCTGACCGCGTCGGAGGACCGCACCACGCGCACGCCCGAAATTGTGCGGGCCTGGCGCCAGGCGCTGCCCGATATTCCCGGCACCAAGCGTGTGGCGGTGTTCGAGCGGCGCGGCGGTCCTCCGGGGCGCGATCTCGACATCTTGCTGCAGGGCGACGACCCGAACCGGCTGAAGGCGGCCTCGCTCGAGGTGCAGGAGCTTTTGACGAGCTATCCGGGCGTCGACGGCGTGGCCGACGATCTGCCCTACGGCAAGCCGGAACTGGTGATCGAACTGAGCCCGCGCGGCAAGGCGCTCGGCTTCACGGTGGAAAATGCCGCCCGCCAGATCCGCAGCGCGCTTGAAGGTTCGATCCCCCGCCGGTTTGCCCAGGGCGAGGAAGAGGTCACGATCCGCGTGCTTCAGGATCTCACCGGGTCCGGGGGAGGGGCCCTGCGCAACCTGATGCTCAAGGCGCCGAGCGGCGAATTCGTTCCGCTGCTGGAAGTCGTGACGCTCGATGACCGGCAGGGGTTCTCCGTGATCCAGCGCCTGGACGGGCGCATCACGATCAGCGTGTCGGCCGACGTCGACCGCGATGTGACCTCGAACATCCAGATCGTGGAGGATCTCAGCGACGGGAAGATCCAGGCGATCACCGACCGCTATGGCATCGACTACAAGTTCTCGGGCCGGGAGGAAGAGCGGAAAGGCGCCTTCGCCGACCTTCAGATCGGCACCGTCGCAGCTCTTGCGGCGATCTATCTGATCCTGGCCGCGATCTTTGCCAGCTACTTCACGCCGCTGGCGGTGATGTCGATCATCCCCTTCGGCGTGGTCGGCGCGGTGACCGGGCACTATCTGCTTGGCTTCGACCTGACGATCCTGAGCCTGATCGGACTGCTCGGCCTCTCGGGCATTCTGGTCAACAACTCGATCATTCTGGTGGCGCGCTTCGACGAGCGGCGCAAGGACGGGGAGACCATCGAGCAGGCCGCGATCGCCTCGGCGCAGGACCGCTTGCGCGCGGTGCTGCTGACCTCGCTCACCACCATTGGCGGTCTGCTCCCGCTACTGTTCGAGAAAAGCCTTCAGGCGCAGTTCCTGATGCCGATGGCGATCACCATCGTCTTCGGCCTGTCGACGGCGACCGTGCTGGTGCTGGTGCTGGTGCCGGCGCTGATGGGGATTGGCGCGGACCTGTCGCGGCTGTTCCGCATTTCCGGCGAGGACGATCCCTCTTCGGACGGCGAGCCGCCGCTGGTGCGCAACGTTCCGGCGGAATAACCGCCGGAACCGGTCTGCGAGCTTAGCCGGCGTTTGCGCGGGCGAACTCCGCGGTTGCCGCTGCCGCGGCGGCGAGATTGCCGTCCCATGTCGCCGGCGAGGCGCCGCGCGGGGCAAGATCGTGGTTACCGTCGTCCATCCAGATCACGCGCACATGCGCGGGCAGGGTAACCGTCTCCAGATCCGCCGTCCCGCCGAAGGCATCGCGGGTTCCCTGTGCGACCAGCACCGGGCGCCGGGCGCTCTCCAGCGGCTCGAGCCGCCAGTCGTCGGGTTTCGCGGGCGGATGGAACGGATAGCCGAGGCAGACGACGCCCGTCACGCGCTTTGGAAGCGATGCGGCGCCGGAAAGCATGGCGGCGACGCGGCCGCCCATCGACTTGCCGCCGATCAGCACCGGTCCCTTGCGCTGGTCGAGCACCGCCTGAAGCGCGGTCTGGAATTCGCCGATCAGCTTGTCCGCGCGCGGGGGCGGGCGCTTGCGGCCGTCGACCCGGCGCCGCGCCATATAGGCGAACTCGAAACGCGCAACCGCTAGCCCGTTTGTCGCGGCATGTCCGGCGAAGCGGTTCATGAAGCCGGAATCCATCGCCGCACCGGCACCATGCGCCAGCAGGAGCACGGGCGTCTCCGGCGTATCGGCCTCGGGAAGGGTCCAGAGCAGGTCGGTCATATGTGGCCTTTGGTCGCGAAAACTTGACGAGAACGTTGCTCGCCTATGTCACGCGGGAGAGTATGGTTCAAGCGGGATCGACGGCGCCGGGGACTTGTCCCGGTGTCCGCGCCGCGCAAACTTGGTCAATGAGGGTTCCCCGTGGACGAAGCGACAATCAGGCTCCTGCTGTTTTTCGGAATTTTCGCGGCGATGGCGGCCTTCGAGCTTTTCCTGCCGCGCCGCGAGCTGACGCTGGGGCGCGGCCGCAGGTGGCTGACCAACCTTGCGATCGTTGCCACCGATACGGCCGTGCTGCGCATCGTGTTTCCGATGGCGGCCGTCGGGATTGCGCTCTGGGCGAGCGAGGGCGGATACGGCCTCTTTGCCATGGCCGGCATGCCGGTCTGGATTGCCGCCGTGCTCGGCTTCGTGATCCTGGATTTCGCCGTCTGGGCGGAGCACTGGGCTTCGCACAAGATCCCGCTCTTGTGGCGCATTCACAAGATGCATCATGCGGATCGCGACATCGACGTGACCACCGCGCTTCGGTTTCACCCGCTGGAAATCCTGATCTCCATGGCGTGGAAGGCGGCGGTCGTGGTCGCCTTCGGCATTCCCGTCCTCGCGGTTCTGGTGTTCGAGGTCGTGCTCAACGGCGCGGCCATGTTCAACCATGCCAATGTGCGGCTGCCGGGCTGGCTCGACCGGGGACTGCGGCTTTTGATCGTGACCCCGGACATGCACCGCGTGCATCATTCGGTCATCCGCAGCGAGACGGATTCCAACTACGGCTTCAACCTGTCGATCTGGGACCGGCTGTTTCGCACCTATGTCGACCAGCCGCGCGAGGGCCATACGGGGATGACCATCGGGCTTGCCGAATACCAGACGCCGGAGCCGGCCGGCTATTTCTGGAGCCTCGCCTTGCCGTTTCGCCGCCCCGCGGCGGATCGGGCGGTCGAGAGCACCGGGCAGGGGTCAGTAAAAGCTGACAGGGAAATAGCGTAGATAGAGCTCGGAATAGGTTCCGTTCTGCTGCAGCCGGTAGAGCGCGTGATTGACCGCTTCCTGGCGGAAGGTGTCCTCGCTCCTGAAGGCGATGGTCAGGCTGTGGTCGAAATAGCCCGGCTCCAGCCACGGACCGCCGGCGAAGGCGCAGCAGTCCGCCGAGGTCTCGCCGTTCAGCCAGAACGACAGCGACAGCCCGTCGCCGAAATGGACGTCGACCTCTTCCGTGCCGAGTGCTGCCCGCGCCTCGGTTTCGCTTGTGTAGGTCTTTATCTCCGCTTCGCCGAAATAGCGTTTCAGAAACGCCTCGTGCACCGTTCCTTCCGTTACCGAAATGCGTTTGTCGGCCAGTCCTTCCGGGGTGACGTCGATCTCGGTTCCGGTCAGCACCGCGAAACGGGCCGGCAGACGCAGGTAGGGGTCCGAGAACAGCAGCGTTTTCGCATTGGCCTCGGTGGTCGCCAGGCCGGCGATGATGGCGTCGCCTTCCTCGCGCACCAGCGCCGGCACCAGCGCGTCGAAGGATTTGATGCGCAGGGAACAGGCGCTGTCGAGTTCCTCGCACAGCGCCCGCGCCAGATCGATGTTGAAGCCGGTCAGCCGTCCCGTCCCGTCGCGGAAGGAAAACGGCGGAAAATCGTCGCTGGCCAGAAAACGGATGGTTTCCGGGGTGGCGGTCGGCCGGTCGCCCGCCCCGCGCGGATCCCAGAAATTGGGCACCGTGACGTCGCTCGCCGACGGCGGCTCCGATAGTTGTTGCGCGACCGCACGTGTGGGTCCCGAGCCAATCGCAAGGAATGCGCAGGCGACGGCTATCGCCATGCTTGCAATGCGGTTGTGCTTGCTGTCAAATGCAACTGGCATTTTTACCGTCTAAATTTGGTGGTCTGGCAACGGACACTCATCACTTTTGCTCAGGTGGCGCGGCGGATGTCGGGTGCCTGCTCCGGTCAATCAATTTGCGAAGCGCAAGGCATGTTCGAACCACCATTGCGTCCTCCTGGCTCCCGGTCGTTTCAGGGCCTGTCGTTTTCAGGCGGTCGGCGCCGGGCCGCGCCGGAGCCGACCGACCTGCTGCCAGTATCCTACGTGCGGGACGCTCCGTCCAGCCGTTCGGCAGGCCGACCTGTGCGGCGAAAAGGCGACGCTCACGGGCGCGGATCCGTTCTTGGAGCGGATATCTCCGTGTTGCGCAGCCGGGGACTGAGCGATGGCGTGTTGCGGGCGGTTTTCCGGGAAGCGCGGGCCATGGCGATCTCGCCGGTCCGGCTGCTGCTTGAGCGGGGGCTGGTGACGCAGGAGGCCTATTATTGCGCCTTTGCGGAGGCAACCGGTCTTGGCTTCCTGTCGGAGGGCAGTTTCGTTTCCCGCCACAACCCACGGTTTCCGCCGCCGTCCGAGACGGGCGGGCCGCTTCCCGTTGGCCGCGCGGAAACCGGCGAGATGCTGTTTGCGGTGGCGCCCGCACCCGAGAGTTTCGCCGAATTTCAGGACTATCTGCGCCGCTTTCCGGCCATGCGCGAGCGGATCCGCATCGCCAGTCCGCGCGCGCTGTCGCGGGCTATTGCCGCCGCCGATCCGGGTGGGCGCCTCAGCGTGGAGCGCGCGCACGTCAGCGCCCGTCAGACGATGCCCAAGGGGCAGGCCGCTCTCGTCGGTGCCATGCTTGCGGCCTTCGCGGCAGGGCTGCTGCTGACGCCGGGCCAGGTCGTGGTCGGCCTGTCGGTCATTGTCACGCTTCTGGGGATGATCCCCGGCGTGGCGCGGATGATGGCGGGCGCCGCCGGCTGCCGCAGCCGGTTGCCGACACGCGCGCCGCCGGCCGGTCCGCCGCCCTTCTACAGCGTGCTGGTGCCGCTCTATCGGGAGGCACGGGTCGCACCCGTCCTGGCGGCCGCCCTTGATGCGCTGGACTATCCGCGCCAGCGGCTGGAGATCCTCTTTCTGCTTGGGGAAGATGACCATGAAACCCGCGCGGCCCTTCAGCCGCTGCTGATGGCGCATATGCGAACCGTGGTCTTGCCGGCAGGCGAACCACGGACGAAACCCAGGGCCTTGTGCCATGGCCTCGCGGTTGCGCGGGGCGAACTGATCGCTGTCTATGACGGTGAGGATCGGCCGGAACCGGACCAGTTGCGTCTTGCCTCGGCGCGCTTTTGCGAGGTTTCGCCGCGGGTCGCGGGCCTGCAGGCGCATCTGGCGATCGATCACGGCAGCCACCGTATCTTCGCCCGCCAGTTTCGCCTCGAGTATGCCGGGCTGTTCGACTGCCTGCTGCCCTGGCTTTCAGCGAGAGGCTGGCCGTTTCCGCTTGGCGGCACGTCAAATCACTTCCGTCGCTCGGCACTTGAGGCCGTCGGCGGCTGGGATCCCTACAATGTGACGGAAGATGCCGATCTGTCCCTGCGCCTGAGCCGCGCCGGCTACGAGCTGCAGACCCTTGCCTCGACGACCTTCGAAGAGGCGCCGCTCAACTGGAGCGCCTGGCACAAGCAGCGGACGCGCTGGCTGAAGGGGTGGCTGCAGACCCTGCTGGTAACCCTGCGCGATCCTCTGGTGCTTGCCGACGAGTTGCGCCGGACAAAGACCGTCGTCCTGCTCGTGTATCTGATCTCCATGGTCGTCACGCTTGCCGCGCATCCGATCTTCCTGGGGGTGCTTCTGGCCTATGGGTCGGGGATCTCGCCGGTCCCCTTCAATGCCAGCTGGCAGGCGAATGTGACGCTGTCGCTCGCCGGCACGAGCGTCGCGCTCGCCTATGGCAGCATGACGGTGCTTGCCTTCGCCGGCGCAAGGGCGCGGGGCCATTGGCCGCCCTTCGTCGACCTGCTGTTCATTCCCTTCTACTGGCTCGCCCAGAGCCTGGCCTTCTATGCCGCCGTTGTCGATCTCGTGCGCCGGCCGCATGCGTGGGCGAAGACCGAGCACGGCCTTGCCCGCCGTCCCCGGCGTCTTCCCGCCGGAAAGAAACGCGCGCACCGGCGGTCGTGAACTTGGGTGGCACGCAAGCGCCGTTTCACCCGGCAGTCGCATGCACTAACCTGACACCCGATCGGAGGAGCGATTCTCCGGCGCGATTGACCGACCTCTTGCAACGGAACTGTTTTTTTGGCGTCCTTTTCCTTTGTCCATGCGGCCGACCTGCATCTCGGCAGCCCGTTTCGGGGCCTGAGCCTGAAGGATCCGGCGGTGGCCGACCGTTTTGCCGATGCCACGCGAAATGCCTTCACGGCGCTGGTGACGCGCACGCTGGAGCGCAAGGCCGACTTCCTGGTGATCGCCGGCGACATCTACGACGGCGAATGGCAGGACAATTCCGTCGGCCTGTTCTTCAACCGCGAGATCGCGCGCCTCGACCGCGCCGGCGTTCCCGTGTTCGTGCTGCGCGGCAATCATGACGCGGAAAGCGTGGTCACGAAGAGCATTTCCCTGCCCGACAATGTGCGCTCCTTCGGTACCCGCAAGCCGGAAAGCCATGCGCTGGAAGAGCTCGGCGTCGTCCTGCACGGCCAGAGTTTCGCCGACCGCCATGTGGCCGACAATCTGGCGCGCGCCTATCCGCCGCCGGTTGCGGGCAAGGTCAACATCGGCGTTCTTCACACCTCGCTGACCGGGCGTCCGCCCCATGCCGACTATGCCCCCTGTTCGCTGGAGGATCTGACCGCCAAGGGCTACGATTACTGGGCTCTGGGCCACGTCCATCAGTATGAGGTGGTGAACCGTGATCCGCCGGTCGTCTTTCCCGGCAACCTGCAAGGCCGCAACAGCCGCGAGACCGGCGAAAAGGGCGCGGTGCTCGTCACCGTCGAGGACGGCAGGGTTTCAGGTCTTGAGCGGCTGATCGTCGACGAGGCGCGCTTCGAGCGTCTCGAGCTCGACATCGGCGCGTGCGAGGATCTCCCGGGTCTGCTCGCCACCGTGGAAGACGGGCTGGCGCCGCTGGCGCAGACGGCGCGGGGGCGTGCGGTCGCGCTGCGCCTGCGGCTGTATGGGCACTCGGAGCTGCGCCCTTGGTTGCTGGCAAACCGCAGCCAGCTGGCAGACGAGGTTCAGGCCGCGCTTGACCGGGTCGGACAGGACGTCTGGCTGGAAAAGCTGGTGCTCGATGTCGCCGAGGCGCCCGGCCGGGCCCCGTTGCCGCTCGCCGATAGCAGCCTCGACATTGCCGCCCTGCTGGAGGCGGCGGCGCGCGATCCGGATCTCGGGGCGGCCGCGAATGCCAATCTGGCCGAGCTGGGACGCAAGATCCCCAATGGCGCGCTCGATCCGGCGCGGCCCTTCGGCGAGGACCTCGACACGCTGATCCAGGAGGCAAAGGCCGTGCTGGCCGAGCGCATTTCGGGGCGGGGCCGCTGATGCGCTTTGAGCGGCTTCATTTCCTGCGCTACGGCAATCTGACCGATGTCACCTTCCGTTTTCGCGCCGATGCCCGGCTGCATCTCGTCTACGGACCGAACGAGGCGGGCAAGAGCTCGGCGCTCGCAGCCCTTTCCGACCTGCTGTTCGGCTTTTCAAACAAGCGCAAGACCGCGGATGGCGAGGATGTGAACCGCTACGATTTCCTGCATCCGGGCCCGAGCCTTCGCGTCGCCGCGACCCTGCGCAACCGGGCGGGCGAGACGATCGCCTTCCGTCGCAGGCGCGGCAACAAGAACACGCTGCTTGCCGATGAGGAGGCCGAGACGCCGCTGCGCGACGATGCGCTCGCCCCCTTCCTCGGCAGCCTCACGCAGGATGTCTTCGAGCGCAGTTTCGGCCTGAATTCGCAGCGCCTGCAGGACGGTGCGCGGGCGATGATCTCCGGAGAGGGAGGCGAGGACGGGCTGCTGCTTGCCGCCGCCTCCGGCCTTGGCGGCTTGCGCGACTTGCGCGCGACACTCGCCTCCGAAGCCGACAGGATCTTCACGCCGCGCGCGGCGAAGGAGCGCCTCTTCTATCAGGCGCTGGCGGCCTATGACGAGGCGCGGGTGGACGAACGCGACCATCGCCTGCGGGCCAGCGACTGGAAGGCGATCAACGAGGCGATTGCCGCCAGCGAGGCAGAGGTCGACGAGGCGCGCACGGCCTTGACCGAGCTTCGCAAGCGGCAGGCGCGGCTGCAGCAGCTCGACCAGTTCGACAAGCTCCTTGCCGAGGTGCGCGAACACGAGCGCACGCTTGGCGATTTCGCCGATCTCGACGCCGTGGCGACGGGGTTCGGTCGGTCGCTGCGGGACCGGCTTGACGCCCGGGACCGCGCGCGCACCGCGCATCGCGCCGCGACGGAGGCGCTGCAGGACGCGGAGCGCGCGCGGGACGGGATCGCCCCCGACCGGGCGCTCCTCGCGAAGGCCGAGGCCGTCACCGGGCTTTTCGCCCAGACGGGAGCCTATCGCGAGCGGCGCAAGGACATTCCCCGGGTGCAGGCCCAGGCGGATGAGCAGACGCAGGATCTGGCCGCGCTCTTGCGCCGTCTCGGGCTCGGGGCCTTGCCGACCGACAGCGAGAGCCTCGGCGCCCGTCAGCCGAGCGACGCGACGCTGGCGACCGTTGGTGATGGCATCGAACGCGGACGGCTGCTGCTCGCCCGGCGCGATCAACTGGCGCAGGACATTGCCGATCAACGCAGCGCGCTGGCGAAATTTGCCGGCGCGCCTGGGCAGGACGCGCCATCCGATCCCGCCCCTCTTGCCGCGCGCTTCGACGCGCTTGCGCCCGATATCCGGGCGCTTGAGGCCTTGCCGGATCTCGAGGAACGCCATCGTACCGCCGCGCGCCGGGCGCGGGAGGCGGGCGCAAGGCTGTCTCCCCCGGTTGCCGATGTCGCGGCGCTTGCGGATGTCGCGCTTCCGTCCGTGGAGACGCTGAGCGACCACCGGACGCGGCTTGCGGCGCTGGAGGACGCATTGCGCCGGCATGACGAGGGCGCCCGCAGGCAGGCGGAGGAACTCGCACGGCTCGACGCGCAGATCGCAGAGACGGAGCGAGCCGGCGACGTGCCGACACCGGCTGCCATTGCCGAGGCGCGCGACTTGCGCGACGCGGCGCTTACGAACCTGCTCGCGCAGGCGCCAGGCGCGAGCGAAGAGGAACGGTCGGCGGCTGTCGAGCGGCACAGGACCCTCGTGCTGGAAGCCGACCGTCTGGCCGACCGCGCGGCCAGCGAGGCCGACCGCGTCTCGCGTCATGCTGATATGAGCCAGCGCCGGGCCGCGCTTGTGGCGGACAGGACGAGCGGCGCTGCCGAGCGTGAGCGGATGCTCGCCGACTATCGGGAGGAGAGGACTTCCTATCTGGCCCTGTTCCGGGCCGCCGGCGTCGAGCCGCTGGCGCCCGGCGAGATGATCGTCTGGCGCCACGGCGTGGAGGCCGCGCGCGACGACCTCGAGCAGGCGAATGTGCTCGCCGACGAAATCGCCGGGCTGCACGACAACGTCCGCAGCATCCGCACTCCGTTGGAGGCGATTGCGCAGGAGCTGGAGATCGCCGATCCGGGGGCGATGCCGCTGGAGGCACTGGTCCGGCTTGTCGAACAGGCGTTCGCCGCGCGCCAGAAAGCGTGGGGCGAGGGGCGCATGCTGGCGGCCCGCCGTCAGGACGCGCAGGAGCGGCTGACCGATCTGGAACGCAGGGCGGCGGAAAACCTTGATGCCCTGACCGCTTGGCGAGGGACATTCGATGCCGACCTTCAGGGCATCGGCCTGCCGCCCGGCACCGGTCTGGAGGCGGCTGCTGCTGCGGTTTCGCTCTGGCGCGAGCTGCCGGAAAAGCTGAAGGCGCGCGACGCCGATGCCCGGCGCGTGCACGGGATGCGGCGCGACAATGCCGCCTTCGATGCGGCGCTTGCCTCGTTGATCGGGGAGATCGCGCCGGACCTTGCCGATCACGCTCCCGATGCGGCGGCGGATGAGCTGCACAAGCGGCTTGAGGCGGCGCAGGCGAGCGAGACGCGTCGCGACAGCGCGGAAACGCAGGCGCGGGACGCGCGCGCTCGATCCACGGCCTGCGCCGAGGCGCTTGAGGCTGCGGACAGTGCGCTGGCGGAGCTGCTTTCGCATCTTCCCCAGACCTTGCGCGACGGCGATCTCGCGGCGCTGGCGATGCGCCTCGACCGGCGCGATGCCGAGCGGGAGGCGCTGGAGACGGCCCTTGGCCGCTTTGCCCATATGGCCCGGGGGGAAAGTCGCGCGGAGGTCGAGGCGGAGCTTGCGGGCTTCGACGCCGAGGCCACCTCCGTCGATCTCGACGTGCTGGAGCGGGAGGAGACGGCCCAGACCGAGACGCTCAACGCGGCCTTCCATGCGCTTGAGGCGAAGAAGGCCGAGCGCGCCCGGCTGGAGCGCGGCGACGGCGTCGAGCGGGCGGCCTTCCGCAAGCTTGCGGCGGAAAACGAGATGATGACGCTCGGCCGGGAATGGATGATCCTGAAACTGGCCGAGGGCCTGTTGTCGACCGCGATGGAACATCACCGCGCACAGACCAGCGATCCGGTGATGGCGCGCGCGGGCGCGATCCTGAAGCGTCTGACCGGCGGATCCTTCGCGACATTGGCGCAGGTCTTCGATGACGACGACCGCGCCCATCTGGTCGCCTGCCGGTCCGACGGCAGCCAGGTGCCGGTCACGGCAATGAGCGAAGGCTCGCGCGACCAGCTCTATCTGGCGCTGCGCCTGGCGTTTCTGGCCGATTATTCGGCGCGGGCGGAAGCCGCGCCCTTCATCGGCGACGACCTGTTCCAGACCTTCGACGATACGCGCACGGCGGCCGGGATCGACGCGCTCGCCGAGCTGTCGCAGACGGTGCAGCCGATCCTTTTCACCCACCACCTGAGTGTTGTCGACATCGCCCGCAAGACGCTGGGCGAGGACCTTGACCTTCTGGAGTTTTGAGTATGCCAATTTCCCTGTTTCGCCGCCGGACGTCTGTCGGGCGTTTGGTCGCCGTCGTGCTGGCGATGGCGGTGACGCCTGCCGTTCATGCCCAGTCCGTCGACGCGCAGGCCGGGCCGAAAGCCGGTGAGGCGCGCATTCAGGCGGCGATCGGCGGGCTCGACGCGCTGGCGCGCCGCACGCTGGCCGAGTTCGGGCTTCCCGGCCTGGCCGTCGCGGTCGTGCACCAGGGCAAGACCGTGTTTGCCAAGGGCTATGGCCTGCGCGAGCTTGGCAAGCCGGGCAAGGTCGACGCCGACACGGTGTTCCAGATCGCCTCGCTGTCGAAGTCTGTGGCGGCAAGCGTCGTGGCGCAGCAGGTGGGCGAGGGCGTTGTGACATGGGACACGCCGGTCGTCCGGCATCTTCCCTGGTTCACGCTGTCGGATCCCTGGGTCGGCAGCCATGTGACCATCGGCGATCTGTTCGCCCACCGCTCGGGGCTTCCCGACCATGCGGGCGACGATCTGGAAACCATCGGCTTTTCCCGGCGCGAGATCCTGGAGCGGCTGGCGCAACTGCCGCTGAACGCCTATCGCGACAGCTATGCCTATACCAACTTCGGACTGACGACGGCAGCCGAAGCCGTGGCGGTCGCAGCCGGCACCGACTGGGAGAGCCTGTCGGAACAGGCGCTTTACGCGCCGCTCGGCATGACCCGGACCAGCTCGCGGTTTGAGGATTATCTGGCGCGCGACAACCGGGCGTTGGGCCATGCCTATGTCGATGGCGCCTTTCGCGATCTGCAGCGGCGCCGGCCCGACGCCCAGTCGCCGGCGGGCGGGGTCAGCAGCACCGCGCGCGACATGGCGCGCTGGATGGCCATGGTGCTGGCAAACGGCCGCCACGAGGGAAAGACCGTCATCAAGGACACCGCGCTTCTGCCCGCCCTGTCGCCGCAGGTTGTATCCGGCCGCTCGGACACCGCCGACCGCCTGCCGTCCTTTTACGGCTTCGGGACCGGTGTCGGCGTCTCCGGCGACGGCAGCGTGATGCTCAGCCATTCGGGCATGTTCGTGCTCGGCACCGGCACCAACTACATGATGTCGCCGGCGCATGACCTCGGCATTGTCGTTCTCTCCAACGGATCCGGCGTCGGCGCGGTGGAAGCGGTCAGCGCCGAGTTCATGGATCTCGCGATCAACGGCGAGGTCACCCGCGACTGGGCCGGCGGTTATCGCGGTCTGTTCGAGGCGCAGGCGCTGAACGCGCCGGCCGGAAGCACCGTCGGCAAGACGCCGCCGGCCAACCCGGAGCCCTCCGCCCCGCTTGAGGACCTCGTCGGCCGATATGTAAGCGCCTATTTCGGCGAGGCGCAGGTCGATCTGGTGGAAGACGCCCTGGTGCTCACGCTCGGCCCCTCCGGCCAGACCTTCGACCTGACCCACTGGTCGGGCAACAGTTTCGTCTTTCCGGTGTTCAACGAGGAACGGCCCTACGGCTCGCGCTCGACCGTGACCTTCGATCTCTCCGGCGAGCCCGCCTCGATGCAGGTCGAATTCCTGAACGACACCGGCCTCGGCACCTTCACCCGCGCGGTAGACTAGCGCGGGCAGGGCACGGTGGAGGGCGCGCGGGCACCCGTGCGCCAGCCGCTTGGCTCAAATCGATTTTAAGGGGAAAGTGGAGCGGGTGAAGGGAATCGAACCCTCGTCTTAAGCTTGGGAAGCTTCTGCTCTACCATTGAGCTACACCCGCTTGTCCTTCGCTATATCGGCGGCGCGGTGGCGGCCTGTCAAGAGGCGAGACGGCGCGCGGCAGCGCTTCGCACCGCTTTCCCGGCACGCACCGCGCAATGCGGTAGCTCTTGCAAGTTTGTGCTTGATTTCCCGTATCCCATCGCCACGTTTGGCGGCGTCGCGCGCTCGCGCGACCCGGACCACGTCGAGGAGTGAGAATATGCGGGAGCGGGCGAAACGCCTCGTTCAGTCGAAACGCTGGGAAGCGGCGATCATCGGGCTGATCGTGATCAATGCGATCACGCTCGGGCTGGAGACGAGCGAAACCGCGATGCAGGTGGCGGGCGGCTTTCTCGTGGCGCTCGACCGGGCCGTGCTCGCTGTCTTCGTCGTCGAGATTGCCCTGCGCATCTATGCCCACCGGCTGTGGTTCTTCCGCGACCCCTGGAGCCTGTTCGATTTCTTCGTCGTGGCGGTTGCCCTGATGCCGACGACCGGGGCGCTTTCGGTGCTGCGGGCGCTCAGGATCCTGCGCGTGCTCAGGCTGATTTCCGTGGTGCCGTCGCTGCGCCGGGTGGTCGGCGGTCTGGTTGCGGCGCTTCCCGGCATGGGCTCCATCGTGCTGCTCCTGTCGCTCGTCTTCTATGTCTTCGCAGTGATGACGACCAAGCTCTATGGCGCGTTCTTCCCGGAGTGGTTCGGCACCATCGGCAAGTCGCTCTATACGCTCTTCCAGGTGATGACGCTGGAAAGCTGGTCGATGGGCATCGTGCGGCCGGTGATGGAGGTTTATCCGCTGTCCTGGCTGTTGTTCGTGCCCTTCATCCTGTGCACGGCCTTCACGGTGCTGAACCTCTTCATCGGTGTCATCGTCTCGGCGATGCAGCAGGAGCACGACCAGCTGGCCGAAGCGGACCGTCAGGCGATCCATGACGAGACCGGCGTGCTGCTGAAGGAGGTCAAGGCCTTGAGGGCCGAGGTGCGCGAGCTGCGCTCCGAGATCGCAAGGCCCGGCGCCGGCAAGGGCGGCTGAGGGCGCGCGTTTCCGGCAAAGGGCCGATCACGCGTCCAGCCGGGCCAGATCCTCTTCCGGGCCTTCCAGCGTCAGCGTCACGCCCTCTGCGGTGAAATCGCGGGCGATGACGCTGAGACCAAGCTGCTCGACCCGGCGTTCCAGCTCCGAGCTTGCGGCGAAGTCGGCGCTGACCTCCTTCACCGCGAACCGCTGGAAGGGGATCAGCTCGGCATTGGCGATGGCCGCCTGCGCCGCGCCGGAATAGGCGCGCGCCAGTCCACCGCCGCCGAGCTTGATGCCGCCGAAATAGCGCACGATCAGCACGGCGCAATCGACCAGCTCCGCCCCCTGCAGCACGCGCAGCACCGGCATGCCGGAGGTGCCGGCCGGCTCGCCGTCGTCCTTGCCGCTTTCCTCGATGCGGTCGTCGTCGAGAAGGTGGCGATGCGCGGTGACGATGTGGTTGGCCTTGCGGTGGTCCTTGCGCAAGGCCTCGAGCCGTTCGTCGAAGAGCGCGAGGGGAACCAGATGCGCGAGAAACCGCGATTTCCGGTCTTCCAGAAACCCCTCATATTCGCGGGCGATTGTCATGAGGGGCATCGCGCTAGCTCTCCGGTTCCGCCGAAGCGGGGAGGGCTGCGGCCCCTTTCGGGGTCAGCGCATAGATCCCGCGCTCGACCCGTTCGAACCAGCCATAGTGATCGTCGGCCATAAGACGCGTTGCATTGGCAACGCCGGTCGCCTTCGCCACCGCCGCCCCGCGGCTCGGACCGTTGGCGGCAAGATGCGTGGCGCAGCGCAGCGCGTCCTGCCGATAGGCTGTCACAAGCGTGACCCGTGTCGAGCCGCCTGTGTTCGGATCGCCGACCCGACGGGCGAACTCCCGAAGCAGCCGCTCCTTGCGGGGTTTCGACTGGCGCGGACTGAACGGGCCCGGATCCAGATGCACCTCGACCAGGGCGTCCGCCAGCCGAACCGTGATCAGGCCGAGGCCGAGGCGGCGGGCGAGTTTCAGATTGCTCTTCAGGGCCGACTGGAACCGGCGGCCCGTCGTCCGGGGGACCGCGACATAGACCGCATCGGTGATCGATTGCCGCGCGATCGCCTGATGGAAAAGACCCAGCGTGAACCCTGTCTTCAACTCGACGATGACGGGGTCCTCGTCGCCCCTGCAGGCGACGACATCGGCGGCGCCGATCTCGGCCTTGACCTCGTAGCCCTGCGCCGTGAGGAAGGCCTTGATCGGAGGATAGAGCTCTGTTTCCAGAATGCTGGCCATCGCGAAGGCTGTGCCTCAGGCACGCGCCTTGAAGTGTTTCGACAGCTTCAGCGCCTGCCCCTGGTAGTTGGAGCCGATGCCTTCGCCGTAAAGCGTTTCGGGGCGCTCCAGCATGTGCTCATAGACCAGACGGCCGACGGTCTGGCCGTGCTCGACGATGAAGGGCACCTCGTGCGAGCGCACCTCCAGCACGGCGCGCGAGCCGCCGCCAAGCGTCGAATGGCCGAAGCCGGGGTCGAAGAAGCCGGCGTAATGCACCCGGAACTCGCCGACGAGCGGGTCGAAGGGCACCATCTCGGCGGCGAACATCGGCGGCACATGCACCGCCTCGCGCGAGACGAGAATGTAGAACTCGTTCGGATCGAGGATCAGCGTGCTGTCGCCGCGGTGGACGATCGGTTCCCAGAAATCGAGCGGCTCCTGCGCGGCCTTGGCATCCATGTCGATGACGCCGGTGTGGCGCTTGCCGCGATAGCCGATCAGGCTGCCCGGACCCTTGCCCTCAAGGTCGATGGTCAGATGCACGCCGCCGCCGATCGTGGTGTCGCCGCCGGCGACCAGCGCATGCTCGCGATGCACGGCCGTGAGGTCGGCGTCCTGGACGAAGGGATCGCCGATGCGGAAACGGATCTGGGAAAGCCGCGAGCCTTCGCGCACGAGAACGGGAAAGGTGCGCGGGCTGATCTCGGCATAGAGCGGGCCGCGATAGCCGGCCGGCACTGTGTCGAAAGCGCGCCCCTCGTCGGTGATGACGCGGGTGAAGACGTCGAGCCGGCCGGTCGAGCTCTTCGGGTTGGTGGTGGCGGAAACGTCGGCGGTGAGCGCCAGTCCCTCCATCAGCGGGACGATATAGACGCAGCCGGTTTCCAGCACCGCGCCGCGCGTCAGGTCGAAGGCGTGCAGCTTGAGCTTGTCGAGCTTGTCCATCACCTTGGCGCCGGCGCCCGGCAGGAAGCTTGCCCGCACGCGATAGGCGAGGGGGCCGAGCCGCAGATCGAGGCTCGCGGGCTGGATCTGGTCGGCGTCGGGGTGTCGCGGTGCCGCGATTTCGCCGCGCGTGAACATCGCGCGGATCGCTTGTGCGGGAAGGATGCCGTGGCCGAGTGCGGTCATGAAGTGTTCCAAAAAGCCTTCGGGTTTCGCCGTGCTTAGCGCAAGCCCGCCCGTTTTGCCATGGGGAACTGGCAAGCAGCTGCGTCCGGACTTCGCAACGCCGCTGCGTCAACGTGGCGTTGACGCGGATTGAGGCTTGGCGTAAGACCAGCGCGTTCCGTGGTGATTTGAGCCGGCCGGCTTGCAGCCACGTTAAAGAAGTTGCTAAAAAGGCCGGGTTGCAAGACCCCGGCCCGTGGCCGGGGTTTTTGCATTTGGAGACAGGCATGAGCTCAGATACCCGCCGTTGGCATCCCGAAACCGCCCTCGTGCACGGCGGAACGACGCGTTCGCCCTTCGGGGAAACCTCGGAAGCGATGTTCCTGACGCAAGGGTTCGTCTACGCCAGCGCGGAAGCCGCCGAAGCCCGCTTCAAGGGCGACGATCCGGGTTTCGTCTATTCGCGTTATGCCAATCCGACGGTCGCCATGTTCGAGGAGCGCATCGCCCAGCTGGAAGGGGCGGAGGCCGCACGCGGCACCGCCAGCGGCATGGCGGCGGTCAATCTCGCGCTCATGGCCTGCTGCAAGGCCGGCGATCATGTGGTCGCCGCAAAGGCGCTCTTCGGCTCCTGCCGCTATATCGTTGAAACCCTGCTGCCGCGCATGGGCGTTGCCTCCACGCTGGTCGACGGCACCGACCTTGACGCCTGGCGCGCGGCGATCCGGCCCGAAACGGTCGCCTGTTTCCTGGAAAGCCCGACCAATCCGACGCTGGAGGTGATCGACATCGCCGCCGTCGCCGAGATGGCGCACAAGGTCGGCGCGCGGCTGATCGTCGACAATGTCTTCGCGACACCTTTGTGGCAGTCGCCGCTGACGCTCGGCGCCGATGTGGTGGTCTATTCCGCCACCAAGCACATCGACGGGCAGGGGCGCTGCCTCGGCGGCGTGGTGCTGTCCGACGAGGAGTGGATCAAGGACGAGGTGATGCCGCTGGTCAAGCATACCGGTCCGGCGATGAGCCCCTTCAATGCCTGGGTGCTGCTCAAGGGGCTGGAGACGCTGCCGCTGCGCGTGGCGCGCCAGACCGAGACGGCGGCGGCACTGGCCGATGTCCTTGCGGCCGATCCCGCGATCGCCCGTCTGATCTATCCGGGTCGCGAAGACCATCCGCAGGCCGATCTCGCCCGGCGGCAGATGAAGGCCGGCTCGACGATGATCGCCTTCGAGGTCAAGGGCGGCAAGGCGGCGGCCTTCCGTTTCGCCAATGCGCTGAAGATCATCCGCCTGTCGAACAACCTGGGCGATGCCAAGAGCCTGATCACTCATCCCGCCACCACCACGCACCAGAGCCTGAACGACGAGGCGCGCGCCGAACTCGGCATTACCGACGGGTTGATGCGCTTTTCGGTCGGCCTGGAGCATGCCGGCGATCTGGCGGAGGATCTGCGCCAGGCGCTGGCGGCCGCGCGGGGCTGATCAGTCCTTGAGCGTGCGCGCGACAAGCACGAGCCGTGCGAGTGCGGAGACGACACAGATGGCCGCGAACCCCCAGGCAAGCACCGGGAAGGCTTGCGGCCACAGGCACATCGCCAGAAACACCGCGATTGTCTCCGCGCCCTCGGCCAGCCCGCCCAGATAGTAGAGCGATTTCTGGCCCTGGATGTCGGTGGTGATGCCGCGCTTTTCCGCCATCACCGAGAAACCGAGAAAGCTTGCGCCGTTCATGTAGAACGACAGCAGCAGCGCGGCGGCCGACAGCGCGTTTGCATCTGGGTCGAGGACGGCGAAAGCGAAGGGCACGGCGCCGTAGAAGAAGAAATCCAGCACGATATCGAGATAGCCGCCCCGGTCGCTCTTGCGGCTTGCGCGGGCCACGG